>Ga0065721_10003974_pt1 | contig 97220 bp, 71 predicted proteins | sample Mesricmetagenome_FD_59108 | JGI IMG/M metagenome (GOLD analysis project Ga0065721, IMG submission 59108) | Mesophilic microbial community from rice straw/compost enrichment Sample: eDNA_1 v2 (version 2) | ecosystem: Engineered > Solid waste > Grass > Composting > Bioreactor | place: USA: Davis... | reverse complement strand
CTCAGTTGCACCAGCTCAAACGGCAGTTTGATCTCGCGAAAAAAATTCAGGATGAGTTGGAGTGGTGGTTGGTACATAAACGGGCGGGTTCCAAAAGTCAGGCTCAGTTATAGAAATCATAGCCGCCAATATCGGTGATTCCGACCTTTATTCGACATTCCTTCTAATCTTCCATGTGTCGCTTGCATTCTCGTGAATCGGTCTAAACTTCAACTGTTTAACTTTTCAACGATAAAAAATAACCTCGCAAAAAGAGCCGGATGAATCGCAACATTGCACTGACAGATCTTCAAACCCAACTGACACACCATGCGCTCTCACTATTCCGGCCAGACACACATGCAGGTCATCTGCACGCGTTGGCGGATGTGTTGGGGCAGATCACCGGTATCAGCGTTCAGGATGATCCCTGCAGGTGGAAGTCGATCACACTAGACACTGGCGTCGCCATCTCACCCCAGCAGGCCGCCAGATGTTTGTTGGAAGTGCGGCGCTCTCAAGTTTTTATGCGGGGCATCGTTCAGGCGATTGCAGATAAAACCCGGCAGGGTTCAACCGTGGATATTCTCTATGCTGGTACCGGGCCCTATGGGTTGCTGTTGTTGCCTTATCTGGCAGCTTTCCCCGCTGCACAGGTACGCGTAACCCTGCTGGATATTCATGCGGACAACATATTGGCCATTCAGCAGTTGGTGGATCTGCTACAGCTTCATGGCAAAGTGGTGGCGATTGAGCAGGCCGATGCCACACGTTGGATGGCGCCAGAGGGACAGCTTTTTGATCTGATCATCTCCGTGAACACGCTGCTGCGCCGCGAGCCGCAGGTTTGGATATTCAGTCATCTGCAGCAATTCCTCAAAGCAGATGGTCACTTGATTCCGGAAAAAATTCATCTGCAGGCTTGGCTCGCTGTAGAGCAAAAGCGAGGCATTGCTGATTTTCGTCTCGGCGATTTGTTTACACTGGATCGAGATATAGCCGGGAGGCTGTACCGGGGAGACTATTCTTTATTGTCTGGAGAAATTCCATTGCCAGACACATGTCCCGCACATGATTGCCTCAAGCTGACTACCGATATTCAAGTTTACGGTGATCATCACCTGGGTGAAAACCAGTCCAGCCTGAATATGCCGGTGTACAAGCGCAATATCGAGCTTTTGCCGGGTGGCCGAATTCAATTCTGCTATCGACAATCACCATTTCCTGAATTTGTTTTTGAATTACCGGAAGCGCCGGGCGATGACCACTTGCCAGATTTCAACGATACCGGCTCTCTGGGCATTTTTCAGATCAAACGCATCTGGAAGAAAAGTCGCTTATCCCGCAAACAAAAATTGGACGAGTCCATCGCAAAAAAAGAATGGCTGCTGGATGTGATGGTGTATGACGAACTCGGTCTGGGGCTGGAGCCGGCGATTGCCGCTGTTTTTCAATCCGCGACTTTTGCCGAGTTTGAGCAGTGGATATTAGCGACTCATGACGGCTCCATAGAGCCATCGCTCGTGGCGCGGCTTAATCGCAATATCAGCGCATTTTTTTGCGCCGCCCACAGGGCAGCCAGCGCGCCGGTCGAGGAAGCCTACGCGTTATCAGAGCAGGATTGGGCCTTCTGGCACGAGCACGGTTATCTGGTATTGCCCGATGTGATTGGGCGGGAAGTGTGTGAAGCGGCCTGCGCCGCTGTTTATGAATTTCTACATATGGCTGCGGATGATCCAGATACCTGGTATGCAGCCGATGAACGCAGGCATCAGATCATGGTGCAGTTTTTCCGCCACCCCGCACTGAATCAAATTCGCGAAAATCTGGCAATTCAGCATATTTACCGGCAGTTATGGCAAAGGGAGCATTTATGGATGAGCACGGATCGGGTCAGCTTCAATCCGCCGGAGCGGCCGGGATGGCAGTTCCCCGGCCCTAATTTACATTGGGATGCAAATTTGAAAGCGCCGCTGGGATTTAACACCCAGGGTTTGGTTTATTTGACCGACACAGCGGTAAATCAAGGCGCATTCACCTGCGTGCCGGGTTTTCACAAAAAAATAGACGGCTGGTTAAACAGCCTGCCACCCGACCAAAATCCCCAACAGCAGGACTGGCAACAGTGGCCGCGCAAATCGATTGCCGCAGCGGCGGGTTCCATGATTGTTTGGCATCACGCCTTGCCACACGGCAGCAGCCCCAATCGGGCTGGAGCTCCCCGTATTGTGCAATATGTCAATATGCGGCCCCTGCCGAGCTGCAGATAACCATGAGTGAAGATCAATCTCTCTGGTCCGGCTATCGTGAATTGGTGAGAAACGCCGCTGGTTTTTCCGCAGAGGGATTTGAGGAGTTTGTCGCGTTTGCGGCGCAATACCATCCATGTGCATCAAGCGAAAAAGCCGAGATTGTTGATTGGTTGTCCTCTGCCAATCGGCAGGCGGATCTGGTGCCATTGGAAGTGTTGCTCAAAGGCTGGATACCCTATGCTCATTCGCGCACGGGCGAAGTGAGTTGGTGTTTGCCGCAGGGTAGGGCAGTGCAGCCTTTTCACGACGAATACATTTCGCACTGTCGCCAATATCTGGTGAACGCGCTTATATCCCCGAGAATATCTGTGGATAACATGTTGCGTCACGCAGATGCGTTAACAGAAATTGCGGACCCTGCCGGTTTTATTTTTCATCTGTCGCGTTGCGGTTCCACTCTGGTATCCGGATGCTTGGCCCAGCTGGAACAATGCTCGGTGCTGTCCGAATCACCGCTGCTGACGGAAATTCTTTTGGCCGGCAATATCAACCGGGAAGATAAAAAAGCGCTCTTGCGTTTATGCCTGCATTTGCAGGGCCGCCCCTTGCCGGAACAACCCCACATCGTTGTGAAATGGAATGCCTGGGATATTTTTTATTGGGATTTGATTCGGGAAGTCTGGCCGCAAGTGACCGCGCTACTGCTAACTCGCGATCCCATTGAAATTCTCGCCTCGCACAGCAAAAGCGCCGGCCGGCATATGAGCGGTGACCCCGCGCTTGTTCACGTACACGATGTTTTGGGGAAGAGTGCAATCTATGTAGATCCGCTGGAATATCGCGTGCAGGTATTACGGGAGCTGATGGTGGCAATGTCGCAGGTGTCGGCTGAGAGCGAAGTGGTCCTTTTGGATTATGCGGAGTTGGACGAATCTGCATTGAAAAAAATCTGCTCTCGCTTTGGTATCAGGGTTTCACCTCATCAACAGATGGCATTGCGCCGGAGATTGGGGTTTAATTCAAAGTCACCAGCGAGGACATTTAAAGCTGATGGCGCGGAAAAGCGTCATTCACTTCCTCCACTTCATGCCCAGCGGATAAACGATGCCTTATCCAGTCTGCATCTCTCTCTTATAAAAAATTCCAAAAAGCATTCATAAACGACTTAAAAACTAATTGCGGCGAAAAAAATAAATATTCAGCGCCAAAAAGCGTGACACGCCGGGCAATAGCTGCGGAGGCGACTATAGTAATTCCATAACAAAAATGAAGCAGAGCCTGCGGTTGCTGGTTATTTGATCGACGCACCAAAGGTAACATTGCTGGACTGATAAGGTGCTGAAACCCCCAATGCGCGGCCAATGGCAATTCAATGATCTGTTGATGGAACCCGGCAATTTGCGCCTGCGCAGGGCGCGCCCTCGCGACCAGGCTTTTCTGTTACAACTGTTTCACTCAAGCCGACTACACCTATCCCAAATTCCTATGCCGGCAGAGTTTGTTGCGGCTTTGGTGCGGCAGCAATACGACCTGCAACGAACCTCTTACGGCAAGCAATTTCCTGATTACCTTAATCTGTTGATTTTTTTGAATCAGGAGCCCATTGGCAATCTGAAACTGTATAAAAACGAAGCAGATGAATGCTTACGTTTGCTGGACATAGCCTTATTGCCCGCTCATCAAGGACGAGGTTATGGCAGCACTTTGTTGCGCGAATTGCAAAACCGCGTCGCGCAAAATGATTGGGCTTTTCGTCTATCAGTGGATCGCCAGAACAGGCGAGCGAAAAAATTGTACAGCGAGTTGGGTTTTCGCCTGGAAAACACCTCGGCGACTCACGAGGAAATGATTTGGACTTCAGCCGCTTATGTTGGTTGAGCAGGGAGCTTGTTCCGTGTCGATGTGGCACTGGCACATATAGATCTTTGTTGGATTAGTTTTGATAACAAAAATGAGGAAATTTTTATGGCAGATCCATTTATTGGTGAAATTCGTTTGGTGGGCTTTAATTTTGCGCCCCAAGGATGGGCGTTGTGTAATGGACAGTTACTGCAAATAAATCAGTACCAAGCGTTATTTGCGTTGTTGAGCACGACTTATGGAGGTGACGGTAGAACAACCTTTGGTATACCGGATTTGCGCGGTCGCGTTCCTGTCGGCTTCGGGCAGGGGCCGGGTTTGACGAATATCACTCTTGGCCAAAAGAGTGGGAATGAAGCCATTACGCTCAATGTATCCAATATGCCCGCTCACAACCATGCGGCGACTTTCTCCGGGACTCCCAGCCAAATGGCTACCAGCATTACAGTTGGCACTTCCAGTGCGTCGTCTATTGCAAATCCGACTGCGGGGTCCACGGTATATCTGTCCGCCGCAGCCGCAGAGTATGGCGGTGATCCGGTTGATCTCAAGGGGTTATACAGTTCCGCGCCAGCCTCAGGTGCTTCTGGTCAGATTGCTGGCGGCAATGTTTCACTGACACCGCAGGGTTCTGTCGTGGTTAGTAACAACGGGGCAAGTCAGCCTTTTGATAATCGCCCACCCTTTATCGGACTAAATTACATTATCGCCTTGACGGGTTTTTATCCAACGCGGAATTAGCAGCGCCCAAAAAATGCAGTGGGTTCCCGAGCGCTTTTGAGAGTGCTTGGGCGCCGACTTCGCGTTATAAAAGTTCAAAATTAATTCAGATGACTTGCATTAAATAAACTTTTAACAACTCTGCAGGAATTTTCATGCCGCTTATCCATCATCATTCAGCTGAATCAAGCAGACCACCTAAAGCTAAAAGCTTTTTATGCAAATTTCTGTTGTTGTGTGTTTATGCTTTGATGATGAGTCAGGCGGCATATGCGGTGCCGACAACTCTGGTGGCAGGGGATATCGCGATCCTCGGTCTCAACGCCGACGATACCGCGGGTTCCCAGCGCTGGGCCTTTGTGACCTTGCGCGACATCGGCTCCGGCACGGTCATCCATTTTACCGATGCCAGCTACGATGCCAGCATCTCGTCGTCGTCCAACCGGTTTTACACGGCGGGTAATAACGAGGGCTTTATGACCTGGACGGTGATAGACGATGTCGCCGCCGGCAAGCTGTTGGTTGTGACCAACAACGGCGCCGGCAACGCCTCCATGGCGGATAAGGATGGCAATGCCGTCAGTGGTCTAACCGGTAGCCTGGGCACTAGCACCAACACGGCTTTTCTGGGCACGGGCGACCAGATCTTCGCCTACCAGGGCATCTCGGGTACCACCGTCGGTGCGACCTTTATCTACGGCATCAACACGGGTCAGAATGGGACCAACTACACCAATGGCGCGTGGATCTCTACCGGTTCCATCTCGGGGCAGCAGTTTTCTTATATTCCAGATGGCTTGACTAATGGCACCACGGCAGTCGCGCTGACGTCCAACAGCCTGACGGGCTCCAGTAGTGGGGCCGGCACCTTCGGCTTCGACAATATGCGCTATAACGGCATCACCAGCGGCACACAGTCTGCCCTACTAGCAGCAATCGGCAATCCCACTAACTGGGTCGGCGACAACACCACACCCTACAATTTAGCTACCTCGGATAATTTTACGCTCCCGCAGCCCGTCCCCAGCATCACCTCGGCCACCTACAACGCCAGTAACGGTGCTTTATCCGTAACCGGCACCAATTTCGCTGCGACGGCGGGCACGTTCAATGATGTGATCGCCAATAAATTTGCAATTACCGCCGAAGGCGGCAGCATTTACACATTGACGAATACGGTCAATGCCGAGATTGATTCGTCAACAAACTTCACATTGAATCTCAGCGAGACGGATCGGAGAGCGGTCAATCAAATTATTAATAAGAATGGCACTGCTTCTACCGGAGGAACTACCTACAACCTCGCCGGTGCCGCCGGTTTTATCGCGGCTTCTGCCGCCACGGCCGATACAACAGGTAATGGCATTACCGTCAGCAATGTTGCTGTTCCGACGATTACTTCCGCCGCATACGATGCCGATGGAGGTGTTCTGTATGTAACAGGTGGCGGTTTTTTAAAAATAAATGGTCCAACCAACGATATTGTCGCCAATAAATTTACATTTACCGGTCAAGGTGGTAGCACCTACACGTTGACGGACACTGCGAATGTAGAAATTGCCTCCGATACTGCATTTGCTTTAACGCTGAGTGCGACGGATAAGGCCGGCGTCAATGCCGTTCTCAATAAAAATGGTACGACTTCAACAGGTGGGACTACGTACAATCTCGCCGCAGCGGAAGATTGGGCGGCGGGGGCTGATGCTGCAGTAGTCGTTGCGGATACGACTGGTAATGGAATCATTGTCAGTAACGCCGCGATTACAACAACTTTGGCGACGTCACCAACTCTTATCTTTACTCGTAATGGCAGCGATATTACTGGCGATAATATTGCTACCGATGGCGAAGGTGGTTCGGTGGTCATTACGGATATTGATATTCAAATATTCAATATTTCCGATACAGATGGCACACCCACCGAGTTTTTGTCCTGGGAAAACAACGACGATTTTCTTGTTAGCAGCGACAGTACCTTTTCTGCGTTGACTTATAACGATGGTGTGAATGGTGCCACTAAGGGTATGGCCATCAAATCTGGCGATGGCAGTGAATTCCGGCTCGTACAATTTACCTATTACAACTGGGGCGAAACTGAACCTCAACCTGGATTTGAACTTCCAATCATAAGTGCTGTGGGCTACCGCGATGGAGTCCAGGTGGCGTCCACCACATTTGCAGGTTACAACGAGGAATTCGATCCCACGATAATCACATTTGACGCCAGCTTCGCCAATATTGATGACGTACGAATTTTTATATCGGCGGGTGGTTATGCCGGGGATCAGAGTTATACCAATCATGCAATTAACAATATTCAGGTGGCTCCCCCAGAAGTCGATACCCAGCCACCTGCATTCCAAAACAGCACACCTTCCATAGGTAATATCAATACGAATTCAGCCGTGTTGACGGTGCGATTGGATGAAGTCGGTACTGCGTATTATGTAGTGGTTCCTGACGGCGCAACTGCACCGAGTTCGACACAGGTTATTGCGGGACAAAACAGTTCTGGCGCGGCGGCAGTGGCCAGTGGTTCCATCAGCGCGGTATCTGCCGGGGTGGATTATGTGGCTGCCATTGCCGGCTTGTCAGCGGGCACTGCGTATGACGTTTATGTGGTGGCTCAAGACAATCAAAGCACATCTAATGTGCAGGCAAGCCCGACGCTGGTGAATCTCACCACTTCCACAGCCAATGCGCTTTATTTCGATACCGATGCGAAAGTGACAGGATTGACGGGCATAAGCCCCGCCGCTTTTACCGTGGAATTTAACCTGTTTTTGGATTCCGAAACGCCCGCGGGAAATTGGCAGGGCATTTATTGGACGAATAACAATAATGACACGGGTATTTTTATTGAAGACAACTATGCCGTATCGCTTTGGACGACTCAGTCGACTGCGTATAAATCGACTGTGTTGTTGACTTACGGTGCCTGGAATCATGTTGCGATCAGTTACAGCGCTGGCAACGGTGTCCGGATGTACATCAATGGCGTACTGTCGGGCGTTACTCCAACGGGCAGTCCTGGCGCGGGCGTGCTGCCTCTCACGGATGTGACCATAGGATATGGTCCTGGGAATTTTGGCCTGCCGGCGGGCGGGTATGCACTGGGTGACAGCGCTCTGGACGATTTCCGCATTTGGAATGTCGAGCGTACCTTGCAGCAAATCAACGACAACAGAGGTGCGGAATTAGCGCCGCCTTATCCGGCGAATCTCGTGCGCTATTACGATTTCAACCACGGCGTCGGTGGCGCAAACAACGCGGGTATCACCACCTTAATTGAGCGCACCGGCAATGGTGCCAATGGCACTCTGGCCAATTTTGCTTTGAATGGTGGCGTATCCAATTGGGTAGAGACCAGCTCCTTGGTTTCCACACCTACCGTCACCGACGCCAATATCAGTATCTCCGGAGCGAGCGGCACAGGCGGCGCCTTTAAAATTGGCGATACCGTAACGGCAACTTGGAATAACTCCGCAACTGGCGATAACAACAGCGGCATTACCGACGTTACGGTTGATTTCAGTCAATTTGGCGGCGGCACGGCGGTTTCCGCGACCGAGGTCAGCGGCATCTGGACGGCGACTTACACCATAGTGGCGGGCAGCATCACTGCCACCAATCGCAATGTCAGCGTTACAGTAAGTGGCGCGACAGGACAGACCACCCGTTCCGATACGGCCAATGCCCCGGTGGATAGCAGCGCGCCGACTGCCTCAATCGTGGTGAGTGACACAGCCCTGTCCGTTGGTGAAACCACCACTGTCACCATCACCTTCAGCGAAGCCGTGACCGGCTTAGATATTGCGGACTTCACCGTCGCCAACGGTGGCTTGAGCAGTCTTTCTAGCAGCGATGGCGGCATTACCTGGGCCGCAACCCTAACCCCCAGCGCCGCTACCCAGGACTCTAGCAACCTGATCACTCTAGACAATACGGCCTATGCCGATCTGGCGGGCAACACCGGTACAGGCACCAGCGATTCCAACAACTACGCCATAGATACGCTGCGGCCGACGGCAACGATAGTCGTGGCAAACACGGCGCTCGCTGCGGGAGAGACCTCGCTCGTCACCATCACTTTCAATGAAGCGATAACGGGCTTTACCACTGCTGATCTAACCGTAGCGAATGGCACGTTGAGCAGTGTGAGTTCATCCGATGGCGGCACCACCTGGACCGCTACTTTGACGCCAACCGCCGGGGTTGAGGACCCCTCCAATCTGATCACACTAAATAACACCGGTGTGACAGACGCCGCGGGTAACGCGGGCTCCGGCTCCACGGATTCCAACAATTACGCCATAGACTCATTGCGCCCTACCGCCAGTTTGGTGGTGAGCGACACCGCACTGGTGGACGGGCAGACTACCACTCTGACGATTACCTTCAGCGAGGCCATCAGCGGCCTGACTATAGATGATTTGGTCGCGGATAACGCTGCATTGAGCGTTTTGAGCAGCAGTGATGGCGGCATTACCTGGACCGCGACCCTCACACCGGATGCGGCTGTGGATGAAGCGACCAATGTGGTAACCCTGACCAACACCGGCGTGGCCGATGCCGCAGGCAATACTGGCCTGGGCACCACTTCCTCCAACAACTACGCCATCGACAGTGCCGCTCCCAGTGTGGTGAGCGTCTCCGTGCCGGCGGATACCACTTATATGGCTGGCCAGACATTGACCTTTACGGTGAACACCAGTGAGAACGTCACTGTGGATACCACTGGCGGCACACCGCAACTGGCCTTGACCATAGGCGCTACCAGCCGCAACGCCGCGTTTGCCAGCGGTTCTGGGACCTCGGCCCTGGTGTTCAGCTATACGGTGCAGGCGGGTGATGTTGATGATGACGGCATTGCGGTGGGCGCCTTGTCCGCCAATGGAGGCACGCTGAAAGACGCCGCCGGCAATGACATGACCCTGACGCTCAACTCCGTTGCGGATACCGCCGGTGTTCTGGTGGATGCTGTACTGCCGGCTCTTGTGAACCTAAGCCCCGCGGATGACGCTACTGGCGTTGCCCCCACCGCCAACCTGGTAATTACGCTGGATGAAGACATAGCGCTCGGCGCCGGCACCATCGCGGTGTACGACAGCGACGACGTGCTCTTTGCGAGCATCGACGTTACCAATCACGATGGGCAGTTGAGCATTGACGGCACAGCCTTGACCATCGACCTCAGTGCCAACCTGATCGAGGACGTGAGCTATTACGTGTTGATTGACGGTGGTGCTATTACCGATTTGGCGGGCAATGCGTTTGCGGGCGTTGCCGATCCCGCCAGTTGGAGCTTTGCAGTTGCGGATATATCACCGCCAACGGTGACGAGTATCACCGTCGCTGGCTCTCCAGCGGCCAACGCAGCGGCGATCCAATTTACCGTCACCTTCGACGAAGTTCCTGCCAACATTTCTGTCGGCGACTTTACACTCACACCGAGCAGCGGTGCCGTATCGGGCAGCATCGCCAGCCATTCTCCGGTGAATCTCAATACCGTCACTGTGACGATTGACCAGATCACCGGCACCGGCACATTGCGGCTCGATGTGAACGCCAATTCCGGCATCACCGATACCCTCGGCAACGGCGATGGCACCAACGGTTATGTTGCCGCTTTCACCTCGGGTGATCTGCATACGGTCGACCGCGAAGCGCCAGTGGCCCCGGCAACGCCCACCCTGGAGAGCGGGTCCGATACCGGAGATTCCGACAGCGACGGCATCACCAATGCCGCCACGCCCACCATCACTGGCACAGCCGAGCCCAATGCGGTGCTTACTGTCACCTCCAGCCTCGACGGCGTGCTGGGCACCGCCACTGCGAATGGCAGCGGCAACTGGAGCTTTACGCCCAGCACCGCGCTGACCGAGGCGACGCATTTCATTACCGTCACCGCGACGGATGGGGCGGGCAACGTCAGCAACAGTTCAGCGAATCTGACCCTACAACTGGACATCAGCGCTCCCAGTGGCCACAGCGCCACCTTCGTGGAGAGTGTGTTGAACGTTGGTAACAGCACTGCGGCTGGCTTCAATATTGCCGCAGGCGAGGCAGGTGCCACCTACAGCTACACCATCAGCAGTGCTGGCGGCGGTGCACCCGTCACTGGTACAGGCACTATAAGCAGCGCGCCGCAGGCGGTGACTGGTCTTAATCTCAGTGGCCTGGGTGACGGTGCACTTACGCTTAGCCTTGTGCTGACTGACGCAGCCGGTAACGCTGCTGCCGCTGTGACGGCTGGCGCCACTCTGGATACGGCACTGCCCGGCGGCCACAGCGTCAGCTTCGCGACCACCGACCTTAATAGCGGTAACGCCAGCGCAGTGAGCTTCAGCTTCGCCGATGCCGAGGTGGGCGCGACTTACAGTTACACCATCACCAGTTCCGGCGGCGGCACGCCAGTCACTGGCAACGGCACCTTGAGTAGCGCCAATCAAACCGTCAGCGGTATTGACCTGCGCGGCTTAGCCGATGGCACTCTGACCCTGTCCGTAGTGGTGGGCGATGCCTCTGGCAACTCAGCTCCGGCGGTAACGGCAAACGCGAACCTGGATCAGACGATACCCAGCGTGATTCTCAGCAGCGCGGCGGGCGCAACGGTGAACAGTGCTTTCACAGCCACCATTGCCTTCAGCGAATCCGTGAACAACTTTGTGGTGGGCGATATCACCGCCGGCAACGCCATTTTGAGCGGATTTACCGATAACGGCGGCGGCAGTTACAGCGTCACGGTCACACCCACCGCCGATGGCATCGTCACTCTGAATGTGGCAGCGAACGTAGCCCAGGATGCAGCGGGCAATAACAACACTGCCGCTACCGAACTGAGCCGCACCTACGACGGCACAGCGCCGAACCTGTCCAGCAGCAATCCGGCGGACGGCGCCAGCAATGTGGCGGGTGATGCGGATCTGGTATTGACCTTCAGCGAACCTGTGGTGGCCGGCAGCGGCAACCTGACACTGTTCGATGCGGCGGATGACAGTGTGGTGGAAGCCTTTGCGGTGGGCAGTGTGACCATCAGCAGCAATGTGGTGACTCTGAACCCCGCCAGCACTCTGACTCCGACGCACAGCTACTACCTGCAAATCGCCAGCACGGCTCTGGTGGATGCGGCGGGCAATGCCTATGCGGGTATCAATGATGCCACCACGCTCAACTTCACCGTGATCAATACGGCACCTGTGGCCAATGCGGATACAGGAACCGTGGCGGAGGATGCGGCCGTTTCCCTCACGGTGCTGGGCAATGACACGGACGCAGACAGCGCCCTCAATCTGGCAAGTGTGACCGTAGTGACCGCGCCCCAACACGGCAGCACCAATGTGAATACGGGCACAGGCGTGATCACCTATACGCCAGCGTCCAACTACAACGGGGCTGACAGCTTCACCTATACGGTGGAGGACGTGTACGGCAGCCTTTCCAATGTGGCGACTGTTGCCATCACGGTCACGCCAGTGAACGACGCCCCTGTTGCAGTGGCAGATACGGCCTCCACACCCGAAGACAATGCGGTGAGCATAGATGTTGCCGGCAACGATACGGATATAGACGCAGGCGACAGCGTCGACTCGGACAGCATAGTGATCGTGTCTGCACCGGCGCACGGCAGCGCTTCCCTAGTAAACGGCGAAGTGCTCTACACGCCGACTCTGGATTTCAACGGCAGCGACAGTTTCACCTACACCATCCAAGATCAAAACGGCGCGACGTCCAATGTGGCGACGGTGATCATCAACGTCACTGGCATCAACGATCTGCCCACCGCCGCAGCGGATAGCGCGACGGTGGCGGAAGACGGTTCCGTGGATATAGCCGTGCTGGCCAACGACAGCGATGTCGATGGCAGTATCGATCCCACAACGGTCGTAGTGCTGGCCAATGCCAGCCACGGCACCGCCTCAGTGGATGCTCTAACCGGTGAAATCACCTATACGCCTGACGCAAACTTCCACGGCACGGACACCTTCACCTATGTGGTGCAGGACGATGACGGCGGCACCTCCAATGCGGCCACTGTGACGGTCACCGTCACCAGTGTGAACGACGCCCCTGTGGCGAATGCGGATGTGGCGGTGTTGCAGGAAGACACGGCGTTGAGCATCAACGTGCTGGGTAACGACAGTGATATGGACGGCACTTTGGTTCCCGCAAGCGTGGAAGTAGTCGGTGCGCCGGTAAATGGCACAGCGCAGGTCAATGCAGTGATCGGAGCTATCGTTTATACCCCTGGTGAGAACTTCAGCGGCGGCGACAGCTTTACCTATCGCGTGCAGGACAACGAAGGTGCGTGGTCCGCGCCCGCCACTGTGACTATCACGGTGGAGGCGGTAAATGATGAGCCTTTGGCCAATGACGACGCTGCAGTTACGGACGAAGACACGGCAGTTGCCATCGACCTGTTGGCGAACGACAACGACGTCGACGGTGTGCTCGATCCGGCAAGCCTAGTGTTCACGCAGCCGGTGAAGGGCACATTGACTGACAACGGCGATGGCACCGTCACCTACACGCCGGAAGCCGACTTCTTCGGTACGGACAGCTTTACCTACACAGTGGCGGATGACGAGGGTGGTCTCTCCAACAGCGCGACCGTGACCGTTACGATCAACCCGATCAATGACGCGCCGGTGATCAGCGGTACACCCGCTGTCAGCGTGAACCAGGACAGCGCTTACAGCTTTACCCCTATTGCCAGCGATGTGGACCCGAATACCACGCTGACTTTCAGCATTGCGAATCAGCCGGACTGGGCGAGCTTCAATACGGCCACTGGTGCGTTGACGGGCACGCCGGGTAACGACGATGTGGGCGATTACAACGGCATTGTCATCACCGTGAGCGATGGCTTGTTAAACGCATCCTTGCCGGCGTTTGCGATCACGGTTGTCGATATCAATGATGCGCCGCAGGTTGGCGGCAGCACGCCGCTGGCGCGCATCAACCAGGACGGTAGCTACAGCTTTGTGCCGGAAGTGGTGGATGTGGATGGCGATACTCTGACGTTCACGGTCAATAATTTGCCCCAGTGGGCTAATTTCGATCCCGCCACTGGTGCCATTACCGGCACCCCGGGCAATAACGATGTTGGCACCTACGACAATATCGTGATCAGCGTAAGTGACGGGACCACGACCACCGTGCTGGACAGCTTTAGCATCACTGTGGCGAATGTGAATGATCCGCCGGTGATTGTTGCGGACAGCTATGAACTCAGCGAAGGTGGGCTGCTGCAACCCAACGCGAACGCAGGCATATTGGCCAATGACTACGATATTGATGGCGATAACCTGATAGCCGTTTTAGTAAACGGTCCTCGCAACGCGAGTGAGTTCAGCCTGAGTGAGGACGGCAGCTTCCGTTATTTGCATAACGGCAGCGAAACCCGAGTTGATAGCTTCACCTATCGCATCAGTGACAACACCATTAATAGCGCTCCGGTGACGGTGAGCTTGACCATTGTGCCCGTCAACGATGCGCCGGTGTTTATCACTCAGCCGGTTCTAGCCGTGGCAGAAGGCACCGCATATCGCTATGAGGTGGGCGTCGCCGATCCAGACAGCGTCGTGACCTTGAGCTTAGGCGAAGGTGCCCCCGAGTGGCTGACCTTGAGCGGCTTCCGCTTGAGCGGTACTGCGCCGGTTAATGTGACGGATCCCGTACAGGTGGTGTTGCGTGCGTCGGACGGCCAATACACCGTCGATCAAACCTTCAATTTGGCGGTGCTATCGCAGGAGGTGTCGCTGGTGAATATTTCCACCAGCTGGCTCGGTCTGCCGTCCATTGTCGATAACACAGTGGATCTGCAGATCACGCTTACGCACGTAGCAGGTCCGGCACTGCCCGACGCAAATCTGAGGGTGGCGTTGCAAGGACTGGATGTCGCTTCCAGCATGGCCAATTGCACGATGGTAACCAGCGGATTCTCGTGCTCGACTACCTTGAACACGGACGCCAGCCGTAGCTTCCGTCTGCGGGTAACGCCGCGGGAGGCGGGCAACCTGGTGGTGAATCTGGCGATGGAAGCGGCCGATGGCTCGGTGATCGCCCGAGGCATTACCGATGTAAGTGCCACACCGCGGGCGGTGAGCCAGGGCAATGTGAGCTTCAGCCTGGCGAATGCCACTGCGCTTGCGAGTATCAATCTGCTCAACGACGGCACGCGGGAATTGATCGCTGGTACCAGCTTGGGTGATACCGTCAAATTGCTGGATTACAGTCTGAGTTCGGGTACAGCGCGCATCATCGGCGAGATCGAGAATCGCGGTTATACCGAGCGCGTGCGGGTTGCGGATATCGACCGTGACGGTCTGGAAGACATAGTAGTTGTCAACCGCAGTGGCGACCTCGGCGCGGTTTACTACGACCGGGGCGGCGAATTCCTGGAGGAGCCAAGCAATCAGAAGTTGGCTCATGCCCGCGAAGCCCTGCTGAGCGATCTCAACGGTGACGATTACCCCGAGCTGATCCTCGGCGCCGATGGCTTCAATCTTTATATCTACGAAAACAACGAAGGCGTGTACGACCAGGCGCCGCTGGTATTCACCTCGCCCGCGTCCATCCTGCACTTCGCACTCCTGCGCCGTCTGCCAACAGATGCGCCGCTGGAAGGTACGTTGGTGATCAGCAGTGCCGAGGCGGTGCAACTGGTGCGCTTTGGTCTCAATCCGGACGGCGGCGTCAGCACGCCGGAAGGGGAAGAGGGCACAGATGAAGCGGTCAGCCAGAAATTCGAGTTGTTGCAGTCCATCGCAATCCCCGGCGTCAGCTCGGTGCAGTTGGTGGATGTGGACGGCGACGGACGCGAAGAGATCGTGGTCAGTACCACTCACGAGGACAATAGCGCCGATGCTTCCGGTGTGACGGTTATTGAAGTGACTCAAAACGGCCAGCTGCAGATAGTTGCGCGTCTGGGCGCTGCCAGCGCCGAGCGAGTGGAAGTAGCGGACTTTAATAATGATGGAAGACCCGATCTCCTGGTGGCCAATAGCAACAACAGCTACCAGTTCTATCGCGGTACCGGCAGTGCAACTGACTGGACGCTGACCGACACCATTCTCTATCACCGTTCCACCTTGATGATTCCGGAGGATATCAACGGAGACGGCCTTGCAGACGTGCTGGTATACGAAGAGGGTGAGGAGCAGGTCGAGCTGTATCTGTCGGCGCCCGATGGCGATACCGGCGAAACTGCTGATTTGACGCTGAACGCTTCCACCCGGGTAGTGCGCAATGATCGCTACCACTTTGAATATGCCGTCGAAGTGCGCAACGAAGGTGGGTTTGTCGCGGAGAATCCTCGAGTAGTTGTGCCCTTGCCGCAAGGCATAGATGTAGTGAATTTGCCGAGCTATTGCAACGAGGATGCGGAGGTCGATGAAGTGACCTGTAATCTGCAGGATCTGGGACCCGGTTCTGGGCAAATTATTCCGCTGATTCTGGCCGGTGATCGTCGCACTGACGGTATAACGCTCACCGCTCATGCGACATCCGACGCACTGGAAATGGATACTGCGGACAACACCGTCAGCACCACCTTGAATGGTCTGTTTCAGTACCGCCATGCACGTATTAAAGGTGGCGGCGGCAGTGTGAGCTACACTTGGTTTGCCGCGTTATTCGGCCTCGCCTTTGNCCGCCGTCGGCGGGCAAAGCAGGNTGATCAGACAGGAAATAAAAAAATAAAAATATTCGCTCGCAAGGCCGCNGCAGTGGTATTGCCTTTGTGCTTGGCCACCGCNATTCAACCCAGTGAAGTCGCCGCNCAAAGTCCTGCGAATTCCTACATCGAAGGCAATTTGGGTCTGATCAGCAGCGACTGGGACATGATGACCTTTTATTACGACCTCGCTGGTAGCACTCAGGCGGCAGCGCTGGTGGAAAAAGATGATCAGCGCTTTGGTTGGCAGTTGCTCTACGGCTATCGCGTGCATCCGCGAATCGCATTGGAAGTGGGATATCTCAATAGCGGGGAGACGTCTCTGGAAGTTGACGCCGTTGTGTCGGATACGGAGGCACTGCGGCAGGTGCTGCGCGATCATGCTCCTGTATCCGGTGAGGGGCCGTATGCCGGTGTACGCTTTAGTATGTTCAGTCGCCAGGAGCAGGAGCTTTACGCCAAAGTGGGGCTGTGGTCCTGGTCCTCTGGCTATACTCTGTCGGTCGGTGATCAGACAGAATGGGTAAAACGCAGCGATCAGGATTGGATCGTGGGTTTAGGCTTTTCCCTTCCGGTTATGGAAAAGCTGAGGCTGGGTGGCAATATTCAGTCGTCGGTGTTGGGGGATGATCGAATTGTTTTTATCGGATTGAATCTGTCTTATCACTTCGATGTGAAACGCCAGTAGCATTGCGGCTGCAGAGCCCTCACAAGTGGTGTCGCCGTTGTTCGCCGACACCACTACATAAAAATAAATTAGGTTGATTATGAAACAATTGGTTTTGCTGTTTTTCTCGGTTTTCCTGCTGCTTTCCTGCGCTTCGCAGAAATCTTCTGATAAAGCTTCGTTGGAAAAATTGCCATTTCGCAATACGGCTCTTCCTCTTGAAGAGCGGATCGACGATCTGATTGCGCGCATGACCACGGAAGAAAAAATCTCCCAATTGTTTAACGACGCTCCGGGAATCGAACGTTTAGGTATTGCTCCCTATAACTGGTGGAACGAAGCTCTCCACGGAGTTGCGCGGGCCGGTAAAGCCACGGTTTTTCCTCAGGCCATAGGCATGGCCGCAACTTTTGACGAGGATTTAATGCTGCGTATTGCCACGGCCATTTCCGATGAGGCCCGCGCGAAACATCACCATTTTATTAATAACGATGTGCACACCATTTACGGTGGACTCACTTTCTGGTCGCCGAATATCAATATATTTCGCGACCCGCGCTGGGGTAGGGGGCAGGAAACCTACGGCGAGGATCCTTACCTTACTGGTCGCATGGGTGTTAATTTCGTTCGAGGTTTACAAGGGGACGATAAAAATCATCTGAAGACCGTTGCGACAATCAAGCACTATGCGGTGCATAGTGGCCCGGAAAAAACTCGTCACAGCGATGATTACAAACCGTCGCGCAAAGATCTTTATGAAACCTATCTGCCCGCGTTTCGCACAGTAATAAAAGAGGCATCAGTTGCATCTGTTATGTGCGCCTACAACCGCGTAGACGGCAAACCGGCCTGCGGCAGCGACGAATTACTGCACGATATATTGCGCGGCGAAATGGGCTTTGATGGATACGTCGTGTCCGACTGCGGCGCCATTTCGGATTTTTACGATCGCAACGCCCACGCAGTTGTTCTCGCGCCTGCGGAAGCGGCCGCTTGGGCGCTGAAATCCGGCACGGATTTGGAGTGTGGTGACAGCCACCTCGATACCTTCACCAATCTTCATACAGCCCTACGCCAGGGGCTGGTCACTACTGCCGATATTGACCAAGCGTTGAAGCGCCTGCTGCAGGCGCGGTTCCGTTTGGGAATGTTTGATGATCCGGCCAAGGTCCCTTACAGCAAAATTCCGCTCGATGTGGTGGGGTCCGAGCAGCACGTATCACTTAGCCAAGAGGCGGCGGAAAAATCATTGGTGCTGTTGAAAAACGACGGCATTCTGCCGCTGCGCGAAGGCGTCAAAGTTGCTGTTATCGGCCCTAACGCCACCAACTTTGAAGTTTTGGTCGGCAATTATTATGGCTACCCCACGCAGCCTGTATTACCGCTGCAGGGTATTATTGAGCGGGCCGGCGCCGATAAAGTGTTGTACGCTCCCGGCGCTGCTATGGCCGAAAATACCTACCGGCATCAGCAGATCNTTCCCGCTGCTAATTTTTATCATTACGACGAACAAAAACGTCTGCAACCNGGGTTGANGGCGAGTTATTTCGTCGGTAATTACAATCCTATCCATATGNGCGGTGAAGACATAGATAAGCCGGCGGATCTGGAGCGCNTCGATAGCAATATCGACTTCTATTGGAATCTATCTCCGATCAATCAAAAAATTGAAGAGCCGTTTGCCGTTATTTGGCGCGGAGTGCTCAAACCGGTGGAATCAGGGCTATACAGTTTTGGTGGCAACGTCGTAGTGAAAATTGACGATGCCTTTGTGCAAAAGCCCGTGCATTTAAAAGCAGGGCAGAGCTATAACTTCGAAGCTCGCTACACTGCTTTCAAATGGTGGCCGATTAATGTCTCACTCGAAGCCTACGCCCGCCTGACATGGGCGGACGTCTCCGGTCCTTTGGATAAAGCTGCTCTCGCGGCTGCGCAAAAGGTCGATGTGATCATCTATATGGGCGGCATAGACGCGACTCTGGAAGGAGAGGAAATGCCGGTGGAGCTCGAAGGATTTATCGGCGGCGACCGCACCCATATCAAGCTTCCTTCTGTGCAAACCGATTTGCTGAAAAAACTGAAAAAGCTGGGCAAGCCGATTGTCATGGTGAATTTCAGTGGTTCAGCCATAGCCCTCAATTGGGAGAGCGAAAATCTCAACGCAATCATCCAGGCGTTTTATCCCGGGGAGAAAGCGGGCGCCGCAATCGCACGAGTGTTATGGGGCGACGTAAATCCGTCTGGGCGCCTTCCTGTGACCTTTTATAAAGGTGTAGACGATCTTCCTGCATTTACCGACTACAGCATGACAGGGCGCACCTATCGCTACTATCGCGGCAAACCGCTCTATCCATTCGGTCATGGACTCAGCTACACCAGCTTTGAATACGGCCAGTTAAACGCGAGCTTTGACGGTTCCGGCATTCAGGTTTCGACCCAAATTACCAATACCGGAAGCCGCTCTGGTGACGCGGTGGCACAGGCCTACCTCAGCTTCCCTGACGCCCCTGTAGCAACTCCAATAAGGCAGCTGGCGGCATTTCAAAGAGTGCGCCTTGAACCCGGTCAGATCGAACAGATTCACGCCCGCATAACACCTGAGCAGCTGACTTATGTCGATATGGATGGTGTGACGCAGACTTATAAAGGAAGGGTAGAAATCACCATCGGCTCAGGACAACCGAATGCAGAAGGTAAGCGAAGTATAAGTACGATCGTGATCGCCAAATAAGCGTGCAGAAGTCATTGCCGGCGCATTTCATGTGATCAATTGTGTCGGATCGATCAATAAATGACCGATAAAACGGTATCACCTGCAGTCTTGTTAATATTTTTTTATCTTAAAACTAGTATAAATTTAACTTTTAATACCGGTCGTCAATAATTCCCTTAAAAAATGCATATAAGGCATTGCCTAATAGGAAAGTTGGACGTAGAGTTCCGAAAAAATTATTACCGGCTCGTTCGCTGCGGATATTCAGCTGCCGAAAAGAGAGCAAAGAAAGTTTCGATTTTTTAAACAAAGCAATAACAACAATAAATTGTTTTGGGCGAGGAATCAGAGCGTTTCTGCATCGCAGTGGCGTTTTGTATGGTTGAGCTCATAAACATCTCCAGCCCTAGGGTTTGCGGGATAGCATGAGCGTAATTCACTAAGTAGAACCATATATCCTGGGGAATCCATATATGTTCAATAAAAATAAACTCTCTGCTGCTATTGTGGCCCTCGTTGCGGGCGGCTCCAATTACGCATTGGCTCAAGAAAATCCAATTGTTGAAGAAGTTGTTGTGACCGGTATCCGGGCTTCTGTGCAGGCTGCGATGGATATTAAGCGGGATTCCGCGGGTGTTGTTGACGCTATCTCTGCGGAGGATATGGGTAAGTTCCCAGACACTAACCTGGCTGAATCTCTCCAGCGCATCACTGGTGTTGCAATTGATCGCACCAATGGCGAAGGCTCTCAAATTACCGTACGGGGTTTTGGGCCCAACTTTAACATGGTGACTTTAAACGGTCGCACTATGCCCGGTGGCAGCACCTATGGTGGTAGCTCAGGCGCAGATGCCGCCACCCGCGGTGGTAACAGTCGTGCTTTTGATTTTGCGAATCTTGCTTCAGAAGCTGTGTCTGGCGTTCAGGTTTATAAAACGGGCAAAGCCAATTTAACGAGTGGTGGCATCGGCGCGACAGTCAATATCGAAACCACGCGTCCGTTAGACAATCCTGGTTTAAATTTCTCTGTTGCAGGTAAAGCGGTTCACGATACGACCGTTCGTCAAGGGGATGACGTTACACCAGAGGTTTCCGGTCTCTTCAGTTGGACTGACGATAACGAAAAGTTCGGTGTGGCCTTGACTGCTAGCTATCAAGAGCGCGATTCGGGGTATACCGGCGCAACTGTTAACGACTGGCAGGTCGGTACTTGGGGTGCGGTGAATGAAAACGGTGAAGATGTAGATATCTTTAACCAAGGTAACTACGACGCGCCCATATTCGTCAATGCACCTGAAGTCGGTCAATTGTATGCGCGCCCGAATGACATTCGTTACGCGTTTTCCGATAGTTCTCGCGAGCGAACCAACGCCCAGTTGACATTGCAGTTTGCGCCGAATGATAAGGTTACCGGTACTTTGGACTTCGTCTATGCGCAAAATGCCATCGAAGAGTTTCGCGGTGAAGTGACCAATTGGGTGCAGAATGGTAGTCTTTTAACAGCTGTTGTATTCGATGATTCCCAAGTAGCTGTGCCTACGCTTATCTCAGAAGACTATCGCGGCGAAGATGGCAATGGTACCAGAGATATCGGCTTTTCCCAGCAGTACCGCTCTCAAGAAAATACTCTTGAATCAGTTGGCTTAAATTTGGCTTGGAATGTGAACGATCAACTTACTTTGACGTTCGACATCCATGACTCCAGCATGGAAAGCCTACCCACTGGACCAAACCGGGCGGGTGAAGTCGACGTGGGTCTTGGTGCGCAGGTGAAACAAGGTAAAACATTGTATTTTGGTGGCGATTTACCTGCTTGGTCATATGACATTTTCGAAGTGGGCGGCGCTGGCAATCTTAACGTGATCGCTAGAGACGCTATTGATGATTGTGCTTTTGCTCAAGCCAATCCAGGTAAAGAACTTGTTACGGATTGTGATGGTCCTGGCCTCGCCGGGTTGGATGCTGCAGACATCAGTTCCACCGTGATTCGAACTTTCTCCGCTGAGCAGACCACAGATATTACCCAGGCCAAGCTTAGTGGTAGCTGGGAGTTTGACAATGGCAGATTCGACTTCGGGATCGACCGGTCTGAGCTTGAAACAACAACTTCTTCATATAATACCAACAACAACCAAGTGCTTGGCGGATGGGGCGCCAGCAACCCTGGTGAGTTCGCCGGGGCAGGTTTATTCGAGTTCTTCGATGTTACTGGTGAATTTGATGATTTCTCTACTGGTCCTTCCCCTGCTATGGGTTTCAGAGGTGATGCGCGTGCTATCACTCAGTTCCTGATTGACTCCAATCGTTACCCAGATGTAGGCGAGTCTGGCTTTGGCCCGTCTATGGGTATTGGCCAGGTCGCAGGCCGCAATACAGTAAGCAGCAGCACTATCGCGGAAGACACTACAGCGATTTTTGCTCAAGTCAGTTTGGAAGGCGAAATTGGCGGTAAGACATTTGGCGTCCTGACCGGTTTGCGCTACGAAACCACTGATATGACTTCCACATCGTCCACGCCGCCCACCGGGATGCTCCGATGGGAATCAGACAATGACTTCCAGGCAATACCAGTTGTCGGTGCTGCAGCAACAGTGGCGAAAAACGACTATGACGCATTTTTGCCGAGCATTGATTTTCACGTGAACTTCTCTGAGGATCTGATTGGAAGGGCATCCTATAGCAAAACCATATCGCGTCCTAATCTGGGAAGTTTGAATGCGTCGGTTAGTGGTTTTGCGCTGAGTGGTTCTACTCTGAACTCCAATATCCCAACGGCCAATGGCTCAAACCCCTATCTGATACCGATGGAATCCTCTAACTTCGATCTGTCGCTAGAGTGGTATTTTGACGAGACCAGTTATGCGTCCGTAGGGTTCTGGGAAAAACGCGTTATTAACTTCGAGGGCACTTCTCAAGAAACTCGCACCTTCGGAATTTTGGATCAAACTGCTGGTCCACGTGCTCGCGCTGCAGTGGCTGCACTGCGAGAAAATTCCATGGCAACAGATGATGCTTGGATTTTTGCTGCTATGGCTGTTTTGGATCCAGATCATGCTGCGTATGCCGAATTTGGTGGCAATGTAGCTAATTTGACTACGGCAGCGGTGGCGGCGATCAACGATTCGCCACAGTACCAGGACATCTTCCCTGAAGAGGGCGATCCTGAAATGGAGTTCCGGATGAGCATTCCTGTGAACAATGAAGAAGCCAAGATTCACGGTCTTGAACTTGCCGTGCAGCATTTCTTTGGTGACACTGGGTTTGGTGTGATGGCGAACTACACCCTTGTAAGAGGTGATGTCAAATTCGACAACAACGCGTCGCCCGGAGTGACGCAGTTTGCGTTAGTGGGCTTGAGCGACACTGCCAACTTGGTGCTGATGTATGAAAAGTATGGCGTACAAGCTCGATTGGCTTATAACTGGCGGGATGAGTTCTTGGCTAGAACTAACGTAGGCGCTTACAACAACCCCGGCTACATCGAAGCTCATTCACAGATTGACCTGAATGTGTCTTATGATGTGACCGACCAAATCTCTGTGTTTTTCGAAGGTATCAACGTGACCGGAGAAGATCGTAGAGAATTTGCTCGAAACGAGGCAATGTTGTGGGGCCTGGAAGACCTGGGTGCGCGCTACCAGTTGGGAGCTCGTTACACCTTCTAGGAATCAGACCTATTGTAATACCGAAAGGGCCACTTATCAGTGGCTCTTTTTATTTGCAGGCTAGTAGAATTTGCTTTTTAGCATGCTCGCAACGAGCAATGCCCTGACATTAACGGGAGTAGCGCATGTCGCGCATTGAATTGCTGGACAATTTGTCCCACAAAGATCTTCGAGTAAACCCCTTATTCTCTAAAGAGCTTGGGGATAACATTGCGAGCACAATTACTTTTGTCACAGAATTTGCGGAAGTTCAGAAAGAGTATCCGATACTGTTTCGAAAAGATCTGGATAAGGATCTTTACCAGGCGGTCGTTTTGTTCGGCATACAGAAAGATGAAAACCTCTTTTTAGGTGATAGCTCAAACGGCTATCAAAAGTTTAAAGGTTGGAGTGCAGGCTATGTGCCAGCCGTAATTAGGCGTGGACCGTTTTCCATCGGTCTACGCAAGAAACAAGAACAAAGTTCTGAAGATGTTGAGCCTCTGGTTCATGTAGACATGGAGCATCCGAAAGTATCTACCGACGTTGGGGTCAGGGTGTTTTTGGAGCAGGGCGGTAATTCTCAATATCTTCAACAAGTAATCGAAACATTAAATTTAATTCGCGATGGCATTAGTCTGAATGCCGCCATGTTTGACGCTTTCGTACGCCACGAATTGATGGAAGATGTCGATATTAATATCGAGCTCAAAAATGAAGAAAAACTCAGATTGTCTGGTTTCAAAACAATTAATGCGGACCGGTTAAATCAGTTGTCGGGTGAATCTCTCGCGGAGCTCAGTCGCAGCGGATTTTTACAGGCGGCTTATTTTGTTGCCGCCTCGTTGTCCAATATTCAAAAGCTGATCGATATCAAGAACCACCGGCTACAATCGAATTAGGATGTGAAGCATCTTGCCTCGATCTATAACTCGATCTATAAAAGGATATCGCTTGCTGAACATAAATCGCCGCGTACGTTCTATTGAAGGCATCGATAAACACAACATCCCACCAGAATTAATTGAAGCCAGGGAGCCTGTGGTTCTTAAACAATTGGTGGCTGAGTGGCCATTAGCGGCGGCGGGGCGAGATTCCCCGAAAGATGCTGTTGATTATCTCAAGTGTTTCTACAACGGTCGCTCTACGATTGTCTGTAAAATAGCACCCGAACACAGAGGTCGGTTGTTTTACGACGAGAACCTGGAGAATCTCCAGTATGAGAGTTATAAAGGCCGTATCGATGAAACACTAGACGCTATACTGGATACTCTGGCCCAGCCAGCGCCGCCTGGGTTTTACATTGCCTCCAACAATATTGAAACACACCTACCAGGCCTCGGAGTCGATAACTCATTAACTATACCCAGGCAGGAATTTCCTGGTCGGGGAAGCCCCACGGTGAGCATTTGGATTGGCAATGCCACCACAGCCAGTTGCCATTTTGATGCTCTCGACAATATCGCATGCTGCGTCGCGGGACGGCGCAAATTCACGTTGTTCCCTCCGTTTCAAGTTGGCAATTTGTACCCTGGTCCTCTGGAACCTACACCAGGAGGACAAGTAATCAGTCTGGTTGATTTTCGCAATCCCGACTATTTCAAATTCCCTCGGTTTAAAGAAGCTCTAGACCATGCGTGTGTCGCGGAACTCGAACCTGGTGACGCTCTCTATATACCAAGCATGTGGTGGCATCATGTGGAATCGCTTGGCGCACTGAACCTGCTGATCAACTATTGGTGGAATGAGGCGCCACCCCATATGATTTCGGGGATGACTGCCCTTTACGCTGCAATGCTAGGCATCAGGGACAAGCCCACGCATGAACGCGAGGGCTGGAAGGCCCTTTTTGATTATTATATTTTCGGCGGTCCTGAGCCTTCTCAGGAACATATTCCTGAGAAGGCTCAGGGATTTTTGAAAAGAATTGATATGCAATCAGCTAGAAAACTCCGCGCTTTGCTGATTAATAAACTGAACCGATAGCTGGAGACAAGCTGAGATGCTAAGACCAGGTAACAAAATGAGGGTTGTAGTCGCTGGAGGCGGCACCGCTGGATGGTTGGCCGCGGCCGCGCTGGCTAGACAATTGGGTGAGGCTTTGGATATCACGCTGGTCGAATCCGAGGAGATCGGCACAGTTGGAGTGGGCGAGGCCACAATTCCTCCCATGAGGACCTTCCACAGGCTGCTCCGAATTGATGAGCAAGAATTTATGCGGGCCACGCATGCGACTTTCAAACTGGGCATTCAATTCGAAAACTGGAGGAAAGAGGGGGAAAAATATTTTCACGCCTTTGGTGTGACGGGAAAGGAAACGATCATTACAGAGTTCCTCCACTTCTGGTTAAAAGGTAGAGAGTTGGGTATTGCTAGCGAATTTGGCGACTATAGTCTGGAATTTAAAGCGGCCGCCGAAAACCGATTTTCAACTTATTGCGAAGCCAAAATTAACTATGCCTTTCATTTGGATGCCGGTCTTTACTCCTTCTTTCTAAGGCGGATAGCGGAATCTCATGGTGTTAAGCGAGAGGAGGGTAAAATTCAACATGTTTTACAAGATCCTTCTTCTGGGTTTATAACAGCATTAAAAATGGTGTCTGGCAAAGAAATTAATGGCGATTTATTTCTTGATTGCACAGGTTTCCGTGGTTTGCTAATTGAGCAAACATTACATACGGGTTACGAAGACTGGAGTCACTGGCTACCTTGTAACAAAGCTGTGGCTGTCCAGACGGAATCAGTCGGTCCAGCAGTGCCATACACTCGATCTGTCGCGCACAAAGCAGGGTGGCGTTGGCAAATTCCACTGCAGCATCGTGTGGGTAATGGTTTGGTCTTTTGTGGTTCCTATATGTCTGAGGATGAAGCAGTTGCCAAGCTGCTAAAGGAAATAGAGGGGAACACGCTGACCGAGCCCAAAATAATTAGATTTCAGACAGGAAAGAGAAGAAAGAACTGGAACAAAAATTGTGTTGCTATTGGGCTGGCAACTGGTTTTCTTGAGCCGCTGGAATCTACCAGTATTCACTTGGTAATGACTGCGCTTACCCGTATCCTCCAGTTGTTTCCTGGTGGTGAGATATGCCCATCCATCATTGAGGAATACAACAAGCAGGCGGAAAAAGAAATTGAGCGGATTCGAGATTTTATTATTTTGCACTACAAAGTGACGGATCGTGAAGATAGCTCGTTTTGGCGCTATTGTAGAAATATGGATGTGCCAGAAGAGTTGGCGCACAGAATCAAGTTGTTTCAAGAGGCTGGAAAGTCCTATCAGGTCGAAGGAGAGCTATTTCGTTTGGACTCGTGGACGCAGGTGATGTTGGGGCAGGGTTTATATCCTGCCCAATATCATCCCATTGTAAGTACCATGAAGCGGCACGATCTTGAGAAATTCTTAAAAGGGCTGTACGACAACGTTGCTAATTTAGTTGAAAAGTTGCCTGTTCATCATGATTTTGTTCGAGAATACTGTGCGATCTGATATGCAAGAAGCCTTCATTGACGTTTTGAATGTGCAGGTGATCGGTATATGAGGCTCTCCGTACACCCGGATATCACCATAACGTACCACCGGTTTGGTAACGAAAAAGCGCCGCTTTTAGTAATAGATAATGTCGTCAGGGGAGCGGATGAGCTTACCCAATATGCAGCGCGACTGCGGTTTTCTAGTAATTCTGCCTTTTACCCAGGTGTTAGGGCTGAAGCTCCACATGAGTATCAGCATTTTCTGTTGAATAATTTTGCGGAGGAATTCCAAAAATTTTTTGAGCTCTCGTCAGACAAATTTTCCTTAAGTCTTTGTCACTACTCCCTCACAACAACTCCGGCTTCGGAATTAAGATTGTTGCAGCGTATCCCTCACTTCGACTCTCTCGAAAGAAGCGGCTTGGCCTCAGTTCATTATCTTTTTAAAAGACCTTTAGGTGGTACGGCATTTTACCGGCATATCAAAACTGATTTCGAGAGCATTGATGAGTCCAGAAAGATAAGGTATTTGGCTTCGCTCGAGAGCGAAAACGGCGGACCCAATATCCCGAAGTCTGGTTATATTAACGGGGACACACCTCTTTATCAGCAGATTATGCGGGTGGATGGCGTATACAACCGCATGATTGTTTATAGACGCAATTCTCTGCATTCAGGATGTATTGCGGAGGATTTCATCCCGGATCTCAATGTGTTAATGGGTCGGCTTTCAATAAATGCTTTTATTGACCCACTTTGATCGCGTAGGTCGGTGCGAAAAAACTGTTTTATAGCTATAGATTCCAGTCGACTAGGTTCTCGCAGTGTTCTGCTGTCCCTCTCTTTAATGTGTGGGGAAAAATTGGCAGAATTTCTCATGGTTTCATTAGATTTTCGTTGTGAGATGTTGCTCGTGCACAAAGCCTAGCATTTTGCTTTTTGTGTGCTAATTGCGATCAGGGACGCTCGGGATGGCGAAATTGATTGCTAACAGAGTGCTTTCAGCTCATGTGATATATGATTGCGCGGCTTGGTGCGCCTTCGACTTATTCCACAAATCAAGTCAAGGCGACACCATGCAGCTATCTGTCACTCCGCTGCTACCTCAAACGGCCCCGCCGGCAACCCCTCCGAATTGTAAATATTCGCCCCCGCGGGATTGTCCGCCCAGGCATAGCGCACCCAAACCGGCTTTTTAATATCGTTGTGCCAAACGATCAGTCGGTTTCCGTCCGCTCTCGCATCTGCCCAGATAAACTTTTTGTCATCGCCTGCAATCGCAATGTGTTGCGGTGATGGGCCGCGGATTTCTAATCCTTTACCGACATTATCGAATTGAATAATCAATCGGCTGCCTTTGCGTTTGATGGATTTTACGGTTGGGCCTGATGCGAGTAGGGATTTTTCGCCGTAAGCGATTTTGCGGGCGGTGAGGGCGAGGCGGTGGCCGACGTCTTTTTTGTTGAGGGGGTGGATGTCATTCCATTCGCCGGTGTCGATGGTGACGGCCATGCCGGTGTTTTTCAGCTTGAGTGCCTCTGCTTGTGCTTTCCGCAGGTCGGCCCATTCGCTTTCACCAGGTTCGGATTTCGCTTCCATAAAATTGGGGAGCTGCGCAAACAGGAAAGGAAAATCGCCTTGATTGAAGTGTCTGCGCCAGTCGCGGATTAAATCTGGGAACAGGGTTGTGTATTCCTCGGCGGAGCTGGTGGTGGGAATAAGTTCTTGCGGAATTGTGTGCAAGCGCTGCGGGCGCTGTACGTTGGATTCGCCCTGATACCAGATAACACCTTTGATATTGAACGCAAGCGCAGGTGCCAGTTTGGCGTTGAAAAGGCTGGCTGGCAGGTAGTGCAGGGTGGTAGTGGCTGGCATAGGGCCGGATTGCATACCAATTTTGTAATGCCACTGGCCGGTGAGGTCGATTTTTTGGTTGCCGAGCTCGAGGGCGTAGGTTTTGTCCGGCACGAAGCCTGGATTGCCGGAGTAGCTGGTCAGGCGCACGGTGATGATGTTGGTGCCGGCTTTCAAAACGCCAGCTGGAACCGAATAAATCCGCGGCGGATATTGATAACCGACACTGCCGATTCTCGCGCCGTTCAAATAAGTTTCATCGCCGTCCACCAGCACGCCCAGCCACAAGGTCGCGTTTGAGCTTTTGGCTTGTTCGGGCGTGAGTTCAAAGTTTTTTTTCAGCCAGATGACGCCATTGGTGAAGTCGATATTTTGCGCGTGAAAGCGGCCCGGCACATTTAAGGTTTTCCAGTCTGTTGCTGCGGACTGCGTGGTGTGCCAGAGCTGTTTGTCCTGCAGGCCGATGTCCTGTTGCTGCGCATTGTTGTACCAGGCGTCGCTGGCGGCCTTGTCTTTGGCAATGGAGTTTTGCAGATAAGTTGGATCTTTGAACAGGTTAGCTTCCGCGAGATAGTGCGGATATTTCTGCAGCGCAGTTTCACTCATCCAAGCCTGGGCCGGTGAGCCGCCGACGCTGAGGCTGAGAATACCGACAGGAACTTGGTAGCGCCGCCACAACTCCTCGGCGAAGAAAAATCCCACCGCGGAAAATTCGGGTAGATTTTCCGGCACAGCGGTTTTCCAGCTGCCTTGCTGATAATCCTCATGGACTTTGTCCACCGAATAAATCAGAGGCACAGAAAACTGGCGGATCTGCGGCAGGTTGGTGTTGGGAATCACATCCGGATAACGCTGGGCGACGCGGCGCAGCGGTAGTTCCAAGTTGGACTGGCCGGCGGCGATCCACAAATCGCCAAACCAGATATCACGCAGTTCGATGGTGTTGTTGCCGTTGATGACCAGCTGGTGAGGTCCGCCGGCTTTTTGTTTGGGTAAGGTGACCGACCAACGACCATTTTTCGCGGTGTCGTTGTAGGTCTTGCCGGCGAATTGCACGATGACTTTTTCTCCATCATCCGCCCACCCCCAAATATCCACGGGTTTTTCTCTCTGCAAAATCGCGCCATCGCTCAGCAAGCGCGGGAGGCGAACGTCGGCGTATGCGCTTATTGCAGTGAGTAACAGCGCGGATAGAAGCAGAATGGAACGCGGCAAATGGTATTTATTATTCATGATGGCTGTCTGTTGGATGTGAGAAAGAAAGTCACTTTTTATTATGGACCAGACAATAGGTTTAGCAGCGGCGCGACGGTTAAACGTTTTTTGCTGCTGTCCCCGCAGATTTTTAACTTTGGGTTTAAGCCGCACCGGTCTCACAGGCCAATGCGTCCAACAACTCCAGCAGTTTGGGCAGTTCAACGGGCTTGACGAGATAGTGATCGAAGCCCGCCCGCTGGGCGCGATCGCGGTCGGCATCACCGCTGTAGCCGGTCATGGCAACTATTCGGGTGTTACTCAGATTGCGTTCTTCCCGTAAACGGCGAGCGACTTCACAGCCGTCTATGTCCGGCAAACCTATATCCAGCAAGATGACTTCCGGTTGGTAGTTGCGCGCGGCGGCGACACCTTCTTTGCCGGTGTGGGCGCTGCGCAGTTCGTAGCCGAGGCTTTCCAGGCATAGGGAGAGTCCGGTGGCGGAGTCCACGTTGTCGTCGATAATCAGAATGCGCAGCGCCTGTGCGCTGACCGCGGTCAGGGATGGAGCGTTCTCAGCATTCGGCTTTTGATTTACCAAGGGTAGGCTTACGGTAAATTCCGCGCCCTGGCCAGGGCCGGCGCTGGTGGCGTAAGCGCTGCCGCCGTGCAGGTCCACCAGAGCGCGTACCAGCGCGAGCCCAATACCGAGACCGCCCTGAGCGCGGTTAAGAGCGGATGGTGCCTGCACAAATAAATCAAACACCTTGGTCAACAACTCTTCAGGAATGCCGACGCCGCGATCCCTCACCCGAATGCACGCGCTGTTTTCCCCATCCCGTTCCAGCACCAGATCCACCTGGCCGCCGTCGTCCATATATTTGGCCGCGTTGGTGAGTAGGTTGCCCAATATCTGGGTGAGGCGCACCGTGTCGCCTTCCACATAGAAGCTTTCGTCCGGCAGTTCCAGGCGCAGTGCGTGGCGATGTTTTTTCAGCAGCGGTGCCACGCTCTCGGCTGCGTGGCGGACCACTTGGGAGAGGTCCACCACCTCCTTGTGCAGCTGGATGCGGCCGTTGGAGATGCGCGACACGTCCAGCAGATCGTCCATCAGGCAAGTGAGGTGTTTGACCTGCCGCTGCAGCAGCTCGTGCGCCCAAGTCTGTTGCTGCTCGGACGCAGACGGCATCTGCATCACCATCACCGCGTTGTGAATGGCGGAGAGGGGATTGCGCAGTTCGTGGGCGAGAATGGCGATGTACTCGTCCTTGCGCTTCATAGATTGCGACAGGGCCTGCTCGGCGCGCTCGCGCTCGGCGATCTCCCGGGTGAGGCGGCTGTTGGCGGCGGTGAGTTCGGCGTTGGCCAATTCCAGGGTCTGGTTGAGCTGTTGCAGCTCGCGCATGTTTTGCGCTTTAAGCTCCTCGTGGGCCTTGGCCAGCTCGGCGTTCGCTAAAGCGAGTTTCTGGTTGAGCCGGGTGAGCTCGGCGCGCTGCATATACAGTTGCACCAGCGCCTGCACCTTGCCGCGCAGAATTTCCGGAATCACCGGAATCTGCACGTAATCCACCGCGCCCATGGCGTAGCCTTTGCGCTGATCCAGATCGGTGACGTGTAATCCAGTCACGAAGATGATGGGAGTTTCTTCGAAGCGGGGGTGGTTGCGAATCAGCTCCGCGGTTTCGAAGCCGTCCATGTCCGGCATGCTGACATCCAACAGAATCGCCGCGAACTCCATTTCCATCAACTTGCCCAGGGCCTCAGTGCCGGATTGTGCCCGCACCATGGTGTGGCCGAGATTTTCCAGGGCGACTTCGTAGCTCAGCAGGCGCTCGGGCTTGTCGTCCACCAGCAGAATCTTGACGTCTTGTGGTGTCATGACAAATTTCCCGTTATGGCGCGATACGGATGCGGCCTTCATCAGCGGTGCAGCCAGGTGCGCAACAGCGCGACCAATTGTTGGTTACTCACCGGTTTGGAGATGTAATCCGACGCGCCGGCCTCCAGACATTTCTCCCGGTCGCCTTTCATGGCTTTGGCGGTAAGCGCGATGATCGGCAGCGCCTGGAATTGGGACTGCGCGCGGATCTGCCGCATGGTGGTGTAGCCGTCCATCTCCGGCATCATGATGTCCATTAGCACCAGGGCCAGATCCTCGGTGCGCTCAATCTGACCTATGGCATCGCGGCCGTTGTTGGCGGTGAGCACCTGCATATGGTGGCGCTCCAGAATGCTGGATATCGCGAAGATGTTGCGCACATCGTCGTCCACCACCAGGATTTTTTTACCGATCAGCGCTTCGTCGCTCTCGTTGAGTTTCTGCAGCATCTGCTGTTTCACTGGCGGCAACTGGCTGATTGGGTAGTGCAGGAAAAGCGCCGTGTCGTCCAGCAGCCGCTCCGGCGAACGGGCGTAGCGCAACACCAGGCTCTTGGTCAGACTGCGCAGGTATTCCTCTTCCTCGTGGGGCAGATCGGCAGGGCAGGCCACCACTATAGGCACGCTGCGCAGTTCCGCATCGCGCTGCATGTCGGCGAGCAGCTCATAGCCGGTGCCGTCCGGCAGCAGCAGATCCAGGGCCACACAATCGAAAGGCGCGGCGCGCATGGCGGCGAATCCTGCTGTTGCGTCGCTGGCGACTTGGATATCCGCATCCTTGTAGCTGAGCAGCTCCGCTATCTGACCAGTCTCCGGGTTTTCGATGATCAGCAGGCGGCGTTGGCGCGGTCCAGAGAAGTCGCGCAGGTTCGCCAAGGCTTCGCCGATACGCTCGGAGCTGGCGGATTTATTGATATAGGCGAAGGCACCGCGGGCGAGGCCGTGTTGGCGCTCCTCGTCCACGGTGATGATCTGTACAGGAATATGGCGGGTCTCCGGGTTTTGTTTGAAGTGGCTAAGCACCGTCCAACCAGTCATGTCTGGCAGGAAAATATCGAGAGTCACGGCCGCCGGATTGAACTCCCGCGCCAGTGTTTGCGCGTCCGCGCCGCGCATGGCCAGGATGCCCTTAAAGCCCTGGGCCCGCGCCAGATCGAGCAGGATATGGGCGTAGTGGGGATCGTCCTCGACGATCAGCAAAACCCTGTCATCAGGTTTAATGCTCTGCCGGTCGTCGCTCACTTCTTCGATGCGCGCGGCCACCAGCATGGGTTGCTGGCCGCCTTCGCTGTAGGTCTTGTTGCGCAATTGCGGCAGCAGACGGGTGGCGGGATCGCCGTAGTTGAGTGGGATATATAGGGTAAAGGTACTGCCCTCACCGGGAGCGCTTTGCAGGCGGATCTCCCCGCCCAACAACTGCGCCAGTTCCCGGCTGATGGCAAGGCCGAGACCGGTGCCGCCGTAGCGCCGTGCGGTGCCGGCGTCCGCCTGCTGAAATGCCTCGAAAATCAGCTTTTGTTTATCCAGCGGTATGCCCACACCACTGTCGGATACCGAGAAGGCCACCACGGTCTCCGCCGCGTCCAACACCGGATGGCCTTGGGTCCATCCGGATTTCACCGCATCCACTCGCAGTTGCACGCCGCCTTGTTCGGTGAATTTGAACGCGTTGGAGAGCAAATTCTTTAACACCTGCAGCAGGCGCTTGGGATCGGTGTAAATAAAGCGGCTGAGCAGATTGCCGCCAAATTCGGTAATAAATGCCAGCTTGCGCGTCTCCGCCTGGTGGCGGAAGTTGCGCTCCACGGTTTCGCGCAAATTCGCAAACGGCAGCTCTTCGCACTCCACCGTAACCGTGCCGGATTCGATTTTGGACAAATCCAGAATATCGCTGATCAGGTTAAGCAAATCGGTGCCGGCGGAATGGATGGTATTGGCGAATTCCACTTGGCGCGGCGTCAGGTTGCCGTCCACGTTTTCCGCCAATTGTTCGCCGAGAATCAGAATACTGTGCAGCGGCGTGCGCAGTTCGTGAGAGACGTTGGCGAGGAATTCGGATTTATAGCGCGAGGTGAGGGCGAGCTCCGCGGCCTTTTCCTCGACCGCGCGTTTGGCCTGATCGATCTCCTGATTTTTGCGCTCCACTTCGGCGTTTTGCGCAGCGAGCAGTTGGGCTTTTTGCGCGAGTTCTTCGTTGGTTTGCTGCAACTCGAATTGGCGTGTCTGTAGTTCTGTGGCGAGCTGCTGCGACTGAGAGAGCAGGCGCTCGGTTCTCATGGTCGCTTCGATATTATTGAGTACGATTCCCACGATATCCGTCAGCTGTTCCATAAACGCGGTGTGGGACGCGTTGAATTCCTTGAGCGAGGCGAGTTCGATCACCGCTTTGACGTGCCCTTCGAACAACACCGGCAGGATCATCACCATACGCGGTATTACATCCACCAAACCGGAGGTAATACGCAATGACTGCTGGCCGCCGTCAGAGATGATCAAACGGTGGCGCTCCAGGGCGCACTGGCCCACCAGCCCTTCGCCGAGGCGGTATTCGCGCACGGGGTGCTCGTCGCCGAGGTGATCGGCATAACCGGCGAGCTGGCGCAGACGGTAGCCGCTTTCGGTTTCCACCATGGCGTACATCACGCCGAGATGGGCTTCCACCAGCGGCGCCAACTCCGTCAGCAGCATCTGCGCAACCGTGGTGAGATCGCGCTGACCCTGCATCATGCGGCTGAATTTCGCCAAGTTGGTTTTCAGCCAGTCCTGCTCGGTATTGCGCTCGGTAGTTTTGCGCAGGTTGCCGATCATGGCGTTAATGTAATTTTTCAGGTCGGCGACTTCGCCGCTGGCGTCCACCTGAATGTAGCGGGTGAGGTCGCCGGTGGTTACGGCGGTCGCCACTTCGGCGATGGCGCGTACCTGCGTAGTCAAGTTGGCGGCCAGCAGGTTTACGTTGGCGGTCAGGTCCTTCCAGGTACCGGCGGCGCCGGGCACGTTCGCCTGACCGCCGAGGCGTCCTTCCACACCCACTTCGTGGGCTACGGTGGTCACCTGGTCGGCGAAAATCGCCAGGGTGTCCGTCATGCTGTTGATGGTATCGGCGAGTGCTGCAACTTCACCTTTGGATTCCACGGTGAGTTTTTGGGTGAGATCGCCGTTGGCCACGGCGGTCACCACTTTTACGATGCCGCGCACCTGATCAGTCAGGTTGTGCGCCATCACGTTTACGTTATCGGTCAGGTCCTTCCAGGTGCCGGCGACGTCTGGCACACGCGCTTGCCCGCCGAGTTTGCCTTCGGTGCCCACTTCCCGCGCTACGCGGGTTACTTCGGAGGCGAAAGCATTGAGCTGGTCCACCATGGTGTTGATGGTGTTTTTCAGTTCCAGAATTTCGCCTTTTACGTCTACGGTGATTTTGCGCGACAGGTCGCCGCGGGCAATGGCGGTGGCCACTTCCGCAATGCCGCGCACCTGGTCGGTGAGGTTGGCGGCCATCACGTTTACGTTGTCCGTCAAATCTTTCCAGGTACCCGCAACGCCGGGTACGCGAGCTTGCCCGCCGAGTTTCCCTTCCGTACCCACTTCGCGGGATACCCGGGTTACTTCCGAGGCGAAACCATTGAGCTGGTCCACCATCGTATTGATGGTGTCTTTCAGCTGCAGAATTTCGCCTTTTACGTCCACGGTGATTTTTCGTGAAAGGTCGCCGCGCGCTACCGCTGTGGTTACCTCAGCGATATTTCTTACCTGAGCGGTCAGGTTGCCCGCCATGGAATTTACGTTGTCGGTGAGGTTTTTCCAGGTGCCGGCGACGCCGGGTACTTCCGCCTGTCCGCCGAGTTTTCCTTCAGTACCTACCTCGCGCGCCACCCGGGTTACTTCCGCGGCAAAGCTGTTGAGCTGGTCCACCATGGTGTTGATGGTGTCTTTCAGCTGGAGGATTTCACCTTTTACGTCCACCGTGATTTTGCGCGAGAGGTCGCCGCGCGCCACCGCCGTAGTCACCTCGGCGATATTTCTTACCTGGGCGGTCAGGTTAGTGGCCATGGCGTTTACCGAGTCGGTCAAATCCTTCCAGGTGCCGGCGACGCCGGGCACGATGGCCTGTCCGCCCAGCTCCCCTTCAGTGCCCACTTCCCGCGCCACCCGCGTTACTTCCGAGGCAAAGCCGTTGAGCTGATCCACCATGGTGTTGATGGTGTTTTTCAGTTCGGAAATTTCGCCCTTAACATCCACCGTAACTTTGCGGGACAAGTCGCCGCGCGCTACCGCTGTCGCCACTTCCGCGATATTGCGCACCTGGGCGGTGAGGTTGCCCGCCATTGAGTTCACGTTATCAGTCAGGTTTTTCCAGGTGCCGGCAACACCGGGTACTTCGGCCTGTCCGCCGAGTTTTCCTTCGGTGCCCACCTCGCGGGCCACCCGCGTTACTTCTGCGGCAAAGCTGTTGAGCTGGTCCACCATCGTATTAATGGTGTTTTTGAGTTCGAGAATTTCGCCTTTTACATCGACGGTGATTTTTCTTGAGAGGTCGCCGCGGGCGATGGCAGTGGCCACTTCCGCAATACCGCGCACCTGGTCGGTGAGGTTGGCGGCCATCACGTTTACGTTGTCAGTCAGGTCCTTCCAGGTACCGGCAACGCCGGGCACGATGGCCTGTCCGCCGAGTTTTCCTTCAGTACCCACCTCACGCGCCACCCGCGTCACTTCCGAAGCGAACGAACGCAATTGATCCACCATGGTGTTGATGGCTTCTTTCAACTGCAGAATTTCACCGCGGGAATCCACGGTAATTTTGCGCGAGAGGTCGCCGTTGGCCACGGCGATGGTCACTTCCGAAATATTGCGCACCTGATCGGTCAGGTTGCTGGCCATGGAGTTCACGTTATCGGTCAAATCTTTCCAAGCGCCGGAAACGCCTTTTACTTTTGCCTGTCCGCCGAGCTTTCCTTCCGCGCCCACTTCGCGAGCCACCCGCGTTACTTCGGAAGTAAACACGTTCATCTGCTCGATCATTTTGTTGANGATTTTGGCGGAGTGGAGAAATTCGCCTTGCAATTCGCGGCCTTCAATTTCGAGAGGAACGGTTTGGGATAAATCGCCTTTGGCTACTGCGGCGATGCTGCGGGTGACTTCGGTGGTGGGCCAGAGCAGGTCGTCAATCAATGTGTTGACGGAGGTTTCCATCGCGCTCCAGGCGCCTATACGGCGATCGCATTGCATGCGCTGACGGGTTTTACCCTCCTGGCCGACGGCTTGCCCGACGCGCTCCAACTCGCTGGCGACGCGAGCGTTGGCGGTGACTATGTCATTGAAGGTATCGGCGATCTTGCCCTCGATGCCGGTCCAGTGGCCTGGAAGCCGCACCGTAAAATCACCGTCGCGCATGGCCTGCAGCGCATTGAGGAGAATGCCCGGATCGTAGCGCTCCGCATTTTTCCGTCGAGTGGGTTCTTCCATCACAGCAACATCGTCATGGTTTCGCACGCGCTAAATTCCCGGAAATTCAAAAAAGGAAAATTGTGGTTTATGTATCGTCGCGTCAACGGTGGCTTACCGAACAGACGGAGGATCTGGCGACAAATTTTCTGGATTGGCGCACGCCGCGGAGCAATAAATGCGTAGAAAGTGCAGTGGACGTGTGTCACCCGATATACAAAACGACAAAAGACTGGAAAAATCCCGCCTCTTAACCACAGTCTTTCCGGAGACACTTCTTGTCTACAGAAGCCGATACCCATACGCCGCTGGTTCTGTTGTTGGATGACATACCGGAAATTCGCGGCCTGGTGGAAAAATGGCAGGAAAACCGCGTGCGATTAATCTGCGCGGCGAGCCGCGAGGAGGGGCTGCGATCTGAAGTCGCCCCCGATCTGATTATTTGCCTCTGCCATTCCCAACTTCCTGAGTGCACGGAAATCCGGCGTAACCCTGCCTTGGTGCAAGTGCCCATTCTGATGATCCTGGAAAGCAGTTTGGGAGAAATACCAGCGGGTGTGGTGGACGATCCCCTGCAGGATTTTCTTTACCGGCCTTTTCATCCCGCGGAACCGCTGATCCGCTGTCAGAAATTACTCGCCCTTAAAAGTGCGACTCAGCAATTGGCTGCGCGGGAGCAGGAGCGCTCGGCGCAGCTGCTGTTGAGCGAAAACCGTTTTCGTCTGATGGTGGAGAGCGTGGAGGACTACGCCATGTTTATGGTGGACCTCCGCGGCCGCATTACCAGTTGGAACCGCGGCGCGGAGCGCCTTACCGGCTACACCGAAACGGAAGCCATCGGTAAACCTTTTTCCATGTTGTATCCGAGCGAGGACCTGAATTCTGAGCACGCCCTCTACGAATTGGCCATGGCTCACAAAAATGGCCGCTATGAAGAAGAGGGGCTGCGGGTGCGCAAGGACGGCTCAAGTTATTACGCGCAAATTCAGGTCTGGCCGATGGAAAACAAAGCGGGCGAAATTATCGGCTTTGTGAAAATTACCCGGGATATCACCGCGCGCCGCCATGCGGAGCAGGCGCTCAAGGAGAGCGAGGCGAAATTCCGCACCATTACCGATGCCATGCCGCAAATGGTGTGGTCGACGCTGCCCGACGGCAATCACGATTATTTCAACGAGCAGTGGTATCGCTTTACCGGTGTGGAAGAGGGCTCAACCGACGGCCATAACTGGGACAAGATTCTGCATCCGGACGACCGCATGCGCGCCCGCTATGTCTGGCAGCGCAGTCTCGACACCGGCCAAACCTACGAAATCCAATATCGCCTGCGGCATTTCTCCGGCGGCTACCGCTGGACCCTCGGCCGCGCACTGCCCGTGCGCGACGAGTCCGGTGAAATTGTGCGCTGGATGGGAACCCTCACCGATATTCACGAGCAAAAGCAGGCGGAAGAAGCTCTGAAAGACGCCGCCCGCCGCAAAGACGAGTTCCTCGCCATGCTCGCCCATGAATTGCGCAATCCGCTGGCACCGGTGCGCAACGCCACGGTTTTGTTGCGCCGGTTGATCAGCGGCGCCGAGGAGGGCACACGGAGCGCGTTGAATGTGATCGAGCGCCAAGTGCGCCATATGACCTGTTTAATTGATGATCTGTTGGACGTCGCCCGCATTTCCCGCGGTAAGGTCGAGATCCGCAGGGAAGAAGTGGATCTGCTCGAAGTGGTGAGTCATACCGTTGAAGACTTCCAGAGCGACTACCAGGTTAGAGGGGTGAATCTACAGGCGGAAATCACCAGCGAACCGCTTTACCTGGAGGGGGATAGAACCCGGGTGGCACAGGTGATAGGCAATCTGTTGCACAACGCGCTCAAATTTACCGAGCCTGGCGGGCAGGTAACGGTGCGCCTGGCGCGGGAGGAAAAATCCAACCTGAAGCGGAGCGGTTACGGCGCGGCGGTTCTCGAGGTCACAGATACGGGAGCCGGAATCGACGCGGATATAGTGGCTAACCTGTTCAATCCCTTTATTCAGGCCAATCAGGACTTGGCGCGCAGCAAGGGTGGGCTCGGTCTCGGTCTGGCGCTGGTAAAAGGTTTTGTTGAATTACACGGCGGCACAGTGGAAGCGCATAGCGATGGCGTAGGCAAAGGCGCCGTGTTCACCTTGCGTCTGCCGCTGGTGCAAAAGCGCAGCAGCCAGCCGGTTAAAAACGAGACGGCACCGCCGCGGCAGCGCCTGCGCATTTTGCTGGTCGACGACAACGTCGATATGTTGCAAACCCTGAGCACGTTGTTGGGGATGGAGGGCCATCAAGTCACCACCGCACCTGATGGCGAAAGCGGGCTGCAAGCCATGCGGATGAATCTGCCGGATCTCGTGTTGTGCGATATAGGTCTGCCCGGATTACTCGATGGTTACGCTGTCGCCCGCGCTGTGCGCAGCGATCCTGATCTCGCGGGAGTGTATCTGGTGGCGGTATCCGGTTACGGCCAAGAGCGAGATCGCCAGCGCGCGAAGGACAGCGGTTTCGACAGCCACCTGCTTAAACCTCTGGATTTCGGCGAACTGGCAAAAGTGCTGGCGGAGGTAAAACCGCAGCACGTTCACTAAACCGCGGATACGGAATTAAGCACATGTAAATGCAGTCGCAATTGATTTCGAATCCGATAATTGCAAACAGCGCAACGCCGATACCGACAATAAATCCATCTTTAATTGAACTGCCTTGTACCAAAAACACCTGCGACAATCGGCTTTATTGAAAATGCTCAAACGAACCCCGCATAGGACCTCAGCGGAGACGAACCAGTCTTTAGATCTGTAGAGTTCCTGAGACTGTTGCCCCCTCTAATTTACCGCCCGAAATTAAACAAATTTTTGACACTTTGGGTTGGCAAAAACTTTAAAAATAAACAAGCGATCAATTGTTGACGAATTCAATTGCTTTCAAATGGCAATATGGAAACTAGGTTGGCCAGCGTACGGAATTGCTGCGGTCAGCGCCGCAACCATAGATTAAATCCTGGCCGAGGTGTGTTGTGTGGCGGGCAAGCAGGTAAGTCAGTTGCGGCAGTGTTTTTTTCAGACGGTGTTCCGCCTGCTCGGATATATCGCCAATTGCGACGGCGGTATCAACGGCAAGGAAATCCGCCGAACTAATACCTTTATGGAAAAGCTGCAATTAACACCGGAATGCAAAGTGGAGGCGCGGGAGCTTTTTGCTGTCGGCGCTAAACCCGGTTTTGATTTTCACCAAACCCTCGCCGAATTTAAAAAGACTGCGCGGCGCAATCCGGAAATTGTGGAAATCCTACTGGTCTATCTGCTCAGTATGGCCACCACCGACGGGCCCTTGCGCTCGGAAGAAATGCGAGTAGTTCAGCAAGTGGCGGGTGAGCTGGGGTTTTCCAGTTTGGTCTTTGACCATCTCCTTAAAATGGTCGCCGCGCAGGATGCCTTTGCCCGTGCGGACAAACAAAAAAATAAACAAGAACAGCAGGGCCATACCAACAAAGCCGAACCCGGTTTTGACGAGAGTTTTGCCGCCGCCTTCGCTGTGTTGGGGGTGACGCGAACGGCATCCGACAGCGATATCACCAAAGCCTACCGTAAATTGGTCAACCAATATCACCCTGATAAATTAGTGGACAAAGGTTTTCCACCGGAAATGATTGAGGCGGCGACGGAACGTTTTCGTGCGATCCGAGCCGCCTATGAATATTTGCGCCGAAGCCACTACCGCTCCGGCGCGGCCTGAATTTAGGCGGCCATTTTGCGGCATTCCTCGGCACAGGCGTGGCAGGCTTTGGCGCATTCCTGACAGTGGTCGTGATCATGCTGCTGGCAGATATCACCACAGCGCTGGCAAATTTCGGCACACAGATGGCAGATGGTTTTGGCAAATTCGCTACCGCGCGCCATGGCGCCAGCGGCTAAGCGGCAAAACTGCGCGCAATCAATATCCGTGCGAATACAATCCGCCATTTTTTTCGGATCCGCCTCGCTCAGGCAGGCGGTAGCGCAGTGATCACAGGCTGCGGCGCATTCATAACAGGCGCGAATACAACTGGTATACAGATGATGTGACATAGGGCGTCCTCCGGCGTTGTTGATGGTCGCGTTGCGAAATGAGTTAGTTGGAGTGCGACCAGATTTTTTAACCAATGCATACAGTGCAATGCATGTGCCGGGCAGACGCAGATAAAAATCTTATTCTCCCGAGGGGGCGCAGCGGTGGGCGGAAATTCCGTTCAGAATTGGACAATCCGGCCGTGTATTGCCGCTGCAGGTTTTGGCGAGGTTGCTCAAGGTGTCGCGCATGGCGGACATCTCGGCAATTTTTCGATCCAGCTCCGCTATATGATTGGTGACCAGCGTTTTGACATCCGCGCTGGAGCGATTCTTGTCTTGCCATAACGACAGCAGTTGGCGGATTTCCTCCAGGGAAAATCCAAGGGAGCGGGCCGTTCCTATAAAACGCAAAGTGTGGAGGTCGTTGTTGGAATAAATACGATATCCGCTGTCACTTCTACTGGAGGGCGGCAGCAGTCCTATGCTTTCGTAGTGACGAATCATTTTGCTGCTTACGCCGCTGGCTCGCGCGGCTTCGCCGATATTCATAAGCGCACCTTTTAGATAACACGGTTGACGCAAAACAAAGGAACCGAAATCCGCTTGACCTTACCATGATGGGAAGGTTCACACTTTGCACCAGAGTTATAAACGAGGAGAAACCCATGGCTTCTACAGTCGCCCATACGGGCCACTCCGCCGAGCCAAACGCCATTCAGGAATTGCTGATTGAGGGCGCGGGCTGTGCGAGCTGCGTGCGGAAAATTGAAACCGCATTGAAAAATGTCCAGGGCGTAGAAGATGCACAGATGAATTTTGCTCTGCGCACGGTTGCGGTAACCGGCTCTGCGGCCGCTGAAGATTTGGTCAAAGCCGTGGAGAACGCCGGCTATCGCGCCACCCCTGCTGCCGGTGCGGAAACCGAATTAATGGATGAAAAAGAAAAAGCCGACGCGCGTTATTACCGCCGCCTGCTGCGCGATACCTGGATCGCCCTGGGCGTCGGCGTGCCGCTGATGCTTTATGGGATCGCCGGTGGTGATATGGCAATTCATACAGAGGCAGCGCGCTGGGGATGGTTGCTGATCGGTCTGCTGACCCTCGGCATAATGGTGCTGGCGGGACGGCATTTTTTTGTTGGTGGCTGGCAGAGCGTGCGCAATCACACCGCAAATATGGACACCTTGATCGCCCTCGGTACTGGCACCGCGTGGCTTTATTCGATGGTCATAGTGCTGGTGCCGCAGCTGGTGCCGGAAATGGCCCGCCACGTTTATTTTGAAGCGACCGCTATGATTATCGGCCTGATTAATCTCGGCCTGGCATTGGAAGTCCGCGCGCGCGGCCGTGCCTCCGCCGCTATCAAACGCCTGATCGGCCTGCAGGCGAAAACAGCGCGGGTGCTGCGCGATGGCCAGGAATTGGATATTCCCATCGAGCGGGTGTTGCGCAACGACCGGCTGCGGGTGCGGCCGGGGGAGCGTGTGCCTGTGGACGGCACGGTGGTGGAAGGAGAGTCGTCGGTGGACGAATCCATGCTCACTGGAGAGCCGGTGCCAGTGGTCAAACAAACCGGAGATACGGTTTCCGCCGGCACTTTAAACAAAAGCGGCTCAATGATTTTTACCGCGACCCGTGTCGGCCGTGATACTGCGCTCGCGCGCATTATTCAAATGGTGAAACGCGCGCAAAATTCCAAACCGCCGATCGGTCGTATGGCTGATGTCATTTCTTCTTATTTTGTTCCAGCGGTCATGATCATTGCGGTGCTGAGCGCGCTAGCTTGGATTAATTTTGGCCCGAGTCCCACTCTGGCGTACGCCATTGTCAGCGCAACTACCGTGTTGATTATTGCGTGTCCCTGCGCTCTCGGTCTCGCCACTCCTATGTCGGTGATGGTGGGCGTCGGCAAAGCGGCGGAGGCGGGCGTGTTGATTCGCAGCGGCGAAGCCCTGCAAACCGCATCGCGCATTACCACCATGATTTTGGATAAAACCGGGACCATCACCGAGGGCGCGCCCAAAGTGACGGATGTGTTGCCCGCACAGAACGGCGATGAAGCCGAATTATTGCGCCTAGCGGCGAGCCTGGAGCAGGGCTCTGAGCACCCTTTGGCGCAGGCCATTGTCGAGTCCGCCAAAGCGCGCGGAATTCATTTGAGCGGCCCAGGCAGTTTCGCCTCATTGGCTGGCCACGGCGTGCGCGGAAACATTGATGGCCGTGAAATTCTTCTCGGCAATGAAAAATTGATGCAAGAGCAAAAAATTGAGATTGGCGATTGGATCGCCCGTGCGCAGCAGATTGCCGCTGATGCCAAAACACCTATGTATGTCGCGGTGGATGGTCAATTTGCCGGACTGATCGCGGTGGCGGATCCCATTAAAGCGGATTCCGCTGCGGCGATAAAACGCCTGCAAAAACTCGGTATTCGCGTGGTTATGCTGACAGGGGACAACCGCGCAACCGCCGAAGCTGTGGCCCGCCAAGTGGGCGTTACGGAATTTATTGCGGAGGTGCAGCCCGAAGCCAAAGCGGAGCAAGTATCGGCACTGCAAAAGCAAGGTGAAGTAGTGGGTATGACCGGTGATGGCATTAACGACGCGCCAGCATTGGCGCTGGCAGATGTGGGATTTGCCATAGGCACAGGCACGGATGTGGCGATTGAAAGCGCCGGCATCACCTTGATGCGCGGCTCTCTCCACGGCCTTGCCGATGCCATTGCTGTCAGCCAAGCGACGCTGCGCAATATCAAACAAAATTTATTAGGAGCATTTATTTATAACGCAGCGGGAATCCCCATAGCAGCGGGGATTTTATATCCGGTTCTTGATCTTCTGCTCAGCCCGATTGTTGCCGGCGCCGCCATGGCATTTTCATCTGTCACCGTAGTCGGTAACGCAAATCGCTTGCGCCTTTTGAAAATCTCGAGCGCCGAATCTCAGGAGGAAAACCGCATATGATTTTGTTGATCAATATAATCGGCTTTTTGTTGATCGCGGGAATTGTCTGGTGGTTTTGGTTGTATAAGCCGGCCGGTGTAGTGGCTGGGCAGGAAAAGCCACTGGTTATCACTGCGGAAAGTGGTATTTATCAGCCCGCTCATATACAGGTCCCCGCTGAACGCGTTTTGACCTTACAGTTTCTGCGCAGGGACCCTTCACCCTGCGCTGAGTCCGTGGTTTTCCCCGCGCTGGGTTTGAGCTTTGATTTAGCCGTTGGCAAATTAACTCCGGCAAATTTGCCGCCGTTAAAACCGGGCACTTATGAATTCCATTGTCAGATGAAAATGTATCGCGGCGAGTTGCGAGTGGAGTGACTTAATTCGGGTTACTTTTATTTGATAGTTTTTCGCGAATAGCTGCAGGTTCTGCCGGCGCACCCGTGTAAGGTCCCTGTGCGAAATCGCAGCCATTTCGTTTCAGCCACAAATACTGCTCGGGCTTGGTAACACCTTTGGCGATGGTGCGCATGGCCAGCTTCTGGGCCATATTGATGATTCCTGCTACAGTGTCGTCGCTGGGAGGCGTTTGTCCCAGGGCCTGAATAAAGTTCGGACCTATGGTCACGAAATCGGAAACAAAATTTTTCAAGTAAGCGAGATTGGAGTAATTATCACCCAGGTTTTCCATGGCGACCTGAATGCCGAGGCGCTTGAGTTCCTGTAACACCTGACTGGTTTTTTCGCTGTTACGCATAATCGCCGCTTCGGTGATTTCAATCCGTAAACGCGCCGGCGCTATATCGTATTCGCGCATCATCTGCTGCAACAGCTCTACCAGATTGTCCTCATGAAGTTGCCGCGCAGCTATATTGACCGCAATGCTGACAGAGGATGCGCCGGCATATTCCCACAACTTGATTTGCTGGCATACCTGCCTCAACACCCATTCCCCCATCAGGAAAATAAAGCCACTTTCTTCAGCCAGCGGTAGAAAAGTATCCGCCTGAATAATACCGTGGTCCGGGCTGTGCCATTCTGGAATTGCCTCCAGTGCCGCTATAGCGCCACTCGCCATATCAATCTGCGGCTGAAACAGCAGCAACAGCTCCTTTTTTTCCAAGGCCTCACGTAAATTGCGTAGCAATGCATCGCGCGCTTCCAATTGGTTGGCCATGTGCGCTTCGAAAAACCGCACTTTATCGTTGCTGTTGTACAGGCTGCGCGCGGCCACTTCGGCTTTGCGCAGCACGTCGGCTGCGTCAAAAGCACCACCGGGATAAATGGCACCGCCGATACGTGGACTACAGTACATGGGCATCTCTGCGATGATGCAAGGCTTGGTCAATTCCGCAGCAAGATTGCGCGCGATGTTTTCCAGAGAGTCTTTCATGGTAAAGCCGGTGTGCACAACGACAAATTCATCTTCCGCCAGCCGCGCAACCATTCCTGCATCGAGAATAAATTGCTGCAATCGATTGCTTACCTGCTGCAGAAAGGCGGCGCGTCCGGCCTGTCCGAGACTGTGCTGCAGCGATTTAAAACGCTCCAAATGTATATGCAAAACCAGAATAATCGGTTTTCCCGGTGTGTAATTCGCAATGCAGTTTTTAAGATACTCCAATAAGGTAAAGCGATTGGGTAAGCCGGTGAGACCGTCATAGCGGGCGAGATAATTAAGCTGCTGCTCGGCGTCGCGACTTTCCTGGCGTGCGCTGACATCCTGAAGCTCACGGCGCACCACAATGGGCAAGCGATCGATTTTGTCTTTTAGCACGTAATCCTGCGCACCTTTGCGTATAGCTTCCACGGCGCGCTCCTCACCGATAGTGCCGGAGACAAAAATAAACGGCAGATCGCGATTGGCGGAGCGAACTTTGGCAAGCGCATCCATTCCGCTCATGGTCGGCATGGAATAATCCGCCAGCACCAGATCCCAGGATTGTTGCAGTGCGCTGTCCAGTGCAAGGGACGTATCGACGCGGTGATGTTGCACGGTGTAGCCGTTTTGTTGCAGTTGGCGCACCAACAGCAAGGCATCGTCCTCATTATCTTCCACGATTAAAAGCTTGAGCGACGGTTTTCTGCTGCGCGAGCGGTTAAACAGAGAAACCATAAATTTTCCTTATGTTTGCGCTTGCGGCACTTCGTTGAGAATCAGCCAGTAAAGTCCCAGGTTCTGCACGGCTTTAAGAAATTCGTCAAAGTCCACAGGTTTTCTCACGTAGCTGTTCACTCCGTGGCGGTAGCCTTCAATAATGTCCTGTTCTTCTTTGGAAGAGGTCAGAAGCACAACCGGCAGAAACCGGGTGCGTTCGTGAGCGCGGATTTCCTGCAATACATCGAGGCCATCTTTGCGTGGCATTTTTAGATCGAGCAATGCGACGGCGGGGAGAGGCGGTGGTTCGATGCCGGCGAATTCACCTCTGCCAAATAAATAATCCAGCGCTTCCACGCCGTCCTTTACCACAATAATTTCATTGGACAGATTGGATTTGCGGAATGCGCGCAACGCCAGCTGCTGGTCGTCCGGATTGTCTTCTGCCAAAAGTATGGGTCTTCTGTTCATAAGGTATCTCGTATAGGCGTTCGAAGAATCGGCCGCTCGCGCGGCGGTAATATAAAGTAAAAGGTTGCACCTTTATTAAGTTCCGATTTGGCTCCCACGCGGCCACCGTGTCGGGATATCACCCGTTTCACCGTCGCAAGTCCCACCCCGGTGCCCGGAAATTCCGCCGCTGTGTGAAGACGCTGAAAGGCGCCGAATAATTTGTCGGCGTAGGCCATATCAAAGCCCGCGCCATTGTCCTGAACAAAAAAGGCGACTTCGCCATCGAAGAGGCGCATGCCAAATTCGATGCAGGGCTTTTCGGTTTTGGAGGTGTATTTCCACGCGTTGTTGAGCAGATTGCTCAAGGCGATTTTTATTAAATGGGCATCGCACCATGCCGTGAGTCCTGAGGTCACTTTGATCGCAACTTGCCGGTCCGGCTCGGTCTCCTGCAATTCCTGCAAAATGGTTTCCACCATTTCCGACAAATTCACCTCGGTGCAATTCATTTCCGTCCTGTTGACCTTGGATAGTTTCAGCATATCGTCGATTAGATTGCCCATTTTCTGCGCGGCGGCGCGCACACGGCGCAGATAATCCGCGCCGGTTGCGTCGAGAGATTCCTGGTAATCTTCGATCAAGGCTTGGCTGAAGCCGTCAATCGCTCGTAAAGGCGCACGCAAATCGTGGGATACCGAATAAGAAAAAGATTCCAACTCGTTATTGGCAATTTCCAACTGCGCTGTGCGCTCCTGTACCCTGTGTTCAAGATCGGCGTTAAGACTCAAGATATTTTCTTCCGATTTGCGCAGGGCGTCCTCGGCTTCCAGGCGTTCGGCGATTTCTTTTTGCAGCTCTTCGTTGATTTTTTCGAGGTTGCGTTTACTTCTGGCGACTTCATCGAGCATTGCGTTAAAGGCATCCACCAGATAACCGATCTCGTCATCGCTGGTTTTATCGGCGCGCAAGCTGTAATCGCGGGATTCGGCGAGCTTGCGCGTCAGAGCGCTCAATGACAGCAGCGGTCCGATAATATTTTTCTGCAGATATAAGGAAACAGCAGAGGCAACCGCAACCGCGAGTAAGATGCAGCCAATGGCGATGGCGAGGTTGCCGAGCAGCTTTTTAATGAGGTTGTACTGGATGCGGACGAACACCGCTCCCAGGATTTCGTTATCAACAATAATTCGTTGGTTGAGGATGAGCGAATCGCGTTTTACGCGAATGCCATCCATCTGCGTTAATTGGGTTTGCGCCAGCGGATCTGAATTTTCTTCATTTCGCTGATAACCAGCAAAGAGTCGGCCGCGTTCATTGTAGATAGCCGCTTCTATAATATCCGGCTGGTGACGGAGCAGATCCAGATACATTTTGGCAGAAGCGGGATCATTGAACTGCAGGGCAGGGGTAACCGCGCGGGCGATCAAAATCGCCTGAGTGGAAAGGTCCAGTGCTACGCCTTCGCGATAATCCCGCAAGTTGAACACCACCATGGCGCTGCAGGCGATCAGCAGCGCCACCACTGTGGTGAGCAGCATCGCCAGCAGGAATTTCCGTTTTAGTGATTGCTTCGCCACCGCTTGTTCCTAATCCACTTGTACTGCCACTTCGAGCAGCTGCGAACTTAATTTGAGCCTAATCTCGTCAGCGCGAGATTTGGAAACCTGAAAGCGCACGTAATCGTCGCGGATAACAAAATTAATTACCCCGTGAGTTGGGATTTGATTGTCTTCGGAAACGGTCAAAATCGCCGGGCTGGTGGCGAGCGCGCGAAAATCTGCAAGAGACACCTGCCCGTCTTGGGTGGTGTAGAGAATATGAATACCTTGCAAATCATCGTTGGGGCGTACGGAGCGGACACTAAACTTGCACGCACCATTGGTTTTTTCTTCCAAGGTCTTTTTGAGAACCCGTGCTGTCTTGCGACTGGCGGATATGCCGACCACAAACTGGGTATCGGCGGGAGGCTGTGGCCAGGTAACGTAAGCGCAAAAATGATGAATAAAAGCGGCTTTGACTTCCTGTTCCGAATTTTGAATATCAGTGCCGTCCGCGAAAGATACGCACATTAAAAATAATAAGCAAAGACACGCAAGCAGGCGGCTGTATCGGCCATAAGATCGGCCGTTGGTCATAAAAGACGGCGTCCTTAAGGTTCCCATGTCAAAGTCAGCCATGCTGATCGGTCAAAGTAAACTCCGGCCGCAGGCTCTCCATATTCGTAATAATCGCGGTCCGCCAAATTCTGTGCAGTGACTGATACGGTCAAGTCCGGATGGAATTGCCACGCGTAGTGAAAATCCACATTGGTGTGCGCGGGAACTTCCTGATTTTTCAATTGGGCGACATGGTAAAGCGAAATTTGCAGGGTGCTGTTGCTGGTGATTTCGATGGTGGAGCGGATTTGGCCGTAGTATTCGGCATCATTGGACAGGGTATCGTTGGTCACACCTTCCAAATCTGTTGTCCCCGGTTTTAGACGTAGATCTTTTTGCAAATAGGCTCCGCCCGCCGCTAATTGCCAGCGGCTCATGAGTTCTATATTTGCCCAGAAGTGGGCACCGTACACTTCACCTTCGATATTGTTTGCGAATTGCAGCGGCACTTGCGCGGCGTTGGAGCTGCGCAGTCTGTCCCAGTCATGATAATAAGTGGTGATTGAATAGGTTAATTTGTTCCAGCTGCGGCCGCGATAACCGATTTCCACAACATTGGCAACTTCCGAATCAAAATGGGGGCCGCCCTCGACGATCCAGGGGCCTTGCTGGCTAAAGCCCTGAAACACGTCCCGGTCATAACGCGCCGGCGCGCGCACCGCTCGGGAGAGCGAAGCCCAAATCAAACCATTGGGAGAGTGACGCCACGATCCGCGTAGCGAAGGAAGGTATTCCATCCCTGTATATTCATTGTGTTCCAGGCGCAACCCAAACGTGGTGGTGAGCGCGTCGGTGATATGCAAGTCCGCCATGGTAAATATATTGCCCCAATCGAGAGAGCGGCTGGCGGGAATGAAATAGGTGGCAATGCCATTGGCGACGTCATCTTCAGTGCGGCGGTATCCTGCGCCCCACATAAGGCGATGCCTGCCTATTGGTACGGCCTGTTGCAGTTCTACATCAAAGGTTTCAGATTCTGGCTGAAATAAAAAAGCATCGCGGCGTTTGAGTTTGTCCCAGTAGGCTTGCACATGTATGTCTGCGCCGTCTCTATAGTTTCGCTGCCAGCGCGCTAGTAAGTTGCTGCCCGAGGGCTCTATATCGTCCAGATCTATGCCGTAAGTCAGCCAGGTTGGATAAATCGNCCCGCGATCGTCGCCGCGCCCNNGNTAGCTATCACCTTGGATGGTGATATGGTCACNGCCTGATTTCCAATCGCTGCGAAAGCCAATTTGTGCGCGCTCTGCGCCGTCATTTGCCCGGCCGCCGATCCGGCGTCGGCTGTCCGTTTCAAAAAATTTTCCATAGACGCGTAAATTTCCATGTTCACCAATAGCGGTGCCGTAGCGCAGACGCGCGCCGCGTTCGAAATTTCCCCCGTGGGCCGCTGCCAGCCAGCCGTGAGTATCGGAAGAATCCCGGGTAATGATATTGATCACGCCATTGACGGCATTGGTTCCCCACAGGGTCGCGCCCGGGCCTGAAATAACTTCAATGCGCTCAATATCCTCCAGCATAAGATCCTGGTGATCCCAAAACACACCTGAGAACAGGGAGGTATAAACAGTGCGACCGTCGATAAGTACCAGCATTTTATTGTTGGCAATTACGTTAAAGCCGCGCACACCTATAGCGTATTGGTCGGCGCTGATACGTGAAATCTGTAAGCGCGGGTCCAGCCGCAGCGCTTCCGGAAGTGTGGTCACCCCGGCATTGCGAATCGCTTCGCTGGTTATGACGTAAATGGACGCCGCCGCGTCGGAAACCAATTGCTCGCGTCGGGACACCGAACTGATTTTTACCTGCATCAGGTCTTCGAAGGAAAGTGATAACAGGTTCTCGGCTGAAAGTGCCTCTTCGGCAAAGCCACACACTATCAACGCGCCGAAACAATAAACGCGCGAGCGAATAAGTACAACTTGAGCAAGTTTTTTCATTTTTCCCCTCTGCCAATTTTTATTTTTTATCCTAGAGCCGAGTGGATCAGGTGGGGCCAGGACAGGGGTGTCGCGGACATGCATAACGATGCATAAAAGAATAGTCGGTTATCAGCGCATTTGCGAAATGGAAAGGTGTTAATTGACGTCGCCATGAGGTTGAAGGCGACTTATTTTGGCATTTATTCCATCAGGCGGAGGCGAAACAAGATAAACCGATGTTTAACTCCAAGCGCGCAATAGCAAGCGTAGCCAGCGCAACAATTGCAAATTTACGTAAAATCAATGCGGGAATTTCCTAATGGGCAAACTGTATGTGCCGCTCCTCCAAGATTTTTCAGGAATTTTCAAAAGTGGAATTTTTCCTGCATTCCATTTGGCCTGAGTATCAATAAAAATGGTTGGAGAATGGTTATGTTGCATCAAAGACCTAAAAAACTGACACCTTTTCAACAAATGGAACAAAGCATTCGCGAGGCGGAACGCGACGAAAATCTGCGACCTCTACGCCGCGCTGGAGAAGAGTTGCGCGGGGCAAATCGTTCAGCCAAGGGCCGGCAGGCAGGCTTGACCGAAGCTTCACAACCGGGCAGCGGGCCTACCGAGGATGACTTGACGCCAGAAACTCTTATTCACGAAGACGGTGCGCTGTCGCCGTTGGAAGAAGGCGACGATACACCGGCGGATCGCGCCTATCGCATCGTCGGTGCCCAGGAAATCGGTGTGGGTTTTGGCTTGGACGAAGCCGAACTGGCCCATGTGGATCCCTTGGATGGCGAGCCATGGGACGAGGATGACGAGGATAGAGGTATGACTCACTAAACGACTTCCTCCATTCGAGCGGCCTGCGGCCGCTCATCCTCCGGCAGCGAGTGTCTTGGCGTCCATCACTGCGACAACGCAGGGTATTCCCGTCACTGTAAGCCATTCCAGATATCGATTCGTCGTCGCTTTGTTGCAGGCTACTGTTTCAAATTGGGATCGTGTTTTACCGTTTGCGGACCGGGCAATGTGGCGCCCGGTGATTGTCAGTTTTGCAGTTTTATTGGTGGGCGTGCTGGTGGAATTGTTACTGTTTTAATGATTAGCATACGGTTTCCACGGCCGCCTCATTCAGCATGATTTCGAGAGTCAGGAAACATTCGCAGGCGCTCGCCACGGCGGCAGCTTCGTTGATTATTGGCAGTTGTTCTTCAAGGTAGCGCAAAAAATACAACCAGTTTTGCCGCGTGTTTTCACCAAAGCTGGAGAAAAACCGCAGGCCGCGTTCGGGCGAAAGCCCAAGGGTATTGCCCAAGCGCCGACTCAACACTTGGCCGCCTAAGGTGGAGCCTTGTTTTACGTACAAGTAACCTAGATAGCTGGAAAAATCCGCTTTTTTCTTTTCGCTGTCGCGGCGAGATTCCATAACATCATCACCCCCGCCGATTGCACAGAAATCCTGCCGCAACCACGCCAGCACCGGAGCCTCGCCGTCGAATTTCGGAGCAAGGCTATTGAAGCGGGCTTCCGCCTCTGCATAAAAGCGCTGGAAAACTTCAAGAATGCTGCGATAGTCCGCGAGCGAACATTCCGGCTCCATCAATCGGCGCATCAGCGGATGGTCGTGCAGAGCGTCGTGAATGGGTTGCGTTGCGGATTTTAATTGTTGATGGAGCGAGGAGGTTTTGGAGTACAACATCGTATGAACCGCAGAGTGAATTTAATTGGCAAAGCATCAACCTATCACGCCGTAAGTTTGGTGTAGTAAGTCGGCAAACTGTGAATCGCGTGATAGGCCGCCTGTTTGCGAACTTCATTGCGCTCAGCGGTGAATTTGACGGTTTCACTCAACAGCACAATAGCGTTTTCCACCAGTGCGGCATAGGCAAAGCACACCACACCGTCTTCTTCGTTTGAGGCTTCTGCTGCACCGGTAATGGCCACAGCAAAATTCGGCCGACCCTCTTGGTTTTTGTAGCGCTCCAATGCGCCGGACGCCATCTCCCGCGCGACTTCTTCGCTGGTCAAACCAAACTTTTCGATGGTTTCAGGTTTAACGCCGAGGCACTCCTGTTTCGCGCGCTCGTCATACACCACATAGCCGCTATACAAAACACTACCGCAGCCAGTCACATTAGCGATCAGCGAACAAGCCTCGCCAGCGGTGCAGGACTCGGCCAGGGTGAGCACCACTTTGCGGGTCTGCAGAAAACGCACGACCTGTTCGAGGGTGCGATCGGCATCTGTATTGCGAAGAGTCAAATTGTCAGTCATCGCCGCGTTTCCGCTCCAGCCAATAAATTCGCAAGCCTTTAAACCATGCCACCGTGTACACCAGGCTAAGAGCAAAAATCCCCCACTGGCCTGCGGTCCACGTGGTATAGAGCCACAAGGGCTGTCCGAGCAGGCCGAATATGCAGGCGTATTTACGGCGTTCGGCGCGCCGGTCCTGGCTGAACCAGACGGCGGCAATGCCAAGCACCGCAATCAGCGTCTGGATAATCAAATCGGAATAATCCATTCGCGTCACTCCCGCGCTACACAATCGCTCGGATATGCGTCAGCAATTTATCGCCACGGGAGGCGGAACTCTGTTAGGTGAGCACACAAACTTTGAGGAGGGAAAACCGTGCGGCTTATTTTTCCAGAGCTGTAACGCGTTCGTAGACGCTGCTGGTGCCGTCTTTATGCAGCACGAGCACATCATAAGGCGTGATGCGGTCGTCCATTTCCATACCGGGGCTGCCGATGGGCATTCCGGGAACCGCAAGGCCGATGGCATCGCGCGGTTTTTCCGCCAAAAACTTTTTCATCAGACGGGCGGGAACGTGGCCTTCAAAAATATAACCGTCGCTGGAGACGCCGGTATGACAGGATTGATATTTCGGCGCTATGCCGAACTGCTGCTTGATTTGATCGAGATTTTCGGGGTGGTGAATAGTGGAAGTGAATCCGTTGGAATTGGTATGGGTGATCCAATCTGCGCAACAGCCGCAGGTCGGGCTTTTATAAACGTCAAGGGCAACGGAATTTGCGCTCGCAGATGATGAGGTTGTTGCGCTTTCCGTGGTGGCGTTCTGCGATTTGTTACAGCCCACTGCCGTGAATAAAAACACAAGAGCCAAGGTGAAAACGGGGAGGGTGCGCAGCATGGTTTTTCCTATTAATTACTGAAATGATTTGCCGGCGAATTTTTTCGCTAGCGTGGAGGATTGGCTTCCAACAACCAATCGAGGCCGCCGAGGCGGATCATCGAAATCAAATTATCCGGCACATGGGCAATGCCCAAATTTTTGCGGAGTTTTTCTGCTTGCCGACGCAGCCCGAGAATCAGCGCCACGGCGGCGCTGTTGCTGCGGGTCAAACCGCCCAGGCTGAGAAGACAGTTATCGCTGCTGGTTTGGCGAATCCAGGTTTCGCCATCGCGCAGCAGTGTCACCACATTGTCGAAGTCCACTTGGCCGACCAATTCCAGTTGCGTTGAAGTTTTGACCCATTGGGCCGAAGGCGCCGCCATATTTATTTGGCCTCCACCGCAACCCGCGACATTAATTTCGGCCAGTTTTCCACGACGTAATCTACATTGCCTTTGTTTTTCTCCACCGCATCGGCGAATTGGTTGCGGTAGGCCTCCCCCAAATTCAAACCTTCCACAATAACGTTCTGCACCAGCCAGCCATCTTTGGTGTTTTTCAGGCGATATTGTGCTTTGTATTGTTTATTGGATTTTGCATGGATGATCTGAGTAAGCGTAACGTCATCGCCCTGGGCGGATTTCGGCGGCGGTTCCCAGGTAATACGCTCACCGTCAAAGGTCAAAAGTGCATCGGCATAACTGGACATCAAGGAATCTTTTAATACCACGCTGAAGCGGGTAATGCGCTCGCGGAAGGCTTTGCGCTCTTCGTCCGTGGTCAGCGCTTTATAGCGGCGCGCACTGGCGTGAGTGGCCATAACACCTCGGGCAAAATATTCCAAATCGACAATCTGGGCGAGGACATCGTCGACTTTTTTATAAAACGCCTGCGAGTCGCGATTGGTTTCTTTTTTGGTTTCCTCAACAATTTGCAGAACCTGATCCGTTGCGGTCTGCAGCATTTTCAGCGGATCGTCCCGCGGAATAGTGGCTTCCGCGGCAAACACGGAACTCATGTGGAGAACAACCGCCATCAGCACGCCGAATATCAAGGTTTTGCTGATTTCTCTATAGCTGTGCATATAAGCACCTCATACATGGATGATTAGGAATGGCTGTCAGTCCTTGGAGCCCATATTGGTTAAAAACTTGCCGATCAAATCCTCCAAAACCACGGCCGATTGCGTGTCGATGATTTTGCCTCCATCTTCCAAAACATCCGGCGCGCCGCCGACACTGATGCTGATGTACTGCTCGCCCAAAACACCGGCGGTTTTAATGCCCGCAATACTGTCTGTGGTCAGATAATCCACGTCTTTATTAATCGCCATTTCCACCACCGCGCGGGCGCTCAGCGGATCCAGGCGGATATTGGTGACCTGGCCCACGGTCACCCCGGCGATACTGACTTTCGCTCGCGGTTTCAGGCTGCCGATATTGTTGAACTCCGCTACCACCGTATAGGTTTGTGTACGCGAATCCTGAAAACTCAAACCGCTGACTTTCAATGCCAAAAATGCCAGGGCGATAATCCCGAGTAAGATAAAAACCCCCACCGCTAGTTCCACTTGACGTTGCTGCATACTGTTTCTCCAAAAAATCTTTTTTGCGTCAAGTCAGCTGATGCCGAACATGACTGCGGTCAGGAAAAAATCCAAGGCCAACACGGCCAGGGACGAATGCACCACGGTGCGGGTGGTGGCGGCGCTGATGCCCGCCGAGGTGGGTTCCGCGTCATAACCTTGAAACACCGCAATCCAGGTAACCACCACACCAAACACCACCGATTTGATAAACCCGTTCATCACATCCGCGCTGAAATCCACCGAGTTCTGCATATTCGACCAAAAGGATCCAGCATCGACACCCAGCCAGTGCACGCCCACCATAACCGCGCCCCAAATCGCCACGGCGTTAAAAATCTGCGCCAACAAGGGCATGGACAAAATGCCGGCGAGCAAGCGCGGGCGCAGTACCCGGCGCAGCGGGTCCACGCCGATCATTTCCATGGCGACTAATTGCTCCGTCGTTTTCATCAACCCGATTTCGGCGGTCAAGGCCGATCCGGCGCGGCCGGCGAAGAGCAGGGCGGCCACCACGGGACCTAATTCGCGCAGCAGGGTTAGCGATACAAACTGACCTAAGGCCGCTTCGGCGCCGAAGCGCACCAGTACGGTATAGCCCTGCAGCGCCAGCACCATGCCGATCAGGACGCCGGAGACCACAATAATGATCATGGAGAAGACGCCGACGTAATAGATTTGCTGGAGCAGCAGGCGCGGGCCGTCGCGGAAATCCGGCAACGCGAAAACCGCGCGACACCAGATCTGCGTCGCGCGGCCAAGTCCGGCGGTGACGCCGAGGCCCCAGGCGCCCAATGCTTGAATATGTTTGACCATCAGCCGCGCTCCCGTAACAGATCGTCCTGCCAACTGGCGGCGGGATAGTGGAAGGGCACCGGGCCGTCGGGGAAGCCGCGCAGAAATTGCCGCACCATGGGGTCCTCGCTGTTCATCACCTCATCCGGCGTGCCCTGGCCGATAATGTGGCCGCCGGCGAGCACAAAGATGTAGTCGGCGATGGACGCGGTCTCGACCACGTCGTGGGATACCAGAATCGTCGTCGCGGCGATGCTCTGGTTGATGCGTTGAATCAGGTCGAGCAGTACCCCTTTCAAAATGGGGTCCTGGCCGGCAAAGGGCTCGTCGTACATGATTAGTTCCGGGTCCAGAATGATGGTTCTGGCGAGGGCAACGCGTCTGGCCATACCGCCGGACAGTTCGTTGGGCATCAGATCCCGCGCGCCGCGCAAACCCACCGCCTGCAGCTTCATCAACACCAGGTCACGGATGATGTCTTCTGGCAGCTTGGTGTGAACCCGCAGGGGAAAGGCGACGTTTTCGTAGACAGAGAGATCGGTAAACAGGGCGCCGTTCTGAAACAGCAGGCCCATGCGACGACGCAGGGCGAGCAGGCCGTTGCGGTCGAGGGTGGAAACATCTATGCCATCCACCACAACCGTACCGCTGTCCGGCTTGAGCTGGCCGCTGATCAGTTTGAGGAGGGTGGTTTTGCCGCAACCGCTGGGGCCCATGATGGCGGTGACTTTATTGCGCTCGATATTCATATCCACGTCTTTGAAAATCCAACGTGAATCGGAGCGGCGGAAGCTTAGGTTGCGAATTTCAATCCAGTTGGAAGAGGCCATAGCGCTCCGGTCGGCACAGTTTCTGTGGATGCTTTGTCAGATTGCCGCCGCGCCAATTAGTTTAAACGCGGCGACTTCATGGACATCAGCAGCATTACGGCTGCTGCGGTGGGTCCCGGTAAGGCCCCTCGGGCAGTCCGCGGGAGTGATTGTAAAGTGCATTGTAGTTCGCTGTACGTGCGACATCCGGCGTGTAGTCGACGAGTGAACCGGCTACCTGATCCACCACCGCACTCACCACCGCGCCGAGCAAGCCACCGCCGGCGTTACTGTTGTTGTCATGTGAGCCGTAGACACTGGCGTCCCACAACTGCGTGCCGGTGCGCGTATCCACCAGGCGCGCATGGGCGCGCACCACCGCCCTCGATGAAACCACCTGAAATTTCTGGCCCCAGTCGGATATCGTCACATAGAGCACTGCATCCGCACCTATATATTGGCGAATTTTATCCAGCGGAATCGTATTCATCTCGTCCGGCGTGGGCAGACCATTTTCTTTCAGAAATTGATCAATCACCGCCACCGGAAAAACGTAATAGCCTTTTTCCGCGAGGGGTTTGGAAATGGTGGATAAATAGGTGTAAGGCGCGTTGACTTCGACGGAATTATTCACCGGCGGCAACACCAGAATCGACAGCGGGCGATGTTGCGCGAACACGGTGTTTTCCTGGGTCGGAGTGGTTGAACAGCCGGCAATCAGCGCGGCGGCGAGCGCAAAAATCAGCGTGGTGAGATGGCGCATCACAGCTTGCCTCCATTTTTGCGCTTGGCGTCATAAGCGCGCTGCAGTAAACCATCCAGCAGAGTGGCGGATTCGGGATAGAGCCTTTTTTCGTTGGTAAAAGCCGCTTCCGCCGCGGCCATATTGCCCACCATCGCGTACATCAAACCCAAATGCGCGTGCACGCCAGGGGCGATTTTTTTACCGCTGTTTTCCGCGCGGGAAATATCGTCGCTCAGCTGGTCGATCTGCAATTCCGGCGGTGCATTGCCGGGTTTGTTGTACATGTTATACAACTGGTCTTCGTACGAACCCCAATAATAAAGCTCGGAGGTGGTTTCGCACGCGCTGAGCAACGCACACACCGCCAGCAGCGCGGCTATGACGTAAGTTTTCATGGGTGCTTCCTTATTCGCTGACTTTGAAAACGCCGCTGTCCTGCGCGCGCACCAGCTCATTGACCGCTTCGGTAATGGCGAAATTCAAGACTTTGCCGTTGAGGGTTGCGTCGTAACCGGCGTTGGAACCAAAGCCGACAATTTCGCGTTCACTTAATTGATATTCCCCGGCGCCCTGAGTGGAATAAATAATTTCCGAGGTCAGCACATCCACCACGTTCAGTGACACCTTGGCGTAGGCGATTTGATTTTTGCCCGAGCCGAGAATACCGAAAAGCTGCTTATCACCCGTCACTTTGCGGCCAAATTCCGTGACAGCGCCAGTGACCGCATAACGCGCACCTTGCAATGCTTGCTTCTGTCCGCGCAGCTGCGCCTCTTCCTGGATTTGCGCCATGTTGTCGCGATCAACGACTTTGAAGCGATTGGTTTGTTGTAAGTGGGTTTTCAAAATGGTTTTGGCCTGATTGCCCAGCTGATCGTCACCGGAAGAAAATAGCCCCTGCATATAATTCGAGCGGTTTTGAAAATTGCCGACCACCAGAGTGGTTTTAGGGCCGTTGTAGACGGTGCCGTAGGACACCACTTTTTGCGATTCCACTACTCGATGGGATTCCGTGGCGGTACAGCCGAAGAGCAGTGCGGAAATTAACACCAGGCAAAATGAGGCGAAACGGAAAGTGAAACTCATGACAAAAAACTCCTTGTTGTAGGTGGAACGCAGTATCGGAACAGGCTTCCGGTGTGTCAACCGACCTCTGTTAATCATTTGTAAGTCTTGTCCGACGCAGCGTGGAGCGGCCGTGAACAAGATAAAGACATAACAAAATCGCAAAAGAAAACAGCACCAAAGCCCCCGCCAAGCGATGGGCATTGGCGTATTCCAAGGCTTCTACATAATCGTAGATTTGCACTGAGACAACCCGCGTCTCGCCCGGAATATTGCCGCCGATCATCAACACCACACCGAATTCGCCGACAGTGTGAGCAAAGCCTAGGATGGCGGCGGTGAGAAATCCGGGTTTGGCGAGGGGCAGCACCACGCTGAAAAATCGATCTACGGGTCCCGCTCGCAAGGTCGCAGCGGCTTCCAGAGGGCGTGTGCCTATGGCTTCAATGGCGTTGTGAATCGGCTGCACCACAAATGGCAGCGAATAAAACACCGATGCCACCACCAGTCCCCAAAAAGTAAAAGGCAGAGTGCCAAGTCCGAGACTTTGGGTGAATTTTCCGACAAAGCCTTCTGGACCCATGGCGACTAACAAATAAAATCCCAATACCGTCGGCGGCAATACCAAGGGCATGGCAACAATTGCGCTGACTGGCCCTTTAAGCCACGAGCGCGTGCGCGCCAGCCATAACGCGATGGGTGTGCCGATCAGTAATAACAGCACGGTGACAAGCGTCGCCAATTTCAAGGTGAGCACAATGGTGGCGATATCGGCGTCGCTAAACATTTATTGTTCGTCCGCTGTTTGATAGCCGTGGAATTGAATAATGGCTTTTGCTAAATCCGATTGGATAAATTCCATGAATTGTTGTGTTGCGAAGCTGTTTTTGCCCGGTAAAAGGATTTGTGCATCCTGCAAAATCGGCGTGTGCAAGTTAGTGGGAATCTGCCAATAAGATCCGCTCATTAATTTGCCGTTTTGCATAATCTGCGACAGCGCCACAAAACCCAGATCGGCATTGCCGGTAAAAACAAATTGATAGGTCTGCGCGATATTTTCCCCTTGTACCCATTTTGCTTGTGTTGCTGTCACCAAATCCAATTTTTCCAATGCTTCTACTGCAGCGGCGCCGTAGGGTGCCAATTTAGGATTCGCCAATGCAATCTTGTTGAATTGCCCGGTTTTCAAAACCTGTAATTGCTCATCAATAAAATTCGGTTTGGCGGACCAAAGTGCCAAGGCGCCTATGGCGTAAGTGAAGCGCGAGCCGGGAACAGCTTTACCAGCGGATTCCAGTTTTTCCGGCGTCGTTTGATCGGCGGCGAAAAATGCTTGGTAGGGCGCGCCGTTGACAATCTGGGCATAGATCTTTCCGGTGGAGGCGGAAGATAAATCCACTTTATGGCCAGAGGATTTTTCAAATTCCGCGACCAATTCATTCATGGTCGAAGTGAAATTGGCGGCAACGGCAATCTTGATGGTTTCAGCGCTTGTGCTGAGCGGTAGCCACAACGTCAGGACTGCCAAATGCAGCAGGTGAATTGGCCTCATCACGGAACCTTTGGTGGGTGGAAGGCGGACCTATGCTGATCGACAAAGCCGGGAATGGCAAGACAGAGGGGGGATTTGTGAGGAAGGAAAACGCCCGCACTGCGTGGCGGGCGCGTCGAGATTATTGGCCGGGTTCGGTAACAAAACCGAGTTTGAGAATACCGGCGCGTTGTACCGCCGCCATTACCTGCACCACATGTTCATAGGCGACCGTGCGCGCGCCGCGCAGATGGATTTCCGGCTGCGGCTGTTGCGCCGCCGCGGCCTGCAGGCGCTGATCCAGTTCTTCCGGAGAGATGGTCAATTCATTCCAGTGAATTGTGCCCTCGTCGGTCACCGCCAGATTGATGGTATCCGGCTTGATTTCATTAGGCGTGTTATCTGCCCGCGGCAGGTCCACTTTCACCGAGTGGGTCAGCACGGGCACTGTGATGATAAAGATGATCAGCAACACCAACATTACGTCCACCAGGGGCGTCATGTTGATTTCGCTCATGACCTCGCTTTCGTCAGATCCGCCACCGAACGCCATATCACACCGCCTCCGGTTGTTGGGGCTTGCGGTTTTCCAGGCGCGTTACCGGTGCCGCGGCTTTGGCCGGTGGTGCGCCAGTGATCAGATACGCATGCAGCTGGTGGGCAAAGCGGTTCAGCTTGGAGAGGATGCCCTTGTTGCCGCGGGTGAGGGCGTTGTAGCCGAGTACTGCGGGAATCGCTACCGCCAAGCCAAAGGCAGTCATGATCAGAGCCTCACCTACGGGGCCGGCCACTTTGTCGATGCTCGCCTGGCCGGATACACCGATGCCCACCAGGGCGTGATAGATCCCCCAGACGGTGCCGAACAAGCCGATAAAGGGTGCGGTGGAACCCACAGATGCCAGAATGGCGAGACCGCGCTGCAGCCGCTCGGCGGCCTCGTCGATGGAGCCGCGCAAACAGGCGGTGAGCCATTCCGCAAGGGGTAGGTGGCCGTGCAGGTCAGTTTTATGGTTGCTGTGATGGTCGAGGGCCGCCTGGCCTTCCTCCGCCAGATGACGGAAGTGATTGTCCGGCCGGCTGGCACCAAGCATATGCAGACCTTCCGCAAAACTTTGCGAATGCCAGAAGTCGGCGAGGGCGCGGGCGGGTTTGCGCAGTTGGAACAGGCCCCAGGCGCGCACCACTATGACGTACCAGGACGCGACTGACATCAGCAGCAAAATGGCGGCGACCGTCTTGATGACGATGTCGCCTTGCGTCCAGAGCGCCTCAATGCCGTATGGGTTATTCATATGGGTTACCTCGTTCAAAAACTCGCTTACTTAATGGAGAGAAAACTCAACCGGTTGCAGATACCAATACTCGATCGTCGTGTTACCGCGTTTCGCCGGGGTGTAGCGCCAACGCTTAACGGCTTTTACTGCGGTTTCGTCCAGACGACTATAGCCACTGGACTCTTTTATCCGGATCTCGCCGACACTGCCATCGGCAAGGATCAAAATTTCCAACAACACCACACCTTGCTCTTTCATGCGGCGCGATAGCATTGGATAAGCCGGCGCCGGATTGTTCAACGGGTTGGCGTCCATCTGCGGCGGGGTTACCGGCGCGCCCAGGGCGTCGTTGTCTTCTGTTGCCGGCATGGCCGCTTGTGCAGTCGGCGGCGGAGGTGGCTCTTCGATCACTTCCTGCGGCTGACTGATGGCTTTTTCCGATGGCGGCAATTCAACCGGTGGTTTCGGCTTTGGTGGCTCTTTCGGTTTGGGCTTAGGTTTGGGTTTCGGCTTGGGTTTTTCCGGTTCCGGTGGCACGGGTTCCGGGGGCTGCTCCTTGGCGCTGGGCACCTGTACGGTTTCAGCCGGTGGCGCCGGCAGCAGAATGCCCTGTACCGTGGGCAGGACCAGTTCCTGAGTCTTGGGTGCGGGCGCCCACAAGGCCAGCCCTATAGCACCGCCGTGAAGCGCAATTACTCCGATAAGAGCAAGTACGGACTGCAGACGGCTGTTCATGCGCACAGGCCTCGAGATGGCGCCCGCGCAGAGAGAGAGTGGAGACCGGTGATCAAATCAGACTGCATAAAATCCAGAAAAAAATCAGCAAGGGGGCGCCTTGCTGAAAACACGTACAGGGCAGGGAAGCATCACCCTGGGGTACATCATGAAGAAAGTGAGCGCATCAAACTGTGATGCAGTTAATCTAAATGATAAATATTCGCATTTGTTGTCGCGAATTCTAAGGACCTATTACGGCGAAAGCAACTGTTAATTTAACGCGATGTTTTGCCGGTCGCGACCAAGGTCAAAGGGCGCAACAAAATTGGGAACCAAGCCAGCAGCATACCCACCACAAAGGCGGACCCGGCGAGCAGCATCACCCACACCAGCGCTGCCATAGAGGCGTGATCTGCCGACAGGCAGAACATCAGAGAGACAGCCAGCGCCGCCGCTCCGGCGCTCCGCAGCATCTTGCAGTTGGGGCCGGTCGACGCCTCGGTAACTTGCCGCCAGTGCACATCCAGCGACAGGGCCAGAAATCCCATGCCGAGCCAGGCGCAGAGCGCGCCTAAAAACAAAAGACTTGCGTCAGCCATGGGCCACCTCCAGATCTTTCAGTGACCGCTCTACAGCCGCCGTGCGAATGGCCTCCCGGCGGCGCAATTCCCGCGCTGCGAAGACGCTCAGCGCCGCGCACGCCAGCAGGCTCAGATCAACCCCGGCCACCGGCCAATAGGCAAACAAGGTGCGGCCCAGATGGTCGCCCGTGGTGATCCAGTTGAGCACCACCGCGGAGAACGGCAGTGCGGCCACTGCCCAACATTGCTCCCGCCACGCCGGGGAGATTTTTCCAGCGGCGACCGGCGCGCTACGCAGGAGTGCGTGCAGCAGCGTCAGTGCCCACGCCCCCCAGAAGGCCATTTTTTCCCAATCGCCTTTGCCGGTGAGATCGCCCGGTAACAGGCGATTGGCTACCAGCATGGTCGCGGTGGCTGCCAACATGCCGGTGACCACGGTGACGCCGAGGGCGTCCACGATTCGGCTGCCCTGACTGCCGGCTTTCGCATGCTGCTTTTTGCGTTTTTCGACAAAAAAGATAAATCCCGTGGCGATACAGGCGCAGCCGAGAAGCCCACCGAGCACATACAGCCAGCGCAGGAACCAATGTTCAAAGTGCTGTAAATGCAGCCCGGTGAGAAACTCGTTGATATTCGCGACTAGGCTGCGAGGCGGATCTTCCCGCAGCAATTCCCCGGTGCTGGCTTTGAAATGAATGCCTTCGCCGACCAGGGCCACGCGATCGCTGCCGGCTCGATAAATACTCACGTAACCATTGCTGTCACCCAGGTGATGCATCATCAGAAAGCCCACTTCGCCGGGCATATCGCGGGCCGCCCAGCGGCGTTTTGCTTCCGCCACCATAGCGTCCACAGAGGCGAGTCCGGCGGGTACGCCAGAGCGCTCGTGCGGCAGGCCGGTTTCCTCTGCCTCCAAAACTTCAGCGCGATCGTGCAGTGGTTTTAGCAGGGTATCGCCGAGAGGTAGATAGAGCCAGGCGGCAAAAATCACCAAGCCGGTGAAAGCAAAAAACAAGTGGAAGGGCAGAGCGACCACGCCGGTCATATTGTGCAGATCCAGCACACTGCGCTGAGTCTGCTTTTGCGGGCGAAAGGTGAAAAATTCGCGAAAAATTTTGCGGTGGATAATGACCCCGCTGACCAAAGCGGCCAGCATTACCAGGGCGGCGAGGGCGACTACCCAATAGCCGATGTTGTTCCAGTGCCAGTTCAAACTGTAGTGCAACGGATAAAAGAACTCGCTGCCGATCTTTAATTGATCATTGCGCAGGAGCTCGCCGCTGCGCGGATCTATGGTGACATTCCCATGGATGTGGTTGTGGCCATCAATATCTTTCGGCAGGGGCACTCTAAAGCCCACGCCCATGATCAATACCGGGTCGCGATGGGTGGTGTAGGCCCAGTACTCGTCCGCCGGCAATTCCAGGCGCGATGTCATAGGACCTTTATCGGCGTCGTGGAGCAGCGGCATGGCGGCTGCGTATTCCCGTTCATCCGGCTCGACTGCTTTCAGGATGGGCAGCAGCATGGTGTCGAAAGAGGGCATGGGTTGAGGTTCGAAGCGCGTTTCCGGAATAGCCCAGCGGTCGATTTCGCGGTCGAAAACCGACAGGGCGCCGAAGAAAAACACCACGATTAGCACGAAGCCGAGGGCGAGACCGAACCAAGTGTGCATCCAGGTCATTGCTTGGCGAAAATTGGCAAACATGTTCTACACCCCCAACACACTTTTCTGAATCAGCCATGCCGCGCCGGTCATTGCCGCGCCGCCGCCCAGGAGAACCAGCCAAACGCTGGTAATACGGGATACTGAAAATGACCAGATAAACGCGGCGAGAAACACCAAAAAGGCAACGATCAGCACCCCGGTTTCCGCCTCGTGAAAATCGACTCCAATGGCAACCAGCGCAGCTATGCCAAACGCCGCGAAGCCCCAGGTAAACGCATAACCTCCCAAAATACTTGCCGCCGCCAGATGCGTGCCGCGCCAAAAGGTCATTTGCATGGGTAACTCCGAAATACTTAACAAGTAAGGAGGGCCGGCGGGTGACGCCAAAGAGACGCCTCATGCTGACACATATTGAGAACAATTCGCAATCTCACTTCGCTGGGCAGAGCGGATTTCGTGCGGAAATTTTGACCTCCTGTGATACCGATCACTTTCATGCCTGAAAAAGGTTTGCAGCGAATCGTTCGGACATTTAAGATTGCCAATCTCGAATCTAAATCATTATCAATTACATTTTTGGTCTGCCGTATGCTGTTCCCTTATTCCCTACGTCTTAGTGCCGCCATTGCTGCCGTCAGTGTATCCGTCAGCGGCCAAACTGCGGAGATTCCGGCTCAGGACGACATTGAGGAAATCGTCGTGATCGGGCGCTATACGGTCAGTGAAACCATTGATACCGCGACCGGGCTCGGTTTAAGCATTGCCGAAACGCCGCAATCCGTAAGTATTCTGACCGAGCTGCGCATCCGCGATCAGGCGCTCAACACCATTGTGGAAGCCGTCGACCACACCGTGGGAGTGTCCTCCAGCGCGGTGGACAATGTCCGCAATACGCTTGCCGCCCGCGGTTTTGAAATATCCAACTATCAGATCGACAGCGTGCCCTTATCCTGGAGTCTTGCTGGCGATTCCGGCGAAACCATCGCCGATTTATCCATTTACGAAAGGGTGGAATTTGTACGCGGCTCCACCGGTTTGCTCACCGGCGTTGGCGATCCATCGGCGTCGATTAATTTGGTGAGAAAAAAGGCTGAGAGCACGGAATTATCCGGTTATGTGGCAGCCGCGCGGGGAAGTTGGGATACCACTGTGCTGTCCGCCGATGTGGCCAACGGTTTTAATGAGCAGGGTAGTGTGCGCGGGCGCCTGGTCGCCAAAATTCAGGACGGTGATGGCTACACCGATCTGTATTCCAACAAAGTCGGCGTTCTCTATGGCGTGATGGAACTGGATCTCAGCAAGGACACCTTATTGCGCTTCGGCAGCAGTTATCAGAACAACGAACCGCAAGCGCCGGTGTGGGGCGGTTTGCCTGGCACCTTCAGCGATGGCAGCCCGACGAATTGGGAAGTCTCCCAAACTACGGCAGCGGATTGGACGCGCTGGGAGACCACCGGAGTTAATGTGTTTGCGAATGTTGAACATCGTTTTCGCAACGACTGGTCGCTGCACGTCAATTACAACAAGCTGCGCTACACCAAAGACACAAAATTGTTGTATCTCTCCGGCGGTTTGAATAAGGAAACCGGAGAAGGGCTGACGACTTGGCCATACAAGAGCGAAGGCGAGAGTGAGCAGGACAGTATCGATATCCAATTAAAGGGAAGTTATGGGCTGTTCTCGCGGGAGCACGAACTGGTCATAGGCGCGCTTTATAGTGAGCAGTCTGCGGTGAGCGGACAATTTAGTGCGTTGACCAACTCGTTGTTACCTGCCGGTAATTTTTATGAATGGACCGGCAATTTCCCGCAACCCGATTGGGCTGCTACACCCACGATTGCCGAGGACATGGAGACCAAGCAAAAAGGCCTTTACGCCGCCACGCGTTTGCATGTGAGCGGCAATTTAAAGCTGATTGCGGGAGGGCGCCTATCCAGTTGGGATCGCACTGGGATCAGTTACGATACTGAAACGGATTTTGGCGAAAGCGGGGTTTTTGTTCCCTACGCCGGCGCCTTGTATGACGTGACGAATAACCACCGTTTTTATGTCAGTTATGCGGAAATTTTTAAACCGCAAAACGCTCAAGATCGTTATGGCGAATATCTGGATCCTTTGGACGGCGCAACTGTTGAAGCGGGTTTCAAAAGTCAATTTTTCGGCGATCAACTGCAAACGTCATTTGCGGTATTTCGTATTGAGCAGGAAAATCTCGGGCAGAATCTGCCCCAGGAAAATGGTCAACCAGTCTATGTTCCGGGAAAAACTCCACCGACCCTCGCCCAGTTTGAAACCGAAGGTGTGGTCAGCGATGGTTTTGAAATTGAAATTATTGGCAGTCCGCTTGATGGCTGGCATATCAGCAGCGGTTATTCCCAATTCAAAGCGGAAGACGCCGCCAATACACCAGTCAACCCCGACCATCCGCGCAAGCAGTTCACATTGTTTACCACTTATAACTTTGTCGATCTTTTACCTGAATTGACAATGGGTGGCGGTGTGAGGTGGCAGGATGAGATTTCCTTAGGAGGTTCTTCGCAAAATAGCTACACCGTCGTCAATCTGATGGCTCGGTACGACGTGACCAGTCAATTTGGAGTGCAGCTGAATATCGCCAATGTCAGTGATGAAAAGTATTACAACTATATCGCCGGCAATGGCCAGGTCCGTTTCGGTGCTCCCAGAAATGCCACTTTGGCGTTGCGCTACCACTTCTGATAAAGGCGCGGCAGTTACTTTGATTCCCCACCACCCACGTGGACCCTTGGCGGCATGGATGCCCTCTTTTTATCAATTCTTTTTCAACGACCTTGCGCAAATATCGCGCAAGGTCGTTTGAATATCAGAACTCATAGCGCAGATTAATGCCCACCGTGCGGCCCGGCTCGTAGATTGGAATCACGTCCGTAAATTCCTGGCCGTAGCTGGCTCTATCCACATAGGCTTTATCAGCCAAGTTGTCGACCGCGACGCGCAGTGTCAGATTGTCGCTCAAGCGATAATTCGCGAAGGCATTTATCACCAGATATCCTCTTTGCGACCGGCCATTTTCCCGCACGGAGTTATTTTCCAGNGCTTTTTCNACGTTAACACCCAACTCNACTCGCGAATCGTAGAAATGGAGNTCCCCATTCAAAGCAATCAATCTGCCCAGTGGTGAGGTGAAGTAANTGCCGTTGTAGGAAGTGGCGGTGGTCCCGTCTTTTTCCGCATCTATGTCGGCGTAGCTCAGGCCGATTTCGCCGCGAGTGCCGACGTAGGTGATGGCGGCATCAAATCCTTCGATCAGAAAATCCGCAACCAAATCTGGCCCTCCTGCCCAGGTTGGCGTGCGGCCATTTTTGATGTCGGTTGTAAAAATATTGGCGTCAAACAAAATGCCGTTGTACTGGGTTTTAACGCCTACGCTGTAATTGTCCGATTCCGCCGGCAAAATCGCGCGACTGTAGTCCCACGCACCGTTCAGAATGTAATTTTCGCCAAGGGCGACGCCGCCCCAGACTTTGGCATAACCGGCACTCAGTGATGCGTAATGGCCAAGTTGCAAATCCCCGGAAATATTCGCACTGCCGCCCTGTTCATCAAACCGGGTGCCGTCGGTGCCGGTGAAGGTCTGGTCATCGTAACGCACACCGTAGGACAGCTTTGCCAATTTGCCGATCGGGTGACGGACTTGCGCGAACATGCCGATATTTTTGGCGCGCTCTTTCAGTGTGGGATCAGTTGCATATTCAAAGATAGCGCTATCATCGTAAAAATCCGCTCCAGCGCTGATGGCGGCAAATGGGGTATTAAAGGTGTTTTGCAATTTTGCCGATTGGCTCGAGGTGGTGCCGGTGTAAATAATGACGGCATTGGGATCGCGCAATGGTATTTCCGTGGTGATGACTTCCGTTTCACTGTCGGCGAGCATAATGCTGGGATTCCACAAACCGCCGGAATTTTTGCTGTATTGGAATATGGTATTGCGCCGCGTCAAATCGTAATTGCGCGACTCCGGTACCGGCCGACCCTGCACCGAAACCAGATTGGCGCGATAAGGTCTCGCCCCATCGTCATTGGCTAATTCATGACTGAATTCCAAACGACCGGCTTGCGCGGACTCAAAGGCAAATTTCACCAAGCCACTGGTGAGCGCGGGACCGGTAAAACGCACTTTGTCGCTGTTGCCGTCGTCGTAATCACGGCCGTCGCTGCGGTTGGCAAATGCCAGGAACTCAAAGCCGTTGGTGCGCCCCATGACTGACCCGGAAGTGTTGATCACCTCGCCGTTGGTGCGATAACCAGCGTTGGCAAAACCGCCGAAGTTATCGCCGGACTCTAATATGTCAGCAACACCGACGGTTTCATAAATAATACTGCCGCCCAGGGCGCCGGGGCCGTCGCTTGCCGGTGCAACGCCCGCGGAGGCGCGCACGGTTTTGAGCAGTGCTGGATCTATAAGATTGGTGGTGTTGTGGTGAAAGACTTTGTTGTTTTGCCGCGCGCCGTCAATGCTGACCGCCATTGCAGTTTCTTCCACCCCGCGCACGTACACCTTCTGGTTCGCCGCTATAGAACCGCCCACGGCAATTCGCGGGTCCTTACGAAAAACGTCTTTAATGTCTTGTGGATTCTGTTTTTCGATGTGTTCGCGATTGTAGCTCAGCGTATTTTCCACTTCAGTAAGCGTCGGGGCGGCGCTGACGAGAACGGTGGGCAGGGCCGGGGTAAAACTGTTTTGCGGCGCGGAGGTAATTAAATAAGCGCCGCTGGGAGTGCGGCTTGCCTGTAGACCGAACCCGGTGAGAATAACTTTTAATCCATCGGCAATACTGTAACGACCTTGCAGGCCGCCACTGCGCAGCGACTGCAAATGTGCTGGATCAAATGACAGGGTAATTCCCGCGCTGCTGGCGAACTTGTTCAGAGTTGCAGCCATAGGGCCGGGCGCGATGGCAAAATTAATTGCGGCGGTTTGTGTATCGGTGACTTCGGCGGCGCTTAACTGCAGTGGCGCCAGGCTCGCGGAACTCATCATCGCGATGGTGAATGCCAGCAGAGATACGCGGTGGCCAGGCAGATTTCGATTGTTGCGATTTTTCGCGGATACAACGGCGTCCATAAAAATTATATCGACCTCTTGGTTCGTTTGATGTTTGGCTATAGACGAACAGAGGGGCGCAGCGGGGTCACGCGCGGAGAATTATTTTTTTGCCAGACAGAGATTCTGTGAAGCAGTTTTTAACTGGCGCTCAAGCGGACCCAATAATCGGTGTAGCGTTTTACCTGCAGGTGCAGAACATCAGCGAGCGCTTCAATCGCCTGATCAGTATTGTTCAATTGGAAAACCCCGGACACTTTCAGCGCAGCAATTGCGTCGTCACATCGCAGGGTTCCGTGTCTATAACGATTTAATTCTGCAATAAGTTCCCGCAGCGGCATTTCATCAGCAATTAATTGCCCGCGCTGCCACGCCAGCGAATCCGCTGGTGTGCCGGAGACGCTGACGATTGCATCGCCGGTAAAACGGCATTGTTGATCCTTTAAAACCGTGAGGCCATTTTGCAGGGCCAGCCGCGGTGTTGCGCGCACAGATTCCTGCGCAACGGTTACCTGAGTTGCATTATCCAAGCAGCGCACGGCGAATTCGCTGCCAAGGGTCCAGATGCTGCCCTGAGCGGTAATCAGCGATAGCGAGCGCACGCGGTCATCGGGAGCAGGGTCTGCGCCCATGCGCACCAATACTTCACCGTGATGCAAATGGATTCGCCGATTACTTTCAGCGATTTCTACTGCCACAGCGGTGGCGGTGTTCAGCAGTAATTCGATGCCATCGGCGAGATTCACGGTTAAAAATTCTCCCGTGGCGGTGCGGTAATCTGCGAGCCAGGGTTGCCACGGGCGCTGCTCGGCACCATACCAAGCCAATGGCAAAAGCGCTCCTGCGCCCATCAAGCTTTTGAGCGCGGTGCGCCGGGTGGTGTTGGGGCGGTCGAGCACGGTGCGGGCAATGGGCGAAGGCACTGCGTTGAAATCGCGATTTAAATCGCAGGCAATGCGCCAGACGCGCTCGTGCTCGGCGCTGGTGCGACACCACTCCTGCAGTCGGATCTCGTCTTCAGTACTCAATTGCCCCTGGTCGAGCCGCGACAACCAGTGCGCCGCCTCGCGCAGCAGGTTTTGCCGCTGCGCGGTTACAGCATCAGATCGAGACATCGCTCGTAAGCCTGTTGCATATGGCGTTTCACCGTGCGCAGGGAAATGCCGAGGTGCGCGGCGATTTGCGGGTAAGGCAGGCCGTCCAGGCGGGACAGCAGAAATGTCGTGCGCACGGAGGCGGGCAGGGCGTCGAGCATTTTGTCTAAGCGCACTAGCGCTTCCAGCATTATTTCCCGCTCTTCCGGATCGATGCTGACCGCTTGCGGCAGTTGTTGCAGCGCATCCAGATAAGCCTGCTCCACCTTGCGACGACGCAAGTGGTCGATCAATAAACTGTTGGCGATGGTGCACAAATAGGTGCGCGGGTAACGAATGGTAAAACCCACCTCTTTGCGCTGGCGTTGCAGCACGCGGATAAACGTGTCCTGGGCCAGATCTGCCGCTTCGAGGGTGCAACCGACGCGACGTTGAATCCAGAGTTTCAGCCAACTTTGATGATCGGTGTAGAGCTCGGCTACCGCGATGGTTCCATTGGGCATACAAACAGAAGGGTAAGTGACAAAGGCCGCCATGCTGGCATAAATGAGATTGATTCGCAATTGTGGCATGTCGGGATTGTGGCCGATGTCATAGGCGCGGGTGAGATAGCCGCAAGTGCCCACTGTTTGCCACGGCACGGACGGCAGCCGCTTCGCTGGTTAGGCTGCGGGAATAAAAGCAGATAAGAGCCGCATCCATGGGCAAATACTTCAATGTTCTCCTGTTGAGCTGTTGCTGCTGGGCGTGGGACGCTCAGGCATCCGGGGACGAATTGCGCATCCGTCATTGGGAGCGATGCAGCGATTTGTTTGATGCCAAGCGAGTTGAGATTTGTCTGACGGTAGCAGGTACCACTAAATCCACGGCGATTCGGTTCAACAATAAAACTGTTCCAGGCGCGCAAATTCAGCGCAACGAGCAGTTGTGGCGGGTGCAATTTCCCCGCGCGCAGATGACCAGCGGCCCCTTATGGCTGGAGCAGGGGGAGCAGAAGAGCAACGCGGTGTGGATCAGTCGCGGCGACAGTCACGTGGTGGCGGCCGGTGACGCCGAGGTGGTGAAAAATGCCGATGGCATTAATACCTACCTGAACCTTGTCAGCCTGATTATTGAAGAGCGTTACGACGGGCTGAAGGAGAGCAGAGCGCTCGCCAAAAAATATAACGCCACGGTGGTGGGTGCGATTCCGCCGCTCAACCTGTACCAGCTGCGCCTGCCAGCGACTAATTTAATTGAGCGCGACGCGCTGATTTTGCGCCTGGGCAGTGAAATCCAGGTGGATGCGGTGGTGATTGAGGAAACCAGCCCGGAAAAATCCGCAGAAGATGAAGGGCCGGGAGCGCCAGTGCCGGATCAAAATCAGGAGCGCATTGCCAACCGATTTTTTGATGCAGTGGATTTTTATCGCCAGCGCCTTCCGGCCAAGCAGCGCCAGCCGGTGCGCATAGGTGTTGTTGAGCGCGATGTGGATTTTGATACGCCGGATTTCCGCGATTATTTGGGCGGTTGCCACGGCGATAAAGCGTTTACCTGCGTTTACGCCCGCGATGCGGAAAAACCCAACGGTCACGGCACTACGGTGGTGGGCACTTTGGCTGCAGCTTGGGGCAACGGCGGCAACGATGGATTTTTGCGCGGTTTGGCATCGGCAGATTCCCGTTTTGAAATGATCGTCGATCGCAATTCCGACGCGGGAGTCACCGCCAATATCGCCGCCTCGGTCAATATGGTGGAAGACGGGGTTAAAGTGCTGAACTGGAGCTGGGGTTTTCACCGCAAAGGCACCAAAAATATCCAACATAAAACCTTGGACTCCTCCGTGCGTTCGGGCATCGCCATGAGCGGTTACGAGGAATTGTTAGAGGAATTTTTCCTCTGGCTGCGCCACCGGCATCCGGATGTGATTGTGGTGAATTCCGCGGGTAATGCTTCCGCTCTTTCCGGGCAGGACGAATACCGCCTGCCGTCGTCGTTGGTGACTGAGCAGCTATTGGTAGTAGGCGCCCATGAACTCAGTCGTAACGGCAAAAATGTCGCCGATCCAAACTTCGCCAGAAAACGCGATTCCTCCAATTCGGACGCTCGCGTCGATATCAGTGCCGCCGCCTGTTCTTACGGCTCAGTGGCGAAAACCGAAGACCCGGCCGAAATGCATTGCGGCACCTCCTACGCCACGCCGCTAGTGGCCGGTACCATCGCCGCCATGCGCTCCATCAATCCCGCGCTCACGCCGGAGCAGCTGCGCATCCTGTTGCGGCGCAGCGCCATGAGCATTGGCCCGGATACAGACTTGGAAGCACCTGATGCGGACGATCTGACTGCACCGATTCTGCCTTCCGAGCGCAATCAGCAGCTGGACCATCCGGACGTGGGGCGCTCCGCGCGGTTGGATATGTATCAGGCGTTGGATCTCGCCGCGCAGAGTCTGCAGCGGGTGCGCTAAAGATAGCCCTCCCGAACGAAACAAAACCCACCTTAAGTGGCCCAGGCAACAGAGCGAGGGTGGTTGATGCGCGAAAATTCAGATTCGGGGAGTGACGCCAGCACCACATACACACTGAGACAGGGCGCGTTGCCGCATTTGGCATAGCCGCNCCGTCANATCACAGCATTTATCGCTGCAACCANCCGCTGCGGTGGCTCTCCCATTTTATTCACCGAATTGACCGTAATTTNATTTCTGAGGAAGAGCATGACTACCGAGCTGAACGCGCAACTCGCCGACATCATTTCCACCCATCAGAACGTGTTGTTGGAGCAGTGGCTCTCCGGCCTCTTTTCCAAATTGAAACGACGTGACAAAAGAGCGGAAACGGAGTTGCAGCAGCAGGCTAAACAATTTCTCTCGCAGTTGTCTTTTACCTTGAACAACAGCGCCGAAGCGAATATAGACGCGCCGGCGTGGAGCGAACTGCGGCAATTGTTGGCGGATCTCTCTCAGGGACGGGCGCGCCAGGGTTCTTCGCCGATTGAAACCGCATTATTTGTGTTCTCGCTGAAAGAGCCGCTGTTTGAGTTATTGCGCCAGGACGTAAACGGCAATTCCGAACAGATGACTGCCGCCATCGCCGCCACCAGCACACTGTTTGATCGCCTCGGTTTGTACACCATTGAAGTGCACCAACAAACCCGCGAGCAGGTGATTCTGCGGCAGCAACAGGAATTGCTGGAGCTGTCCACGCCGGTGGTGCAGCTGTGGCAGAACATTTTGGCCTTACCGTTGATCGGCACTTTGGACAGCTCGCGCACGCAGGTGGTGATGGAAAGTCTGCTGGAAAAAATCGTCAGCACCGGTGCCATGATCGCAATTATCGATATTACCGGCGTGCCCACCGTGGATACCCTGGTGGCGCAGCATCTGCTCAAAACCATCGCCGCCGCGCGCCTGATGGGAGCGGATTGCATTATCAGCGGCATTCGCCCGCAAATCGCCCAGACCATCGTCCACCTCGGCGTCAATTTGGATGATGTGGTTACCAAGGCGACCCTGGCCGATGCATTTGCCGTTGCTCTCAAACGCGCGGGCGCCACCATCAGCAGCACTCAACACAACGAGCGTTAATCATGGACCGTATTCCGATTTTGCGAATGGGCCAATTTCTATTGGTGACTATTCAAGTTGATATGCACGATAAGCTCGCGATGACACTGCAGGACGATCTTACCGCCCGTATCGTCAAGGATCGGGCAAAAGGTGTGTTAATTGATATTTCCGCTCTCGACATAGTCGACTCTTTTATCGGCCGCATGATCAGCAACACCGCAGCCATGGCAAAAATTCTCGATGCCAAAACCGTGGTGGTGGGCATGCAGCCGGCGGTGGCAATTACGCTGGTGGAATTGGGGCTGACACTCGAAGGCGTGGAAACAGCGCTCAATGTCGAACTGGGGATGAAACTGCTGAATCGAGGCGATTCGTGGATCTAATCTTGTGCCAGCCGTCGTCCCTTATTCCGGCCTTATTGCAGGCCCGGAACCTATGAACATCACCCAATCCCTGCTGCCGGAAGCGGCGGTAATTCTGCCTTTAAAAACGGACGAAGACGTAGTGCGCCTGCGTAAACAGGTGCGCGAAGAATTATTGGCGCTGGGTTTCAGCTTGGTGGATCAAACCAAAGTGGTGACCGCCGCCAGCGAACTCGCCCGCAACACCCTGCGTTATGGCGGCGGTGGTGAGGCGCATATTGAAACCCTGCAAGAAGATTCCCGTGTGGGTCTTGCGCTGGCATTTGCCGATAACGGCCCGGGAATTGCCGATATTAAATTGGCCTTGACCGACGGCTATACCACCGGCGGTGGTTTGGGATTGGGATTAAGTGGCGCCAAACGTTTGGTAGACACATTCGAAATTGATACAGCGCTAGGCGAAGGCACTGTCGTAAAAATTACTAAGTGGAGAAGACTTTGATCGGTTTTGGTACTCAGGAGTCCTACCGCGTAGGTGATCCGAGTGATATTGCAGTAGTACGCCGTGCCGGAGTCGCTTTAGGTAAAACACAAGGATTTGATGAAGTGCGCATGGGTCAGCTCGCCATCGTGATTACCGAGGCGGCGACCAATATCATCAAACACGCTGGCGACGGCCATATTTTGTTGCGCACGATTTATTTCGACTCCATGACCGGCGTGGAAATGTTGGCGGTGGATGCCGGCCCGGGCATCGCCGATTTGGAATTGCAAATGCGCGACGGCCATTCCACGGCAGGTTCCTACGGTGTGGGCCTCGGCGCTATCGCGCGCTTGAGCCAGGAGTTTGATATTTACACCAGCTCCGGGCAAGGCACTGTGATCAGAACGGTGATTTGGCGCGATGGCGAAACGCAAACCGAGCTGCCCTGGTTGGCGGGCTCTGTGTGTTTGCCCATGGCTGGGGAGGAGGTCTGCGGCGATGCATTTACCGTTGTTGCCAATCAGGATATTTGCACCTGGGTTTTAGCGGATGGTCTCGGCCACGGCGCGCTAGCGGCAGAGGCATCGCAAAAAGCGATAGCGGTCGGCAGTGCGGGCGGTGAGGCGACCCCGGAGGAATTGTTGCAGGATATTCACTGCGCCTTGCGCGGATCCCGCGGTGCCGCGGTTGCCGTTGGGCAAATCAACCGGGAATTGCGCGTATTGCGGTTCAGCGGCATTGGCAATATTGCAGTGAGTATTTTTCAGCGGGAAAACCGCCGGCATTTGTTGTCCCACAACGGCATTGTCGGCAGCAATATGCGTAAATCCCAGGAGTTCTCCGAACCCTGGGCGGAGGGCGACATGGTGGTTGCGCATTCGGACGGCATCAACACCCGCTGGGATTTGGATCAATATCCCGGTCTGGCGATGTGTCACCCCGGTATTATCGCGGCGATTTTGCATCGCGATTTTAAGCGCGGCAACGACGATACCTCCGTGCTGGTGTTGCGAGAGCAGGATAATTTTTCATGACGATTCGCATCCTCACCTTCAATATTCGCTCTGAGCTGGATGTGGTCGGCGCGCGCCAGCGCGCGCGCCAGGTCGCCACGTTTTGCGGTTTCAGCAGCCAGGATCAGGTGCGCATTGCCACGGTGGTTTCCGAATTGGCGCGAAATATTTACGCCTATGCGACCAGGGGCAATGTGCACTTCCTGTTGGAAGGGGAGAGGGCGCCGCAAATTCTAGTGATACAGGTTGAAGACAAAGGTCCAGGCATCGCCAATATCGAAAAAATACTGGCGGGAAAATACCGCTCCTCCACCGGTATGGGCGTGGGTATCACCGGCGCGCGCAGTTTGATGGATGGTTTTGATGTTGTAACAGCGCCGGGCGAGGGCACCAAAATTACGCTGCAAAAAGTATTGCCGCATGGGGCCAAGCTGATCAGCAGCAAAATGGTGGGAGATTTCTGTTCCGAACTGTCCGCCGGTTTTACCAGCAATACCCTCGCGGAAGTGTTGCAGCAGAACCACGAACTGGTCGCCACTCTGGCGGAATTGGAGGCGCGGCAGGAGGATTTGTTGCAACTGACCCGCGAATTGGAGGACACCAATCGCGGCGTAGTGGCACTGTACGCGGAACTGGATGAAAAAGCGGATCATCTGCGCCGCGCCGATGAAATGAAATCGCGGTTTTTGTCGAATATGAGCCACGAATTTCGCACGCCGCTGAGTTCAATCCGCGCCCTCGCCACACTTTTGCTGGATCGCGTCGATGGTGACCTGACGTACGAACAGGAAAAGCAGGTTTCGCTTATCATGCAGAGCGCGCTTAATCTCAGCGAGCTGGTCAACGATCTGCTGGATCTGGCCAAGATTGAAGCCGGCAAAGTTGAAGTGCATCTAAAAACCGTGGATGTGGTGGAGTTATTCAGCGCTTTGCGTGGTATGTTGCGGCCATTGCTCACTGGTGAATCCGTTAAATTGATTTTTGAAGAGCCGGCCGCAGCGCTGTTTATGGAAACAGACGAAGCCAAGCTTTCGCAAATTCTGCGCAATTTTATTTCCAACGCGCTCAAATTTACTGAGCAGGGGGAAATCGTCGTTCGCGCAGTGCTAAATAACGCGCAGGATCTAGTCACCTTTAGTGTCTCCGACACAGGTATCGGTATAGAGGCGAAGGATATTCCGCTGATATTTGAGGAGTTCGGGCAGGTCGAAAATCCGTTGCAGCGCAAAACCAAAGGCACGGGTCTCGGCTTGCCGCTGTGTAAAAAACTCGCGACTTTGCTGGGTGGATCGGTATCGGTTCAGAGCAGTCCTGGTAAAGGGTCCATTTTTTTCCTGAATGTGCCAAGGTTTCATCCTGAGCTGAATACGGCAAATTCGGCGTAAGTTAAGTGACAATATTTATGTCAGACTCATATGCCAAAACCCTCATTCTGAACGTCGATGACAACGACGGTGCGCGCTATGCGAAATCCCGCGTTCTCATGCACGCCGGCTTCACGGTGCTGGAAGCAGCTTGCGGTAGCGAGGCGCTGGCACTCGCGGAAAGTGCGCAGCCGAGCCTGATTTTACTGGACGTAAAATTACCGGATATCAACGGTGTTGAAGTGTGCCGCCGAATTAAAAGCAATCCGGCGACGCAGACCATTTTGGTATTGCAAACTTCCGCGTCCTATATTCGCACCGCAGATAAAATCCACGCCCTTGACAGCGGCGCCGACAACTATTTGGTGGAGCCCATCGAGCCCGACGAACTGGTAGCCAACGTTAAAGCACTGCTGCGTTTGGGTTCTGTTGAGCGCGAATTGCGCGAAGTGGACCGCCGCAAAAATGAATTTCTCGCGACCCTCGCGCACGAACTGCGCAATCCGTTGGGCACCATCAAAACCTCCGTCGAACTCTGGCGCAAAATGGACCCGGTGCTGCCGGAGCTTCAGGAAAAAACCCGCAATACCATCGTTCGCCAAACTGAGCAACTCGCCCGCTTGGTCGATGACCTGCTGGATGTGTCACGAATTTCCAATGGCAAAATCGTGCTGCGCATGGAAGACGTGGAATTAAAAGAGCTGGTGGCCACAGCGCTGGAATCCAGCACCCATTTTGTCGAAAGTCGCGGCCACTCTTTATCGATAACGCTCCCGCAGGAAGATATTTGGATCCGCGGCGATCATGTTCGCCTCGCGCAAATTCTGACTAATCTGCTGCTGAATGCGGCGAAATTCACACCGCCCGGCGGCGCGATTACGCTGACCGCTGAAGCGGCAGAGGAAACTCTGGTGCTGCGCGTCACCGATACCGGCATCGGTATAGCGCCGGAAAATACCGAAGTGATTTTTGAATTGTTCAAGCAGAGTGAGCATATCAACGAGCGCGTGTCGGAGGGCCTTGGTATAGGTCTGTCCCTGGTGCGCGCGCTGGTGGAACTCCATGGCGGCACGGTAAAAGCTTTCAGTGCCGGTATTGGCAAAGGCAGCACGTTTGAAATCAGCGTGCCGTGTCACCGGCAGTCTGCCGCTGCAACATTGCCCGCTGACGCACCGGAAGTGTTGACGGCCAAACGAGTATTGGTTGTCGATGACAATATCGACGCGGCGCAAACCCTTAGCCAGCTCTTGAGTCTGGTGGGCCATGAAGTGGAAGTGGCTTATTCCGGCTCGCAAGCCATTGATATCACCCCGAGTTTTTTGCCGGATGTGGTATTTCTGGATATAGGTCTCCCTGATATCAGCGGCTACGATGTGGCGCGATCCCTACGCGCACTTCCGGAAATTCCCACTTTCACCCTGGTGGCACTGACTGGCTACGGCCAGGAAAAAGACCGGCAGGACGCTTTGGAGGCGGGATTCGATGAACATTTCACTAAGCCCCTCGATTTCAACAAGCTCAGCTTACTGGGGCTGAGCTTGCGCAATATCGCGTAAAGCAGAAAACTGTATTCCCAGTATCAAAATCACCAGTTACCACGACGGCCGCGATGATTTTTGGTCAATACAATTTCCTTATTCAGGGGTCTGTGAAATCAGTGGGAAAAGGAATTCCGCTCTGAATATCTAATCGGCTTTTACCTTCCTCTTTTTATTGTTATACATTAAAGGCCATCCAAAATTTGCGTGCGCAGGTTTTGGATGGCCTTAGCGGGAGATTCCCGGCCTTACATGCTAGTGGCAGTTTCAGTTGCGGGGCGCCGCAGCTTTAATGGCAATCTCGGAGGATTGGCGGTGTAAGACCAAATGCTGTCATGCGGGCCAAATTGCACTCTTTGTCGGGTGCGGTGCGCCATAAGCGCAAAAGCCAATCCTCCGATCAAGGCAGTAGCTTCCACGGCCAGAGTCGCTCCGCTGGTATGGAGCCACAGGCCTTTGCCGGGAATTAGAGCACCGATAATTCCGGTAACAAGCAGCGCTGCGCACGCACCTGCACACAACCAAAGTAGATGCACCAGCGCCCGCGCGGCGCCCGCCCAAAAAGCCCAGGCGACTGCAGCAATAAAAATCAAATAATAGCTCCACAAATAGCTGCCGTTGGGTGTGACGGAAAAACTGCCCCACCATTTGCCGATGACCATCGAGCTGATCACCGCGGCGACGCAGCCCCAGCAGCTGCCGACGGTCAATGCCGCCATAACTTGAACATTAAATGGTTGTGCTAAAACGGCGCCGTCGCGGCGCTGCTTGCGACGTCTTGATTCGATCCATAAAAGATTGCCGCTGTAAAACAGGTATGCGCCGCTCAGGCCGAGAGCGAAATAAATCCAGCGCACCCAGGAGCCGCCGTAATTGCCAAAATGCAGGGCAAAAAATGCGTTGAGAACATCAGTCCAGCTGTCTTCGTATCCCGGCAGATATTCCAGGCTCGTTGCGTCGCCGGTGTATGCATCAAATGTGACAAAACCGCGATTGGCGCCACGCAGCATATGAGCATCATTTTCTCCCGCAATGCGCGCGCTGGCACCTGCGTTATTCAAGCGGCTGTAGTGAATTTCTCGCGGGGTAAATGCTGGTGAAAGCTCGTAGGTTCGCGCAAGCAATTCATCCGGCATCCATAATTTTCTCGCCTGATCAGGATTGAGCGGGGAAGGGGGAGAGCGTTCAAAGATGGGGCGGTCGCCGTAGACCGCCTCCTGCAGCGCGTCATAAAATTGATCGTGGAACGCAAAAACAATCACGGTCAATGTGATCACAATATGGAAGGGCAAGCTGGTAATGCCAATCACATTATGAGTATCCAGCCAGAACCGCTTAAGGTTTTTCCCTTTGCGAACTGCAAAAAAATCTTTAGCGAGAGTGGGCAGCAATAGGATTACGCCAGAAAACAATGCAAGCGCATAGAGAATCGCAATAGCACCCATAACATAGACGCCGTAATAGTGGTGCCCTTTACCTGGTATTCCCGCAGTTTGATGCAGGTGATCAATCAGATCTGCCATTTGTGAGGGCTCTCGTTGCGCCACGAGCAAATTGTCATCCGCATCCAGGGAGGCGTACCAATAGGTGTTCTGGCTTTCCCCGCGATCAGTCCAGCTGATGGGAGCCAACGTATTTTCCCGTTCGGACACATGGACTGTGAAGCCCTTGTAGATTTGCGGTTGTTCTTGTTGTAGCCGCTCAATCAGTTGAGGCAGTTTTTCTCTTTCGATCCACGGTAGTTTTTGTTGTGGCGGCGTGGCCCAGCGGTCCAACTGTTCTTCAAACATGGTGAGAGCGCCGGCAAAAAAGCAGATGAACAGCGCTATGCCGCAAATAAGGCCAGTCCAGGTGTGAAGCGTTTTGTAAGTTTTAAGAATGTCGGTGCGCATCAGCCGCCTCCGTTGATTAACCAGCGGGTCAGGACCAACGCCAGAAATGACACTGCGGTCGAGCCGCCCAGACATAGCCAGGCGCGCAAGCCGGTACGGAAAAAATAAACTGTGACAAAAAAAATCATCCACAGCGGAGGGATCAGCCACATATTGAATTGCACTTTATTGGCAGCGGTTATTCCGCCTGGACCCAACCAGGCGAACAACCCGCTTAACGCGAGCGCAAGCGGAAATCCGAGCAGTAAGCCAGCAGCGGATTTGCTGATCCAGTGTGGTTGGATCGCACGTTCATTATTTTTTGCCATGTATTTCAGCGCTCCGTGGTAGCAGCAAATGAAAGAAAGGAACCAGGCCAGCTCCCAACATAAGAGCCGCCAGAGCGGCAAAAAAACCGGCTTTGCTGTCCATAATCACCATCCAAAATGCGAAGCTCGCGATATTGACCAGTAGGGCGACTGGTCGCCAAAGCATTTTCGGGAGTGGTTGATCGCGCCATTGCTGATGTTGCGTCGTGAGATACAAGAGCGCAGCACCAATCAAAGTGGAGAGCAAAGCGAGAAATATCAGCATGAAATTGCTCCCGTATTACCAGGAATAGCGCGTGCTCAATTTCCAATTACGCGGTTCGCCCCAGGTGACGCTGCCGTCAAAATCGGAAATGGAGTTGTAATATTCTTTGTCAAACAGGTTGCTGACATTGGCGGTTATTGACCAGGCATCACTTAATTCGTAGCGTGCCATAGCGCTAAATAGCGTGAGGGAGCCCTGTGTGCGCCGCTCCGGTCGCGCCACAATCTCACCTTCCCCATTGCGTCCTTGAGGGCGAAAAGAGCGGACTTCATATGAACTCTGCCAATTGGCCCCGACACCCAGGGTCCATTTATCAAAGAAGTGATAAGTTGTGTACAGGGTCAATAAACGGTCGGGCATATTTTCATTTAGAGGATTGCCGTCAGCGGTGCGGGATTTAACATCGGCGTAACCTGCAGATATGCTCCAGCCGTCATAAATCTCCCCGGACATTTCCAATTCATAGCCACTGGCTTTATTTCCCGAAATCGCAATGTGCGGGTCATTACCTTTGTCAGTCAAAACGTTATCGGCGAATCGCTCGTCATCCTCGGCGACATTATCCATTTCGGATTGAAAGTAGGCGGCGGAAAAATTGAGCTTGTCGTCGAAGAGTTCACCTTTTATGCCGACCTCGCGACTTTCACCAATGCTCGCTCCCAGGGGATTGTCGTTGGCGTCGTAGTAATTTTGCGGTTGAAATGCATCGGTGTAACTGGCGTAAACGCTCAAATTGCGCGAAACATCGAATACCACACCGGCATAAGGCGTTATTTCATCTTCTACCTCAAAGGCGCCGTTGGTCTCGGTATAGGCTCCGGTATTACGATTGTATTGGCGAGTCATGGTCTGCCAATCCGTCAGGCGCGCACCGAGAATCAACTTCAAAGGGTCGGCGAGATTCACGCGGGTTGCTGCAAAAAAGCCGCCGGCCTCGGTTATTCCGTCTGCTATGCGGAAGGTGTCGCGGTAGGGATAGCGCGGCACATCGCCAGTCCAGGTGAAATAATTCAGATCTGCAAGAGAAATGGTGGATTGATTCGCGACATTGCCGTAGCTCACGCGTGAGCGATCGAAGCTGTTGTAGCCGACAATGACTTCGTGAGTTCGACCAAATAAATCCACCGGACCTTGCACACTGATGTCGAGAGTTTTCTGAATATCTTTGGAACTGCCGATATTGGTGCTGTATGCAAATTCGGCGCTGCCATCTGGATTGAGGTAGTTGTCCCGCGGGTAGATAAAAAATAATTGACCGCCCTGCATATCGATAGTGTTGTAGGTCGCTATGGCATTTAAATGCCAGCCGTTGTCCCAAAACTGGTCGAGGCCGACAAAATACGTCTGCTCTTCAAGTGGCCAGCCGCTGTGTTTCGCGGTCATTCCGGTTCTGCCGCGGGAAAAATAAGTACGTGAGCCGTCGGCAAAATAATAGGGCGTGGCATTGGTGTTAACTGCCCCGCGCGATTCGGTGTCTGCATACTCCACGCCTGCGCGCAACAGTGTGTTTTCTGTGATGTCACCTTCAATGGTGGCGTATATGGAGGTTTTTTCCTGCCCATAGCGGTCGATAAAAGAGTCGCGATCATAATAGGCCGCCGCTACACGGGCGCGCACTTTGGCTTCGCTATCCAGGGGCGTCGAGATATCAGCCTCTATTCGTTGGTTGTTCCAGCGCCCTGCCATTACCCCGATATGACCGGCAAACTCGGGGTTGCTCGCGCGTTTGCGTACCAAATTGATGGTGGCGGTGGGATCGCCTACACCGGTGAGCAGGCCGTTGGCACCACGTATGACTTCTATACGTTCATACGCGATAGAGTCGCCATTCACATTTGGCCGCCGCCCGCCGGGAAACTGTTGCACACCGTCGATTTGAATCAGGTTTACGCTGTCGCCACGCACAATAAATGTTGGTCGGTCCTGGCTGGAACCATAACTGGTAAATACCCCCGTGGCCTGCTTCAAGGCATCATTGATATTGACTGCCTGCCAGTCCTCCAACTGCTGTTGTGTGATCACCGCAACCGACTGGGGTGTCTCCCGCAGCGACATAATCATTTTGGTGGCCGATTTGGTGTCCGAACTTGAATAGGTGTCCACCGTAGTGCCGGTGACATACACCTGCTCCAGAATTTTGATCCGGTCTTTGCCGCTTATTTCATCGGTATTTTCTTGGCTGGGTTTTGCCTGTTTTGCTGAGACAGCCGCGTCCGCAGCGAAACCGACTTGCTGTTGACACAGCGCCGCCAGCGGAAGCAAAAACAGCGGCAGAGTTTTGCGTTTTTTAATAATCAAAATACACCTCCTGAAACGAGCGTAGAGCTAATTTTTTGCAAATAGAATGCGTACCGCCTTGTGTAGGGCGGTTGGTAATAATGGGTTGGGGAGTTGGCGAACTCGGCGTTATTGCTCTACAAAAGCCCGCTCTATGACGTACTCCGCCAAATGACCGTGGCGAGACTCGGTGAAACCCCAGTTATCCAGAATGGCGCAGGTGTCTTTCAACATGCTGGGGCTGCCGCACAACATGAAGCGGTCTTTTTCAGGGCAGGGCGGTGGCAGGCCAATATCGCTGAACAATTTGCCGCTGGTCATCAGATCCGTTATCCGGCCTTGATTGCGGTAGAGTTCGCGGGTAACCGTCGGGTAATAAATCAACTGCTCGCTCACCATCTCGCCGATAAATTCGTCATTGGGAAGCTCGTTTTGAATCAGATCCTGATAGGCTAATTCAGACACTTCGCGCACACCGTGCACCAGAATGATTTTTGAGAATTTTTCGTAAACTTCAGGATCGCGAATAATACTGAGGAAGGGCGCTAATCCGGTGCCTGTACCCAACAAATACAGGTGATCGCCTTCGCGCAAATGGCTTGCGATCAACGTGCCTGTAGGTTTGGTACTCATCATAATTGGATCGCCCACTTTGATTTTTTGTAGGCGCGAAGTTAAGGGGCCATCCTGGACTTTGATGCTAAAAAATTCGAGTTCCGGCTGGTAGTTGGCGCTGGCAATACTGTAGGCGCGCATCAGCGGCTTGCTGTCCACCTCCATACCAATCATGATGAAGTGACCGTTTTCAAAACGCAGTCCCTGCTGACGGGTCGTGCGAAAGCTAAACAGCCAATCGTTCCAATGGTGAACGTAGGTGACAGTTTCCTGAATAAATTTGGACACAAAAATTCCTTGCGGCAGACATTGAGTAAATCTATTCGGCTAACGACTTGCGACGACTCAAATAAAAAACGCTGCAGTCGGAAAAATGCCGATACGAGAACATACGCAGGGTGCCACAAATGATAATGCTTATCAATAGCAAATGGCGCACTACTTAACATTTTGGAAAAGGTGAACGCGATGTCTTTATTTTATTTGATCAGTCAATATCGATTTGCCAAGTGCCGGCGCACGCATACCCACGCGCCGGCATTAAAAAATGTCACCAAAGATAAGTCAGCGTCGATGTAATGGTGCGTCGCTGCCCAAACCAGCAATCGCCGCGTGACAAACATGTCGCTATATAGTCTTTGTCGGTCAGATTGTTGGCATTAATCGCAAGACGCCAGGGACCGGTTTCATAAGAGGCCATAGCGTCAATCAGGGTGACGGAAGGAACAAAATGATTGCCTGTGCCGTCGCCAATTTCGCTGACATAACGAACACCGCCGCCAAAGGAAAATCCATTAAATCCAAAGTCGGAGAAGTCGCGGATCACCCATAAAGACGCCGTGCGTTCGGGGATGCCTTCAAATTGCTCGTTCGAAGGCAATTCCCCACCCCAAGAATTGGCGTTTGCTCGCGCTCTGGTGTAGGTGAGATTGCCCAGCAAACGCCACAGGTCCAGATTGGCGCTGGCTTCCAATTCCGCGCCTTTTATTTTTGCTTTGCCAATCTGAATACTTGGATCATCTGGCGTGGCTCCCGGAGCCAAGCGATTTTTCTCTTCAAGAGAATAAACAGCTAAAGTCGCCTGTACCGGAATGCTTTCAGGCTGCCATTTAATTCCACCTTCAATTTGTTCTCCGCGTTTGGGTTTGTAGGTATTGCCATTTATATCTTCGCCTGCCACCGGATTAAACGATTCAGAGTAACTGAGATAAGGCGCGAGCCCCGGCGAAACTTGATAAACCAATCCAAAATTAACACTGGTCGCCCCAACGGAGTTTTCATTATGAATTTGGTCGCGACGTACTCCGGCGCGTACGCTCAATTCTTCCGTCAATTTGATTTGATCCTGCACTAGCAAGCCAACGCGGTCGATTTTGCTTCGCTCCGGATCTGTATCCGTCAGAAGAGGCTCGGGGAAGGTTCCATATACCGGTGAATATACGTTTAACGGGGTTCCCTCGCCGGAAGAAGAAAATTGCCTGCTGTTGTGATTCATCCCATCCACACCGACAAGCAAGGTGTGCTGCAGAGAGCCAGTATGGAATTTTCCTTCGAGCAATAATTCGCTTGTGGTTATTTGCGCAGCATCATCGTAGACATACCAAAAGCGCTTGTGATATTGACCTGTCGTGTCAGCAACACCGCTCGCATCCACAAAACCTGAACCCCAGTCGGCATACATAGAGCGCATCACGCCGTCCACATCATCATGACGTAATTGATGACGCAATTCCCAATTCGGATTAAAACTGTATTTCAGGGAATAACCAAAGCGATTGCGCGTACCGCCGTAACGATCCCAATCCGGCTCGCCGATAAAAAGGTCGCGAGGAATGGGGCCGTTGGGTGCGGGTTCCAATGTACCTTGCAGACCTAAAAATGCGTTGGTGTTTTTGCTGCGGTCGTATTGATATTCAGCGTATGTGGTCAGCGAGAAATTTTCACTCGCATTCCAGGTGATCGACGGAGAAAAAAGCAGGCGCTCTTCGTCCGCGTGATCGATTTGGGTATCACTTTCTTTGCCGAGAGCAACAAGCCTATAAAGAACTTTGCCATCTGATGTCAGCGAACCGGTAAAGTCGGAATGAATTTCGCGCAATTGATGATTTCCGACCCGCACACCAATTTCCCGCCGGGTTTCCTCCAGCGGCCGCTTGGTGACAAGGTTGATCACGCCGCCCGGATCATTCTGGCCGGCGATGATGGAGGAGGGGCCGCGCAGTACTTCAATGCGTTCGTAATTAAAGGGCTCAATTCTGACAACGCCATACCACCCGGTCAGCGGCAAGCGCATACCGTCGAGCAACTGGGTAGACTCATCGCTGCCGCGCAGTGCCATCCAATCACCGCGATTATCAATGCCGTAAAGCTCATGCCGCACACCGGCTGTATAGCGCAGGGCTTCCTGCAAATTCGGCGAACCCTGCTCGCGAATCTGTTCAGCACCCACCACTGTGATGGATTGCGGTACTTCGATCAGCGGCGTATCTGTCTTGGTAGCGGTCGCACTTTGCTTAGCCACATAACCATCCACCGGGCCAGTTGCCGTTTCCTCTATTCCATCCGCGCTTACCTTAACGGTGGGCAAGGAGCGCTCATCCGCATAGACCAAGCCCCAAGCTGCAGGCAAGCAAGTGAGCGTGAGTGTTGTGGAGACAAAAAGGACTTTTTTCCGCGAAAGCGGAGACAGACGACCGAGCAACATAGAAATTCCCTCTGAGGACTCAGATCTAAATGAAAAGGATTTGCATTATCGTCTGGTTGTCAGGTGTTTTCAATATCAACTTAGCGCGCCAGGGGCTATTTTGAGGGGGTGGGCTGGTTGGAAAGCGGCGTCAGCTTGTTTTTTGTTCAGCTGACGTCCGCGAGTATTTGGCAAGGCTGTATGCCGTCAGAACCTGTATTCCACCGACGCCATAAAATTCCTCGGTTCGCCGTACATTTCCGATGCACTGTAGGTAAGGTTATTGGCGATGGCTTTGTAGTAGGTTTTGTCCAGCAGGTTGTTGACACGCAGCTGCAGGTTTAAATGGTCGGTGAATCGGTAGCCCGCCATTAAATCCAGCAATACATACGCTTTTTGTCGATTGCGTACAGCGCCGATGTCGGTCTCCAGATCCTGATAAATCTCGCTTTGATAAACAGCGCCGCTACCGATACGCCATTTGTTCAAACTGTAAGTCGTGTGGAGTTTAAAAAGCCGCTCGGGCACGCCTGTATCTAAGCGCTGGCCAATATTTTCAGGATCTGAATCTTTTAAATATTCTGTATGGGAGTAAGTAAAACCTGTACCGATTTCCCAGCCGGGGATTAATTCTCCTTGAATTTCCAGATCAATACCTTCGCTGCGTACCAGGCCCGAGGCTTCGTAACACGAACTGGAGGGGAAGGTGGGGCAGGGGGACTGATCATCTAACGCTTTTGCTAGGTTAGTCTGGTCGATTCGATACAACGCAATAGCGGTGTTTAAAAGCCCGTTGAAATATTCGCCCTTGACGCCGAGTTCGTAATTTTCTCCCACCACTGGATCTAGCTGTTTTTGCTGAATATCCAAATATTCCTGTGGCTTAAATACATCTGTGTAACTGAAGTAAACAGAGTGGTTGGCGTGAAAGTCATAGATGGCACCGCCGTAAAAAGAAGGTTGTGCGGATTCTTTAACCGCTTCCTCCGCCCAACGCCCTCTATTTTTGTACCAATCGAGTCGCAGCCCGGTAATTAACTTCAGGCGCTTAGTTAAATGCCAACGCATGCTGCTGTAGACACTTCGTTGTGATACCTCACTTGTAGCTTCGGTGCGATCAGGATTGTCGTATGACAGTACCGGCTCAACCGGAATGCTCGGATTGGGATTAAAAATGTCATAACCTGCGGACACGCCGCAGCTTGGCTCAAAACAATCGAAAAATTCGATGTTATTGGCATCTTCCTTATTGGTGGAGGCTCCTACCGCCAGCTCATGGTTTTTGCCCCATAACTGGATAAGCCCCGATAAATAAATATCCGCACCTAATTGATCAGTATCGTCTTCCGCCGCCCAATCGATATGTGCGTAACCGCCGTTTTCCTCATCTGCCATCAGCCAGGTTCCCAACAATTGCGTCAGGGTGTTGGCATATTTGGCGTTAAGTTGCAAACTCCATCTATCACTAAAACGGTGATTTATACTGGCGTACAGCGTTTTGACGTCTTGTTTCAGATATTCCCAGTCGGCGCCGACATAGGTGGAGCGAGGGATATTCAGGTGCTCCCCAGTTGGGGACAAAGGAATGCCACCCCACACAATATTGGTGAAAGTATCCAACACGGAATAACCGACATTCACCACCGTATTGGGGGTGGCATCGAAGTCGGCGGTGCCGTATACCATCCGACGCTCTTCTTTTTCCTCATCGCGAAAGTTGTCGGCGTCCTGAAAATACCCCACCACACGCCCGCGAATTTTTCCATCTTGCACAACCGGTCCACTGACATCGCCAGTAACGCTCAAATCGTTCCACGAGCCAACGCTGGTATTAATATGTGCTTGGAATTGCGCGCTCGGAAGTTTCCGAATCAAATTAACCGCAGCAGAAGGATTGCCCGCACCTTGCAATAATCCAGTGGCACCGCGAACAATTTCCGCCCGGTCGTACATGGCAAGATTGCCAAGCGGACTTGGAACATAACTGCTAAAGCTGTTGCTGATACCGTTTTCTGTCACTGTATCCAGTGCAAAACCCCGCGCAAAAAACTGCGGGCGTCCGGTGCCGTAGGAATACACCGACAAACCCGGCGCCTTTTCGATAACGTCCACCATATCGACAATGCCTTCATCATCCAGGCGTTGGCGCGTCATAACCGTGACGGACTGCGGTGTTTCGCGAATGGATAAATCCAATTTTGTCGCGCTATTCATGCTGGCGGTGGTGTAGGAGCCGGTACTTTCGGTTGTGGCATTTTCCAATCCGGAGGCGCTGACTTTTACCGAAGGCAATACAGAACCGCCTGCTTGAGAAGCAGGACGCAATATGTAATTACCATTGCCGCGGTGTACCGCCTCCAAGCCACTGCCAGCCAATAATTGCGCCAATCCTGTTGCTGTGTTGTATTCACCATTTAGCCCCGAACTGGTCAAGCCTTGTGTCTGACTGGATTCAAACGAAAGCGTGATATTGGCTTCCGCCGCAAATCGGGCCAGCGCCGTTCCCAGGGCGCCCGCCGGAATTTGGTAGTGGCGTTGTTGAATTTGGATTTCCGGCGTTTGCGCAAAAGTTTGATGAGCGCTGCCAACGGAAATGACCAAGGTTGCTGCGCGGAGAGCTTGGATCAATACGCGGCGAGGGGTGGGGTGACTCATTGTCTTTGTACCTCTAGCTAATCGAGTAAATAAAAATGCAAAGCCATGCAATTACCCGTTCAGCCGATTCAGAGAGAAAAAGAGCAACCCCTTTATAAAAAATTATTCCGGACTGTCGATCAGTACCCAGTAGCGTGTGAAATATCGGACCCGGACAGGCAGGGATGCGACCAAGTTGTCCAGGATCGCGTCGGTATTTCCCAGGCGAAATGCACCTGAAAGTCGCAATTCCGCAACTTTGGGGGAACACACAATTTTTCCCGGACGATGGCGCGCCAGCTCAGCAATAAAGTCATCCAGGCGGCGATCTATAGCGATCAATTTGCCGTATCGCCAAGCGCCTTCTCCTTCGGGAATTTGGGAGGGTGACGCAATTGCTTCCGCGGAAAAATCGACTTGCTGACCAGCATCCAGCCGTTGAATTTGTCCAGACTCCAAACGGATTTCCACGGCTTTTTCCAATACGGCAACTCGTGTGCGGTTTTCTTCTACGGAAACAGTGAATTGAGTGCCCAAGGCCCGCACAACACCCTGATCGGTTTTGATCTCCAACGGCCTCCCTGCCGTATCCACAGCTGTTTCCACCAGAATTTCGCCACGCCACATCCGTAACTGTCGAATATCCCCTGTGTAATTTACGTCTACGGCTGTTGCAGTATTGATGTCCAAAATACCGCCATCCGGCAGCTCAATATGGCGACGCTCGCCGGTGCCAGTGCGGTAGTCCGCGCGCGCCAAATGCCAGGCCGGCGGCGCTTGATGAAATAGGGTCCCTGCGGCTCCAACCAGGAAAAAACCGCCCAATATTTTCAAGCTGCGGCGCCGCGATAATCGCGCACGGGACAGAGTGGGCACTGCGATATCTGCAGGCAAGCTCGCCAACTGGCGCCCCAATATTTGCATCCGCTCCCACGCTTCGCGATGTCTGTGATCCGCAGCCAGCCATGCTTCCCACGCTGTGCGATCAGAATCCGAAACACTTTCATCATTTAATTGCACGTGCCAATAGGCGGCGGTGGCGAGCATATCGGGGGACAGGGAAGATGGGTTGGCATTGCCCGCTTGATCAGTTTTCATGGAGCAAGAGGCATTGAGTCAAGGCGCGCGCCAGATGTTTTTTTACGGTGGTGACGGACACGCCGAGGCGCTCACCAATAGCTGCGTACGTAAGTCCCTCATACTGCGCAAGCAGAAAAATTTGCCGCGTACGAGAGCCGAGTTCATCGAGCATGCGGTCGATGGCAATCAAAGTTTCGAGAATGATCGCTCGGGTTTCCGGCGAAATTTCCAACGGCTCCGCGCGCCCGGCCAAAGCTTCGCGGTAGGCACGCTCAACGCTTTGACGGCGAAAAGAATCGATCATTAAACCATTGGCAACAGTTGCCAAGTATTTGCGCGGCTCGCGGATAAGATTCAAATCGCGTCCAAGCAACACCCGCACAAATGTGTCCTGCGCCAAATCGGCCGCTTGTTGGGAACAGCCCGTTCTGCGCCGCAACCAATTGCGTAGCCAAGTACTGTGGTCCTGGTAAAGAATGGCCAGATCGGCGCTTTCGTATGACATAAAACTGGCGGCGATGTTATAGGGGAAAGGAGCGCCATGCTGGCATAAATGAGATTCATTCGCAATACGTCCTGGGTTGAATAAACAAGACGATCGGTCGTACCATTTGGCACTTTGTTCATCTAAAGCGGTAGCGCAACGGAGTCATGACGTAAGCCGCCTTTTATCTCTATGGTCCAGCTATGAAATTTGTTGCGCGCGCGGTTTGGATTTCACTTTTGATTTTTCTCTTTGCCTGCGGCGGCGAAGTTGATCCGGACAGTTTGCCCGAGACTTCCGTCGCACATCAGCCGGAAGACCTGAGCTTGTGCGTCGCGCCACAGGGCAAAGAACTCACTGATAACGAGAGTATCGTGGAGTGGATCAATGCGATGCCGAAGCCGCTCACATTGGCCTGTTTTGTGGCCAGCCTGCCGCGCCCTTTAACCTACAACGCCACCGCGAGCATGTTCAGTGCGCAGCCGGCAGTGGGACCACATAATCCGCGCTTTTTTGTCCAGTACGATAATTTGACGTTGTCCTTTGTCCCTCAGGAAAGGGTATCGACCATTGTGGATCTCGACACGGGCGAAAAATCCTATATTTGGGATGCGGATGGCATTCAGCTGTTGGAATTCAGTGTGGAAGTGGACGCGGGGAACTACTCCCCGGCCAGCATCAAGGGGGAGCTGGCATTTCCTGTGATGGCAGAACTGCCGCGCAACGCTGGTTACGACAGGATCCTCGTCAGTCCTGGCGCCACACGCACCTCCTGCGCCGTGTGCCACAGCGGCGAGGAGATCGTTGATTACCTAGATGATGTTCCGGTTTTTAAATCCAGGATGTTGCGGCATGCCCGCGGGAGCGAAGTCACTCACGCTCAATTAATGGACGAGTATTTGAATTGCGACCCAGCAGTAAACACCGGCGGCGGCTCTGAAAATAATGAATGGTACCGCTGCCAAATGTTGGATGCGTTTTTTGGTAGAGGCCAAACAACCTGGGTCAACTTCCGCAAAGATATAGAGACCTTGCACGGCGAATAACCCTTGCGCCAGCTCACCAACACTCAGGCGATTGCGGCGGAGCACTATCCGCCGTAAGAATACAAATTAGCTCTGGTGCTCCTCTTTTCCGAACAGATCCGCGATCTCCTGCCTCCATTCCCAGGCCCCACCGGTCCGCTCGCGCCGCTGCCATGCATTCCGTCATACAAACCTCAATTGCAAAATAGAACGACCGGTCGTACTATTTTGAGCTGTTTCTGCAGATTATCCGCTGATGCGATTTACCTCAAACGCATCTCATACCTTATGCCTTTCCGGGGCCCATTTATGAAATATGTCGAGCGCGTGATATTGATTTCACTCTTTGCTTTGCTGATGAGTTGCGGCGGAGACGTTAATCCTGACGTTAAGCCGGACATTTCCGTGGCGCATCAACCTGAAGACTTAAGTTTGTGTATTGCACCAGTGGATATAGAGCTCACTGGCATTGACAGCATCGTGGATTGGATTAACGCCATGCCAAAGCCGCTGACGCTGGCATGTTTTATCGCCAGTCTTCCACGGCCCTTAACCTACAATGCGACCTGGAGTGGATTCAGCTTACAGCCGGCGGTCGGGCGACATAATCCGCGGATTTTTATTCAGTTCGACAAATTGTGGCTGTCATTTGTCCCTCAGGAGAAGGTGACAACCCTGGTAGATGTCGCTACCGGCGAAAAATCCTACGTATGGGATGAGGATGGCATCCAACTTTTGGAATTCAGCTTGGAAGTGGAATCAGATCGGCTTTTTCCCCAGAGCATCAAAGGAGAGCTGACATTTCCTGTATTAAATGAGCTGCCGCGCAATGCTCCTTATAGAAGAGTGCTCGTGAGCTCTGCAGGCACCCGGACGACTTGTGGCGAATGCCACGGTGGTGAAATAGTCGTTGACACCGTGGACGACGTTCCGGTGTTCAGATCCAGAATGTTAAGACATACGCGCGGCAGTGAAGTGAATCATGCCGAATTGATAAACGAATATTTAGATTGCGATCCGGAAATAAATACCGGTGGCGGCTCTGAAAATAATGAATGGTACCGTTGCCAGATGCTGGACGCATTTTTAGGCAGGGGCTCCATGGTGTGGGTCAACTTTCGCCAAGAGATAGACACCTTTATTAGCGAGTGAAACGCGAATCGTGGCGACATAGCGAGAGTATCTTTTTATATGAAAGCGAATCGGACTAAAGAAAAGCTGCTTCAAATCGGCGTTAATCAAGCCAGCATCAACGGCATTTCAGGGATAACCCTGGGCACACTCGCAAGCGAATCCGGCATGTCAAAGAGCGGGCTGTTCGCTCATTTCGGTTCAAAAGAGCAACTTCAGATTGATCTCCTCAATGAATCTGCCCAAATTGGCCAGCAATATGTGGTGGAGCCGGCGATGCGGGCAGGCGTAGGGCTGCCAAGGCTCAAAAAGTTGGTCAATTTATGGTTTGGCTGGTGGCGCCGGGCAGACCTGGGTGGTGGCTGTCCGGTAGCCGCAGCGCTGTTTGAACTCGACGATATTGAAAATGTGGTTGCTGCACATGCCCGCGAGATGGACAGGCAATGGCGTGCATTGCTAGCTCAACTCGTTCGCGAGGCGATAGAAGCGAAGCACTTCTCAGCGGACACGGATGTCGATCAGTTCGTCTGGGAGCTATGCGGAATTTATCTTGCGCATCATGTATCGAGCCGATTCAGTCGTGACAAAACCTCCGATTCGCGGGCAAAACGTGCGTTTGCGGCATTGCTAGCCAGACATGAGCCCTGATCCAGCTATTAAACTGGCACCCAGTTAGGCCATATTTCCTATATACAAATGATAATAATTCGTATTTAATCCCCTTGTCGGTCTGGGCTGATACGCGCCTAGTGCAGTTTTGCCCGACCATCAGATGAGTTCATTTTGCTAAAGGCAAATCGAATAAGAGGGGAGAGCGAATGAAATCGGCTTATTTTTGTGCTTACCACGCGGAGCGGCTTAAAGCCTGTGAATCGGATGCTTATCGCCACTGGGCGGAGATGATGCGGCGGGGGGCTCAGGCTTATGTGGAGTGCCGTTTTGATGCGGCCAATTTGTACTTCGGCACGGCGTTGGATATAGGGTTGTTGCGCCAGGAGTGCAGCGAAAATGGGCTGTTTTCAGTGCTGCACATTATGAAGCCGGGGGAGTTTCTCGTAAATTTACAGCTGCTTGAACAACGTCACGAGGATGCCGAGGCTACTTTGGACAAAATCTCCGCTGTCGCCGATCCGCAAGGTGATTGGTCGATGCTGCAGCTCGTGAATTTTTTGGCGAAGGCTTATAAGCGGGTAGAAGGTGAGGGAAAAAGCTGTCTAACGCAGCCTGTGAGAGAAATGGCGTATTCGGTTCACTAAATATCAGTGGGCATTCATTAAAGCCAAAAGCAGATGTGCGATTGTGATGATAGACCGCAGCGCGATGCCGCGGTCTTCGATTCAATCAGAACTGATAATGCACACCAAAAGAAACGCGTCTAAGGGTCACTTCTACGCGGCGGCTTACCGAGTCCCGGGTATCCCAGGTTTCGTCGAGTTTGCCGGATACGTAATCGTAGCCCAGGCGTAAGCCTATGTTGTTTGGCAAATTGAATTGCGCTCCAACGCCAACACCGAGCAGGATCTCGCTCCAGTCGGCTTCATCATCTCTATAGCGGCGGTATCCGTAATAGTCGTCATATTCTTCGGTATACAGCACAAACGTAGGGCCCGCTTTGGCGTAGAGTCCGAAAACGCTCCCCATATTCACCGTGAATTTGGGCATGAAGGACAAGCTAGCAAATTCCGCGCTGTAAAGATTTTCGCGTTCATCCGCCAAATCGGTTGACTGAAATATGGTGCCTTCCAATGCAAACCAATTGTTGAAGTTGTACCCGCCGTAGGCGCCGAAGCCTACGCCTTCCTCGCCCAATTTATACAAGTTGCCGATTTCAGCCTCGCCGTCCACGTAAGAGAGTTCGCCGCCGACATACCAACCGCGACCGTCGTCGCTGGCTGCGAGAGTAGTGGGCGCCTGCAGGCAGGCAGCAGTTGCGATCATGGCCGTTGCGGCTTTGGCAAAAAGCTTCATTGTGTTCATCCTTATCAATGTTGGGAAATAAAAACCTTGGCTGCAGCGCTGACACTATCCCACCGCGCCGCCTTGCCGACCGCATCTTAGGCGCGGTTTCCTGAATCACGCCTTAATCGAGTGTGCGTCGAGTCTCATCGGCGCCGATATTTCATAGGTTATTCACCGAGCGACCTCTTTACTGTGTGCTTGCGCTCTATAAATGATACTTTGTATCATATCCTGACTGGCGCTCTGCGCCGTTTGACTTATTTGGGGGATAAATGAAGCGGAAATTGGCGGTCGCGATTGCGGCTATGACGGCAATAAGCGCGCAGGCGTTAACCGGCAAAGTGGTTGACCGGCAGGGCAGAGGGATCGCCAACGCGCGGGTGGAGATTGTTGGCGGCCAAATCTCAACCACCACGGACGCCGATGGCCAGTTCTTTTTTTCCCTCGAAAGCGCGGATGAGCTACATGTGAGCGCCTCAGGTTTTAGCCATCGAATTATTCACTTAGATGGCGCAAGAGAGCCCGTGCAAATTGTGATGGCAGCGTCGGTGATTGAGCAGGTGGATGTCATCGGACTGCCATTGCATGCCTCGGTGATCGAATCGTCTTTACCCATTACGGTGCTGAGCGGTGATGAGCTGCGCAAACGCCAGGCGGCGACATTGGGCGATTCTCTGGAAAATGAAATTGGCGTGCACTCCAGTTTTCACGGCGCCGCCGCCAGCACACCGATTATTCGCGGGTTAAGTGGGCCGCGGGTTTTGATTGCGCAAAACGGCCTGGACGTGGGCGATGTGTCCCGCGTGGGGCCGGATCATGCGGTGGCATCCGAGGTGTCTACGGCGCAGCAGGTGGAAATTCTGCGCGGTCCGGCGACTTTGTTTTTCGGCAGCGGTGCGATTGGTGGTGTTGTCAACGTGATCGACCAGCGGGTGCCCAGTGATAGCGAAACTCGCGGTGAATGGTTGCTGCAACACGATTCGGTAAATCAGCAAAAACTGGCATCTTTTAACGTCAATTCCGGCGGCCGCAATATTGCGCTGCACCTCGATGGATTTCTGCGGGATGCGGAGGAATATAAAGTGCCGGTAGATCCGGAGACCGGCAGTCGCGGCAAAATTGCCAATAGTGGAGAGGAGTCCAACGGCTTTACGTTTGGTTCAAGTTATCTGGCTGACGATGGTTATGTGGGTTTTTCCGCTGGGCGATTAAATCGCGAATATGGAATTCCCGGTCATAGCCATGGCGAAGATGAGGCCGAAGACGTTTACGCGGATTTGCGCCAGAATCGCTACCAATTAATCAGTGAGTGGAATTTTGATCACAATTTTTTGCGCTCACTCAATACCCGTGCGGCCTACACGGATTACACCCATGCGGAAATTGAAGCGGGTATGGTAGGCACCACGTTCAGTAATAAAACCGCCGAACTGCGCCTGGATTTATTACATCAGGATTTTCGCAATTGGCGCGGAGGCCTAAATCTGCACTACAA
>Ga0065721_10003711_pt1 | contig 97952 bp, 103 predicted proteins | sample Mesricmetagenome_FD_59108 | JGI IMG/M metagenome (GOLD analysis project Ga0065721, IMG submission 59108) | Mesophilic microbial community from rice straw/compost enrichment Sample: eDNA_1 v2 (version 2) | ecosystem: Engineered > Solid waste > Grass > Composting > Bioreactor | place: USA... | reverse complement strand
CACCTTCATCATGTCGGGCACGATCCCAAGCTCGGAGAACACCACTGCACGCTCGTCCATCGCCTCTGAGAGGCAGTGGCTCATCCACTCCGCCGTCATCGGGTCTTCGCAGCCCGCCGCCGCGAGCGATGCTGCTCGCTCCAGTCGCTGCCGGCTGCGCCCCGCGATCAGGTTCCGCCGTTCCGCGACGTCCCCCAAGAGTGGCCGCATCGCTTCCGCAAGCACAGCGACGCTGGCGGCGGGATCGCCGATGATGGAAAGATCGCTGCGGAAGCCTCTAATCGGCATACGTTGAAACTGCGGATCAGGGCCAAGGTGAATAACGCGGGTGCCCTCGCCCGGATGATGCAGAGACTCCATCCAAGGAATGGCGCTGTCCACAACGAGAACGACATCCGCTTCAGCGAGTGGCGCCTTTACGTCATAGCCGAGGAACATCGGATGCGTCGACGGCATGACGTTGCGGACGGTGAATGGCTCAACCACCGGAATCGCAAATTCCTCGGCCAATTGCAGGATCTCCCGAGCAGCACTACCATCGGGGTTGCTGCGCTGGCAGATGACGAGTGGAGCGCGCGCGCCGGAAAGCCAGTCTGCCGCGATGCGGATTGCCTCCGGATCCGGGTAGGCTCGCGACGACACCGCCTGCGGCGAGGCAGGACGTGCCGCCGAGGCTGGCACCGTTTCCATGAGAGGTTCGCGCGGCAGGCTGACGTAAACGGGGCCGCCCGGCTCGCTCATCGCCAGTGTCGTTGCACGTCCCGCCAGCAAGTCTCCCTGCTCCGGATACCGCATCTCGTAGTGGAACTTGGTGACATCGCTGACCATCGACGACTGATCGTACATCTCCTGACCGTATTGGATCGGCGTCACCCGGGCACCACGACGGCCGCTTTCGGTTATCGGCGTGCGGCCCGACAGCACCACGACGGGAATATTGTCGCTTGCCGCGTTGATGACTCCCATCACTGAATTGGCCAACCCCACATTCACATGCACCATCGTTGCCTGCGGTTTGCCGGTCACGAGGTAGTAACCGTGTGCCATTGCGACACTTGCCGTCTCATGAGGAACGGTGATCGGCTCGGGAACAGCATCCTCCGACAGCGATACAAATGCCTCGATGATTGGCGGGAAGTCAGTCCCAGCGTTGGCGAAGATGTAATCTATTCCGCTGCGCTTCAGCCCCAGCAGCAGGGATTCAGCACCTGTCATCCCCGACTGCGATGTCGACGTTTCATTTTTTACGTCCACGATTTCCTCCCAGACAGCATTCATGGCGAAGCCTTCGATGGTACGCACTCAAGCTCCTGCACCAAAAATGCACTTGTAAAATTGACAAATGCAAGAGAGTATCCTGCAATAATCTCTCATATTGAGATTTTATATCGGTAGCTCGACCGATGGAGGAAACGAGCGGGAGGAACAAGACATGAAGCATAAGCTGTTCGCAGCCGCCCTTGCGGCCGGCCTTGCCGTCTTCGGCAATGCAGACGCCCAGACCGTGGGCATCGCTACCTCGAACCCTGGTTCGATCTTCCACAATATCGGCACGGCAGTTGCAAAAGCGGCCAACGATGCAGGCCTCAACGCTACCATTCAACCAGCCACCAGCCCCAATCAGTACATGCCGCTGGTGAATCAGAACGATGTGGAATTCGGCGTCGGCAATCTCGAAGAATTCAATAACGCCCTGAAGGGCGAGGCCTGGTTCAAAGGCAGCGTCAACGAAAACCTTCGCGTGGTCGGGCTCATCATGCCCATCAAGGAAGCGATCTTCGTTCGGGCCGATAGCGACATCAAGACAACGGCTGACCTTAAGGGCAAACCGATGGTGGACGGTTATACTGCGCAGCAGACAATCCTGCCGCAGCTCGATGCGATCTACGCCACCGCGGGCTTGACCCGCGCCGACATGAAGCCGGTGCAGGTACCAAGCGTCGTTGCAGGCGCCGATGCCTTCATTTCCGGCCAGAGTGTCGGGTTCATCTTCGCCCATGGCGCTGGCAAGGTGCGAGAGGCAGACGCGGCCGTTGGCGGGCTGCGCGCGCTGACCATTCCCGACACGGAAGAGGCGAAGGCAGCGATCCGCAAGCACTGGAAATCCGGTTATGTCGTGAAGATGGAGCCCGGACCGGCAACGCCAGGGGTGTTGGAAGCGGGAACCTACATCGCCTATCCGCAGCTCGTTTTCACCAATGCCGCGGCCGATGAGGAAGCGGTCTACAAGATGACCAAGGTCATCTACGAGAGCAAGGATTCCATGAAGGCTGCCTTCCCGCCCTTCGCGGAGTTCGAGCCGAAGGACATGGTCGGCGAGACAGCACCCGGCGAATATCATCCAGGCGCCATCCGCTTCTACAAGGAAGTGGGGCTTTGGAAAGAGTGACAACCATGGACGCGGAACGCACAAGGGAGCCCGCTTTTGGCGTTCCCGCCCATCTGTGGAAACCGATAGCTGCGGCGCTTGCCGCGGCTATCACGCTCGCCGCCATGGCATGGTCGCTGGACGTGCCGCGCATGATGGGCGTGTCGTATTATCCTCAGCAGTTCCTGGCGGTCATCCTCGCGCTGACCCTGCCGCTGACCTTCATGCTTTACCGGCCCAATCGCGAGCGGCGACTAGACGAAGCCCTGCCCTGGCATGACATCGCTTGCGCGATCCTGAGCCTCGGCGCCTGTGCCTACATCGCCATCAACTATGCATCCGTGGTGAACTTCGTCTTTACCCGACCCGTCGAAGCCTGGCTGCCGGGCGTCATCCTGCTGATCCTGCTTCTCGAGGGATTGCGGCGGTCGACCGGCTGGGTGCTGGTCGTCATCATGGTCGTCTTCCTGCTTTACGCGATGTTCGGCAATGTCATCCCGGGACGCCTTGCAGGCCGTCCCCAGGACTGGCAGAAGCTTGCCGGCTACATGGCCTATGACGTGAACGGCATCTTCGGATTGTCGCTCTCAGTTGGAGCGACCATCGTTGTCGCCTTCATCTTCTTCGGCGCGCTTTTGCAGACGACCGGCGGCGCCAAGTTCTTCACGGATGCAGCACTTCTATCCATGGGGCGCTATCGCGGCGGCTCGATGAAGATTGCAGTAGCCGCTTCCGGTTTGTTCGGCTCGATCTCCGGCTCTGCCGTGGCGAATGTCGTTGCGACTGGCGTCGTCACCATCCCGATGATCAAGCGCGACAAATATCCTGCGCACAAGGCCGGCGCGATCGAAGCGGTTGCCTCGACCGGCGGACAGTTGATGCCGCCCGTGATGGGTGCGGCCGCGTTCCTGATGGCTGAATTCCTGCAGGTACCGTATTCCGATGTTGCGCTCGCAGCCCTCGTTCCTGCGCTGCTCTACTACGGCGCACTCTTCATCCAGGCGGACCTCGAGGCAGCCAAGCTTGGCATCAAGAGCGCGCCCGAAGACCAAATTCCCAGCGGCCGAACCATCGTCGGCGGCCTGCACTTCCTCATCGCGTTCGGGCTGTTGATCTACGCCCTCTTTTCGATGAACTGGCTTCCAGAGCGCGCGGCGTTCCTCGCCTGCGCGAGTGTCGTCGCGACAGCAGCCGTCTTCGGTTATGACGGGATGCGAGCCTCTCTCCGCCAGCTTCTGATGACGGTCGTGGACACCGGAGAGGCCGTGGTCGAAATCGTCGTCATCTCGGCCGCCGCCGGCATCGTCATCGGCGTGATGAACATTACCGGCCTTAGTTTCAACCTTACCTATGCGCTGGTGCAACTCGGCGGCGGCAGCGCAATCGTGCTGCTGCTGATGTCGGCCGTGGTCTGCATCATTCTTGGCATGGGGCTTCCCACGCTTGCCGTTTATGTGCTGCTGGCTTCGCTTGTTGCACCCGCACTGGTCGAGGTGGGGCTGCATCCGATGGCGGCACATCTCTTCGTGCTCTATTTCGGCATGATGTCCATGATAACGCCACCCATCGCGCTGGCCTCGTTTGCGGCCGCAAGCATCGCCAAGGCCGATCCTATCAAGACCGGGATTGCGTCTTGCAAGTTCGGCTGGATCGCCTTCGTGATCCCGTTCATGTTCGCCTATTCGCCGAGCCTGCTTCTTATCGGCGACACGGGTGAGGTGACCTGGGCCGTGATCACGGCAACCTTCGGCATGTGGCTCGTTTCGGCTGCGCTTGCGGGATATTTCGCCAACCGTCTGTCGATGCAGATGCGGATCATCTTCGCCGTGGCAGGCCTACTTGCGCTCATCCCTGCCGGCGCTTTCCCAGGCGCGATTTACACGGACGCTGTTGGACTTGTGATAGGGGTACCGGCAATGATATTCGCCTACGTCAACGGTAGAAAAACGGTTCAGCAGGCGGCAACTTGACGACAACGGCGGTCAACAGTCTCGAACGCCTACAGGCTGTGCTGGAGGTCTTCACCGAAGACCGCCTGGAATGGACGCCCGAGGAAATGATGGAGGCGCTGGGCTATAGCCGCCCCACCCTCTATCGCTACCTGAAGATCCTCAAGGCCGCTGGTCTGTTGACGTCAATGCCCAATACCGGCTTTACCCTCGGCCCCAAGATCGTCGAGCTCGACTACCTCCTGAGAAAATCGGACGCGTTGATGAACAGCGGCGCGCCATTTCTCGAAAATCTCGTCTCGCAATACAGTTGCACAGCGCTTCTGGTGCGCTGGTATGGTGAGAAGATCCTCTGCGTGGACTCCCGCAGTTCCGTAAAGAACCCCATCAGTTCCTATCCGCGGGGGCGGCCAATGCCATTGAGCCGTGGCGCGATCGGTCGTTCCATCATGGCGTTCCTCCCCAAGCGTCATCTGGGACCGCTAATCGAAAAGACCATGGCCGATATGAAGGCCGTTGGGCTTGGAGATACACCAGAAGAGGTTCAGGAGAGCTTGAAACGAGTGCGAAAGGCAGGCTTCGCGGTCGCTTATGGTGAAGTCACGCCAGGTGTGGTTGGTATCGCCGCGCCCGTTTTCGACGCCGGGCGTAGCCCGATCGCCAGTATCTGCTGCACGATTTCCGGAAGCCTCGTTGACGGTACCACCATTGATGCAATTGGCCAGCAAGTTCGCCAGGCGGGGGGCGAACTTAGCACCGCCCTTGCCTCGCGCCGGCATCAACATACGTCGTAAAATCTCATCATAAGAGAAAACGTGTTGACTTGTGCGATGCCCATCCGCATCTTGGCTGCGGGAGGAGCGTGGGCCATCAGCTATCGCCTAGCCTCACCTCACGACGAACGGACGGACCATTCATCTCTGGAGTTGGCCCGGCAGCATGGCAGGAGGAGGCCATTCATGAAGAAGATCGACATTTTCAACCACATCTGGCCAAAGCCCTTCTTCGATGCGTTGATCAACCATATCGGCACGATGACTGACATCACCATGCGCTCCGGCGCCGTCCCAATGATGACGGAACTGGATCGACGGTTCGAGGTCATGGACATGTTCGGCGAGGACTACCAGCAGGTGCTGTCCCTCGCCTCGCCCCCGCTTGAAAAACTNGCNGGACCTGAAAAGGCCGCCGATCTCAGCCGNATTGGCTCTGACTCAATGGCCGAGCTNTGCCAGANGTATCCCGAACGCTTCCCGGCCTTCATCGGCACGGCGGCGCTTAACAATCCCGACGCGGCTGTTGCGGAGGCACGGCGCGCTGTGGAAGATCTCGGCGCCGTCGGCATGCAGATCTTCACCAATGTCGGCGGTAAGCCGCTCGATCTTCCAGAGTTTGGTCCATTCTTCGAATACATGGCCTCCGTCGGCAAGCCGGTCTGGATGCATCCTGCCCGCGGCGAAAACTTCCCGGACTACCTCAGCGAAAAGCGCTCCGAATATGAGATCTGGTGGACCTTCGGCTGGCCGTACGAGACCTCAGCCGCGATGGCGCGTATGGTGTTCTCCGGCATGTTCGACAAATACCCGGGCCTGAAGGTCATTACGCACCATGCCGGCGGCATGATCCCCTTCTTCGAAGGTCGCGTCGGCCCCGGCTGGGACCAGATGGGCAAACGCACGACGGACCGTGATCTGGCAGCGGTGCGCCGCTCTCTCAAGCGGCCCCACCTCGAGTATTTCAGGGACTTCTACGCCGATACAGCAAGCTTCGGCTCACGCATGGCGATCAAGCATGCAGTCGAGTTTTTTGGTGAAGATCACGTGCTGTTTGCCTCCGATGCTCCCTTCGATCCGGAAGGCGGCCCGATGTATATCCGCGAGACGATCCGCATCCTTGATGAGCTCGACGTCTCGGAGGAGGTTCGCCGTAAGCTTTACCAAGATAATGCCGCCAATCTCCTCGGGCTGAAGGTTTGAGGAGAGCGAGCATGATGGACCACGGTCACTTCAGTCTTGTGGATGGCGTCTGGCTTCAAGGCACGAATGGTTGCTACGTCAGCCTCAATCCGGCTGATCGATCGCCAGTCGGCGAGGTGCATGGTCCGGACGCGGCCGTCGCTGAACAAGCCGTTGCGGCGGCCGTGCGCGAGTTCCGCAAAGGCCAATGGCCGCGCAGTCCCCGGACGCGCGCTGCCGCATTGAATGCGATGGCGGATGCGGCTGCGGCAATTGCCAATGACCTTATCGATCTTCTCGTGCGGGAGAACGGCAAGCTGCGCGCCGAAGCGACCGGTGAGGTAATGGCGTCTATTTCTGAGCTTCGCTATTACGCGGGGCTCTCACGCGATATCTTCGGCCGGACATTCTCCGGGCAGCCCGGCCAGTTGTCTCTGATCGATAAGGAACCTGCTGGTGTTTGCGCCGTCATCACGCCATGGAACGCACCGCTGACGCTCCTTGTGCGCTCGCTCGGTCCTGCCCTGGCTGCAGGGTGCACCGTCATCGTCAAGCCGCACCGGGCGACGACCGTTGTCAGCAATCTCTTCATGCGCGCGATCACATCGATCCCAAACCTTCCAACCGGCGTTCTTCAATCGCTCAATGATCCGGAGGATTGGGTCGGCCCATGGCTTGTGAATCATGAACATATTCGGGTCATATCCTTTACGGGTTCCACCGCAACCGGGGCGAAAATCGCAGGTTCGGCGGCCTCTCGTTTCAAGAAGCTATCCCTTGAGCTCGGGGGCAAGGCGCCCGCCGTTGTTTTGGAAGATGCCGATCTCGATCGTGCAGCGCGCGAGATCGCCAAGGGCATCACCGTTCTTTCCGGGCAGATGTGCGTCTGCATTTCCCGCGTTCTCGTTGACCGTCGGGTTGCGGAGGCGTTCCGGGATAAGCTCGTAGGGGAGCTTTCAGCGGTCCGGCCGGGCCCGGGACACCTTCCATCATCAACCATGGGTGCGATGTTCGATGATGGCGCGGTCGAGCGTCACATGACGAACCAGCAGACGGTACGCGCCCATCGCGACATGGAGGTCCTGCTGGCGGGCGAGGACCGTCGCGATGAAACTGGCGGCTGTTTTGTCACGCCGGCCCTGTTCTCGAGCCGCACCACCGACCATCCGCTGATCCAGAACGAACTTTTCACGCCGATGGCGTCGTTCGAGACTTTCGACAACCCCGAAGAGGCCGTCGCGCTTGCCAACGTTCCTGATTTCGGGCTCGCGGCGAGCGTCCACAGCACAGACATCAACCGCGCGCGGTGGGTAGCGAGCCGCATCGACAGCGGGACCGTTTGGATCAACTGCCATAACCGGCTGTTCGTTGAGGTGGAGACCGGCGGCTACAAATCGTCAGGCATCGGTAGGCTGCACGGAGTCGAGGCGCTTCTGGATTTCCAGGAGACCAAGCATGTTTATCTCGAGAATGATTACGAGCTGTAGGCGCGTATGAGCCACTATGACGTCATCATCGTTGGAGGTGGGCCGGTCGGCATGGGCCTGGCAATCGATCTTGGACAACGCGGGCTCCACGTCGCCGTTCTTGAGAAATACGCGCAGCCTCAGCCGGTACCGAAGGGCCAGAACCTCACCGGCCGCACGATGGAGATTGCCGTCAGCTGGGGCGTCGACAAGCGGCTTCGCGCGCTGCGCACCACAGATCGCGCCAAGAACACTGGCGGTTTGGTTAGCTGGGGGACGCTGCTCTCAGGGTATAACTACGAGTGGCTGAACCGCGGTTTGGTTTCACGCTATTACGACGAACCGAACGAGCGTCTGCCACAGTACAAGACGGAAGAAGCACTTCGCACACGCGTTGCGGAGCTTGGCACGGTAACTGTTAAATACGGTGTGGAGTTCACGAATGTTACCCAGGACGATTCCGGCTGCCGCGTGTCCGCCAGTCGCAAGGATGATGAGACGGAACTCCAACTGACGGCCAGCTACGTCGTTGGCTGTGACGGAAGCCGGTCCCGCTTGCGCGAGCAAGCTGGCCTCGTCCAGACCGTGGACGACCACGACAAGCGCATGCTGCTGGCGGTGTTTCGCTCAACCCAGCTTGACGAAGTGCTCGGCGAGCATCGGCACTATTCCATCTTCAACAACCTGTCGCCTGAGTTGAAGGGTTACTGGCAATTCCTCGGGCGTGTTGATGACCAGCGGGAATGGTTTTTTCATGCCCCCGTGGGGCTCGAACAGGAATTCAGCGCCGGCGACCTCGCCAAACTGCTCGCGACAGTGGTCGGTAAGCCGTTTGATGTCGAGCTTGTCTACCTCGGCTTCTGGGACCTGCGATTTGCGCTTGCGGATTGCTACCGCAACAAGCGGCTGCTGATCGCGGGAGACGCGGCACATTCCCACCCACCTTATGGTGGTTACGGGATCAATTCCGGCTTCGAGGATGCCCGTAATCTCGGCTGGAAGCTTGAGGCCATCGTCAAAGGCTGGGCCTCGGACGGTCTTCTGGATACCTATGACATCGAGCGCCGCCATGTGTTCGGCTCCACCATCCGCGATTTTATTCGCAGATCCATCGAGAGCGACGCTGACTTCCTGAACAACTTCCACCCTGATCGCAATGCAGAGGCTTTCGCCGCCGAACTGGCGCGTCGGCGCGAGTTTAGCGTTCGGGAGGTAGAGCAGTTCGCGCCGCATTATACCGGCTCGCCTCTATCTTATGGGACGCAAGGCCTCCCCTCGGCCCTCGGCAGCCATCAGTTCTCGGCCCTACCAGGCGTCAAGGTGTCGCGACATGCTGACTACGTCGATCCAGGGCCCATCCGACCGGCTGAAGGTTTTGTTCTTGTGACCAGCTCGTCAACGTTCGAACCTCCGGCAGGTCTTGCCGCTCCACTGCGTATTGTTGTCTCAGAAACAGCCGAAACGGCGGATCGCGCCATCCTTCTGCGCCCGGACGGATATGTCGCGCTGAATGAACCTATCGCGAATGCCGGTCAGTCTCTCCAAACCTACTTCCGGACCAACGGATACCGCCTGTAGCCATTCGTTCGATTGGATCGTCCGTGTGTCTGCAGAGGTTAAGAAGCCGTTAAGCCTACCGTCCGGCGCCAAGGACTCCGGTTTCCGCGATAGCGACGGGGCGTTGTCACGCCTCCAGACTCATGCATAATCAGCGTGGTTGACGGAAGGGAGGCGCAAATGCCCCAGGCGGGGATCCGGGTATTCGAACGACTGCCCACTGTCACCATCGAACCGCGGACGGGGAAAGCGTTTGCCTTTGCAGTGATCTGTTCGGCAGCGGCACTGGGCTTTCGCGCAGCGATTGGAATGCTTGATCCTGCTGCACCGCCGTTCCCCGCATTTCTCGTTGCGACGATGATCACGGCGATCGTCGCAGGCAGCATGGCAGGGCTCGTCGGCGCGGTGCTCGGGCTTGTTTTGGCGTGGTTCGTGTTCGTGGAGCATGTGCCCGAGCAGTTCTCCGTCACCGGCCTGCTTCAATACGCGCTGATCTCCGGCCTCATCATCTGGATTTCGGATGAATATCGGCGCCTGCTGCGGCGTTCGCAGGAGCGCCAGAAGCAGACCGAGCGGCAGATGCGGTTGATCAGTGCTGAAAACGACACCCTGACCTTGATCGCAGAAGACAAGCCGCTGGCCGAGACGCTTTCCAGCGTTGCCCGGACAATCGAGGTGTATTCTGACAATACCGTCCTCGCATCCGTTCTTCTGCTCGATGACGATGGCAAGTGTCTCCGCCATTGTGCCGCACCCAGTCTGCCCGACAGCTACAACAAGGCGATCGACGGATTGGAGATCGGACCATCGGCCGGGTCATGTGGATCGGCCGCATTTCGCGCACAACCAGTTTATGTTGCCGATGTCGAGACGGCTCCCGAATGGGCAGACTTTCGCGCCTTGGCGCGGCAGCACCAACTCCGAGCCTGCTGGTCCACCCCGATCATGTCACGCATGAATACAGTTTTGGGGACTTTTGCGGTTTATCATCGCGAGCCTCGCTCACCCGAGCCACGAGACATCGAGATCGTCACACTGCTCGTCAAGATTGCCTCGCTTGCGATCGAAAGGGAGCGCAGTCGCGAGCAACGCCATCTTCTGCTGCAGGAACTGGCGCATCGGATGAAGAACTCCTTCGCTGTCGTCAGTGCCATCGCCTCCAACACGCTGAGGCGGCATGTCGAAAAATCACGCTACAGTGATTTCGAGCAACGCCTGACGGCACTCGCGCGCGTGCAATCTCTGCTCACACAAACGAACTGGACCAGCGTCAGAGTGCACGACCTGATCGACAATCTCGCGACCTCTCCATTCCGAAATGGCAGCGAGCGTTTCAAGGTCCAGGGACCAGACGTGCGGCTGCCGTCGCAACTGATCTTGCCGTTTGCGCTGTCCATTCATGAGCTCTGCACCAACGCCACGAAATACGGGGCGCTAAGCAACAGCGCGGGCGAAGTGGAAATCACCTGGGGTCATGACGCTGCAACGGATCCAGAGCAACTGGTGTTCCGGTGGGTCGAGCGAAATGGCCCGCCTGTGGCGGAACCGGCCCGCAAGGGATTTGGGTCACGGATGATCAAGATGGCATTCGCCAAGAGCGTCGGCGGCGATGTCGCCTGGCACTTCAAGCGGGGAGGGGTGGAATGCGAGATCCGTGTCCCGTTTGCGGCGCTCTCGATGAGCGGCGGAGATCACGAGGTACAGAAGCCCGACAATCAGGCAGATACTCCCGCCAGCAGCCCCAAACGCGCTTCTGGCGGAAGAAGCTGATCACGCTGATCCGTTAGCGGCCTTGACCTGCACCGGGCTTTGGCTGCTGTTTCAGCCTGATGCGCAGAGGTCGCCCCTCTACATGATCGACGTCGAAGGCATTCGTCTTCTTGACCAGGTCGCTCAGTTTCTTGAACCCGAAGGTTCGCGGGTCGAAGTCTGACGCCATGTTCCCCAGTTGACTTCCAACAGGGCCCAAAGACACCCATCCATCTTCCGTTTCCATCTGGGCGATCACTTTCCTGATGATGCGCGTGGCGGCACTCAGTGGCTGAAGTGGCGGTGCGGGTGGGGCAGCATCTGCCCCCTCTACCGTTTGAGGCGGCATAAGGTTTTCTGTGTAGATGAAGCGCCGGCAGGCCTGGCGGAAGCTCTCCAGTGTCTTCTGTTCGCCAAAACCGAACACATCCACACCTTGTTCGCGGATACGCGAAGCAAGGCGGGTGAAATCGCTATCGGAGGAGACGAGGCAAAAGCCGTCGAACCGCCCGCTATGCAACAGATCCATCGCGTCGATCACGAGCGTGATGTCCGAGGCATTCTTGCCCGTCGTATAGGCAAATTGTTGCTGAGGGATAATCGCGTGCCGCGCCAACACGTCGATCCATGGTCTGGAGCGGCTGCTGGTAAAGTCGCCATAGATGCGCCTGACACTCGCCTCGCCGATCTTGGCGATCTCGTCGAACAGCCCGTCAACGATCCGGGCCGATGCGTTCTCCGCATCGATGAGCACCGCAAGACGTGGCGGACGTGGCTGTGGCATGCAGCAAGCTCCGGAGCGACATGGTCGCGTGCCAAGATGGCTGAGGTTACCTCCGGTTGCAATCGGCCGGCGGCGACATTTTCCAGTCGCGGTTAATGGTCATTGATGTTCCGCATCTGTTCCATTAGGTAGCGATCAAACAGCAAGACTTTGGAGCGGGGATGAAGAGGACAGGCAGGTTTGATGGGCGCGGTGCCTGACCAGAACGACGCGCGGCCGATCCGGAAGATCATCCATGTGGACATGGATGCCTTTTATGCCTCCGTCGAACAGCGCGATAATCCTGAACTCCGAGGCAAGCCGGTCGCCGTTGGCCACGGGCAGGCCCGTGGCGTCGTGGCTGCTGCAAGTTATGAGGCCCGCAAGTTTGGCATCCATTCGGCCATGGCCTCCGTTACGGCAATGCGGAAGTGCCCGGACCTTATCTTCGTGCGGCCGCGGTTTGACGTCTACAAGGCGGTGTCGCTGCAGATCCGGGAGATCTTTTTGGAATATACGCCGTTGATAGAACCCTTATCGCTCGACGAGGCCTATCTTGACGTGACGGAAAACCTGAAGGGCATGCAGGTCGCCACGGAGATTGCGCGGGAAATCAGGGCAAAGATCAAGCAGGCCACCGGCCTCAACGCCTCTGCCGGGATCTCCTACTGCAAATTCCTGGCGAAGATGGCGAGCGACCTCAACAAACCGAACGGCCAGGCGGTGATCACGCCAAAGAATGGGCCGGCCTTCATGGAGGCCCTTCCGATCAAGAAGTTTCACGGCGTCGGCCCAGCGACAGCCGAAAAGATGCACCGGCTTGGCATCAGGACCGGCGCCGACCTGAAGTCGAAGTCGCTCGACTTCCTGGTCCAGCACTTCGGTAAATCCGGTCCCTACTTCTACAGACTGTCGCGGGGGATCGATGAGCGGCAGGTGCGGCCAAACCGGATGCGGAAGTCCGTGGGTGCTGAGGACACGTTCTCGCAGGACATCCATAGCCTGGAAGCGGCGGAAACCGGGGTCATACCGCTGATCGACAAGGCTTGGCGTTATTGCGAGACGAACGACATACGGCCGCGAACTGTGACGGTGAAGATCAAGTATGCGAACTTCCGGCAGGTGACGCGCAGCCGATCAACCGCTACGCCGATCGAGTCGGTCGAAATGATCCGCAAGATCTGCAACACGATCCTCGCAGGCGAGTTTCCAAGTGAGAAGGGCGTGCGGCTGCTTGGCGTCACCCTCTCCTCGCTTGAACGGCAGAACGCAACGGTGACGGAACAGCAGTTCGACCTTGGCCTCTAGTTCTGCTCCGCCAGAGCGCTCAGCTTCGCCGCAAGTCAAGATGCGTCGTGACGATGGACTTGCCGGACGATGGGTCACGATCGATCGTGCGGATGCGCAGGCCATCGTTTCCGACCTTCTGGATGGTCATGGTTGCCTTCCGGTCGCCATACATCTCGTTCGCCCAGGTGACGTTGAGATTGATCGTGTTACCCTTCCGGCTGCCCGAGAGAGTGGAAGGCTTGCCTGATACACCGACATAGGTGCCGGAATAGGAGTTGCCGGACGTCTTGACCTTGGCATTGAAGCCGCGCGTCACGACCAGAAGCGCACGACAAGAACCGCCCATCGAGAAACTCGAAGCTTGTGCGTCCGACTTCATGTTGCAGGTCACGCTGACATTCTCGCCGCCAAGCTTTCGAAGAACCTTGCCTCCGCCCGTCCAGTTGCCTTCGATGGACTTCAGGAAGTCTTCTTCGGCCGCATATGCGTTGCCGGATAACATTGCGGCCGACGCCAGCGCCGCAGCAAACAGCACTTTCATGATCTGATCTCCTTGTTTTCGGGAAGAAGAACTAGCGACCGCCGATGACGTTCCCGACATGCACGCTCCGTGCAAGGAGATGAAGACGCCGCAGGCGTCTCCATCTGATCGCGGCTCAAAGGGCCATGGCGGTGGTTTCCATCCAGGCGCGGTGACGCTCTTCGTCCTGGTGGGCCTTTTCGAAAAATGCCTTGGATGCCGGCATGGCATCGGGATGGCGCGCCGCACGTTCATAGGCGGTGACCGTGTCGTCCTCATTGGTCTTCATGGCCTTGAGGATNGCAGCGTCGCCGAGCAGGTCGGCGAGGGCGATCTTGCCGGTGGTNAGCATCTGCTTCATGTCGCCTTCTGTCGGCGCTTCNATGCCAAGCTCACGCGCCATCTCGTTGAGCACCACGAGGTGCTGGAGATGATCCTGCTTGAACGTGGCGATTTGGGCAGAGAGGCTGCTATCGTTCAGCCGCTCAATGCAGGAGTCGTAAGCGGCGATTGCATCGTGCTCGAGATAGATCAGGTCCTTCACCAGACCCTTGATGTCGGATTCGTTTCCTACCATCGTTACCATTGATGTCTCCTCGTTGTTGAGGGTGGTCAACACGAAGAACTCTGACTTGTTCCGTCTGTGTGGCTACCGCACCTTCCTGCGTTTGGTGGCTTTGTCGGAGAGTTCGATCCAGGTGGGGGCATGGTCGCTGGTATGGTCCCAGCCGCGAACCTCTCTATCAACGCCTGCGGCCGACAATCGCGCGGCAATGTCTGGGCTAAGCAGGAAATGGTCGATCCTCAGCCCGGCGTCCCGTGCGAAGGCATTCCGGAAATAGTCCCAGAACGTGTAGATGCGCTCGTCAGGATGAAGCTTTCTCAGCGCATCCGTCCAACCCTGCTCCACGAGGCGGCGGAAAGCGTCGCGCACCTCGATGCGAAACAGGGCATCGTTCTTCCAGCGCTCCGGCTTGTACACGTCGAGATCCGTGGGCATCACGTTGTAGTCGCCGGCGAGGATCACCGGGACTTCCAGCGCGAGAAGCTCTGCCGCATGGGAATGAAGGCGCTCGAACCATGCAAGCTTGTAGTCGAACTTCGGACCGGGGAAAGGGTTGCCATTGGGAAGATAGAGGCAGCCGATGACCATGCCGTCGATCGCCGCTTCAATGTAACGACTTTGCACGTCATCGGAACCGCCGGGCAGACCCTTGCGGGTCAGCAGAGGCTCCTTTCCCTTCCCGAGGATCGCGACGCCGTTCCAGCTTTTCTGGCCGTGCCAGATTGCGCCGTAGCCGGCAGCCTCGAGTGCTTTGGCGGGAAACTTTTCGTCCGGTGCCTTCAACTCCTGCAGGCAGACGATATCCGGGGAGACCAACTCGAGCCACCGCAGCAGGACTTCGAGGCGACCATTCACTCCGTTGACGTTATAAGTGGCAATCTTCACTGTTTGGCCCAGGCATGAGCACAACTGGGTCTCTTACACAATAAGACTCGAACCGGCATCCCAGCCTCCTGATGGTCACGGTTTTCCAGAACGCGTAAACGACGCAAAAGTTACCGTCCCGGTCGCCTCAGCGAGCAAACCGTTTGGCGCCGAACACACACAGGATAACGGCGAGGGTGACAAAAACCATCCCGGGAGAGACCGGCTCGCGCAGCAGCGACGCTGCGAGCGCCAAGCCGAAGAACGGCTGCAGAAGCTGCAACTGACCCACGGCGGCGATTCCACCTTCCGACAGCCCGCGGTACCAGAACACAAAGCCGATCAGCATGCTGAAGAGCGAGACATATCCAAGGCCGATCAATGCGGGCGCTCCTATTCCGGCGAATGTGGGCGGCATGGTGATCACGGCGACGATTGCCATCAGCGGCAATGACAAGACGAGTGCCCAGCAGATGACCTGCCATCCACCGAGCTGACGCGAAAGCTTGGCACCTTCCGCATAACCAAGCCCGCAGACGAGCACTGCTGCAAGCATGAGGAGATCTCCCACCGGCGACAGATCCGAGCCTTGCGACAGGGCAAAGCCGGCAACCAGCAGGGAACCCAGGCCAGAGAACAACCAGAAGGCTGGCCTTGGCCGCTCACCGCCGCGGATGACACCGAAGAACGCCGTTGCAAGCGGCAGCAAGCCGATGAAGACGATGGAATGGGCTGAGGTCACGTGTTGCAGCGCCAGCGCGGTTAGCAACGGAAAGCCCACCACCACGCCGGCTCCGACGATGACCAGCGACATCACATCTCCAGCAGGCGGCCGCTTCTGCTTGAGCAGAAGGAGAAGCGCGAGCGCGAGCATCCCCGCAATGGCGGCGCGCACGACGGTGAGGAACACCGGATCGAACTGCATCACCGCTACCCGTGTCGCCGGCAGCGAGCCGCTGAATATCACCATCCCGATAAAGCCGTTGATCCAGCCAGCTGTTGTCCGATCCATCATCTGCTCCAATGCTAAAGGTGATATTCATCGACGAGGAGCCGTGGCGGCGCTAGTTACAGTCTGATACAGTTGAGCCAAACTGTTATGGGCGAGAGACTGATACAGATGGTTGAGCATGGCGTAAGGCAGACGCGGATAGCGCTGGTGATGGACACGATCCGTCAGCGTATAGCCGGCCGCGCCTTGGGGCCGGGTGCGAAGCTCCCATCTGTCCGAAGCCTAGCGTCATCAATGAAGCTTTCTCCCGCCACCGTGGTCGAGGCCTATGACCGGCTCGCTGCAGAAGGTGTGATCTTTTCCCGGCCAGGATCCGGCTTCTACGTTGCCAACCAGGCGCTCCCTTTCACGGTAGCTGAGGTCGGGCCGAGGACAGACCGCGCAGTGGACCCGTTCTGGGTGTCGCGGCAGTCGCTCGAAGCGGGTGAGGATGATCTGAAGCCAGGTTGCGGCTGGCTTCCGCAGTCCTGGCTGCCCAATGATGCTCTCCGTCGCGCGCTCCGGAAGCTTGCACGTGCCGGGGAAGGCACGCTGGGTGACTACGGTTCGCCGCTTGGGCTGCCGCCGCTGCGCCAGCTTCTATCCCGGCGGATGGCCGAGAAGGGCATCGAAGCCTCGCCTGACCAGATCATGCTCACCGAATCCGGTACCCAGTCAATCGACCTCCTGTGTCGTTTCCTGCTGGAGCCCGGCGACACGGTGATGGTCGATGACCCCTGCTACTTCAACTTCCATGCGCTTCTTCGGGCGCACCGGGCGAAGATCGTCGGGGTGCCTTACACACCGGCTGGGCCAGATGTTGAGGCCTTCGCCCGTATTCTGCGGGAGCACCGGCCCCGCCTCTACATCACGAATTCCGGGATCCACAATCCGACCGGAGCCGTCTTGTCACCTGTCATTGCGCATAAGGTTCTGAAGCTGGCGGACCAGTTCGACCTGACCGTCGTTGAGGACGATATCTTCGCCGACTTCGAACACATGCCCGCGCCACGCCTCGCAGCCTTCGACGGTCTAGACCGCGTCATCCACATCGGCAGCTTTTCGAAGACGCTGTCTGCTTCGGCCCGCTGTGGCTTCATCATCGCCAAGCCTGATTGGATTGACGGTCTGACGGACCTAAAGATTGCAACCTCCTTCGGCGGCGGCCGGTTGGCGGCAGAACTCGTGTTCAACGTCATGAGCGATGGCGGCTACCGAAAACATCTTGAAGCGACGCGCGTGAGACTCACGACGGCGATGCGCGAGGCATCTTCAAAACTCAAGAACCTCGGTGTCACGCCATGGCTGGAGCCGCAGGCCGGCATGTTTCTGTGGTGCCAACTGCCGGAGGGCGTGGATGCCGCGGATATCGCGCGAAGCGCGTTGAAGCGGAAGGTGATCCTAGCACCCGGCAACGTTTTCAGCCTGTCGCAATCCGCAACCGGCTTCATGCGCTTCAACGTGTCACAGATGCTGGACGCCCAAGTCTGGGACGTGCTGGAAGAGACCCTTAAGGAGCGCTTCCCGCCTAATGTTTCGCGCCCACACGCGACAGCAGGATGACCGGGATGATGCCGATTGCCACGATCGCCAGCGCGACAATTGATCCTTCTTCATAGGTTCCGCGGGCTGCTTCACCGTAAAGGTGCGTGGCGAATGTCTCGACGTTCAGCGGGCGCAGAAGAAGCGTTGCGGGAAGTTCCTTGACGCAGTCCACGAAGACCAGAATGGCGGCGGCCGAGATCATCGTCTTCGACAGCGGGATGTGGATCTTGCGAAACGTGTCGGAAGGCGTATGGCCAAGCGTTCTGGCGGCCTGGTCGAAGGAGCCGGGGATGCGCGCAAACCCCGCTTCGATGCTGCCGGCAGAGATGGCGAGGAACCGCACCGTCAGCGCGTAGACGACAGCCGCGCCCGAGCCCAGGAAGACGAGGCCAACAGAGACACCCAGCCACTGGCGCAAGGCAGCGTCGATTGCACGATCGGCGCCAGCCAGCACGATCAGGACCGCGATGGCGATCACCGTGCCGGGAGCGGCGTAACCCAGCATCAAGATCCGGAACAACCCGGAGACGGGGCGCCCCTTGTTGAACCGGATCGCATAAGCGGCTGCAAGTCCGAGCAGGATGGTCGCGCCGGTCGCGGCAGCAGCAATGCAAAGCGTCGCAATGGCTTCATCGAGCAGCCGGGGGGATATGCCTGCGAACTGGTATCGCTGCCAGGCCTCTTTCACGAGGTAGAGCGCCGGCGCTGCAAAACCAATGACGACTGGGATTGTCCCAGCCAGGAGCAGGACAAGACCGTGAAGCGTGGAGGTCTGCTGCAAAGGCATGGGACGGTTGCGGCGTGCGTCCGTCACGAAACTCTGTTTCTGCCGCGCCCAGCGCTCCAGCATGACCAGCAACACCACAATCGTGAGAAGCGCGAGAGCGATCTGCGCGGCGCCGGGCAGGTCCGTACGGGTAATCCAGGTCGTATAGATGGTGACCGTCAGCGTCCGGACACCCAGGAATTCCGCGGCACCGACATCATTTAGGGTTTCCATCAGCGCGAGGCTGACCCCCACGGCGATCGCGGGCCGCGCAAGCGGAAGCGCCACCCGCCAGAAGATCGCCCGCCTGGAGACGCCAAGCGTGCGCGCAGCATCAACCAGATTACCTGACTGGGTCAGGAACATCGCCCGCGTTGGAATATAGACATAGGGGTAAAGGACGAAACCCAGGAGCAGGATACATCCTGGCATGGAGCGGATATCGGGCAGGCGGAACTGGCGGGGGCTCTCATAACCCAACAGCCAGCGAACGGCCTCCTGAACCGGACCCACCGGATGCAGGATGTCGAGATAGGCATAGGCAATAATGTAGGTCGGAACGGCGAGCGGCAGCAGCAGCGCCCACTGGAGAACGTTTCGTCCCGGAAACTGGTAGGCACTGACGAGCCAGGCGGCGGATGTGCCGATCAGGGTCGTGATCACCCCGACGCCCGCAAGCAGGATCGCCGTGTCGAGAAAAGCGGTGGGTAGAACAGTGGAAGCGAGATGCTCCCAAAGCCCGGGCGAGCCGCGCAGTGCCTCGCGAACCAGGCCGCCGAACGGCAAGATGACGAGAAGCGCAATCACCAACAAGGCTGTTGGAATGACTGCGCCGCCGGATTTGGAAGCAGAGGTGGACTGGAACGGATGCAGCATTCAGGCGCCGATCACGCGAAAGAGGCGGGCGCCACGAACGACGCCCTCCCCCGCGTCAGTTGTCGAAGCCGACTTTGTCGACAAGGGCGCTGGCTTCCCTGCGATGGCTGACGATCTCAGCGAGCGACTTGTTGTCGATCTTGAGTTCGCCGAAGGACGCGATGATCGGATCGATCTGGGCGCCAGCCTTTACCGGGTATTCGAAATTCGCCTTGGCATAGATCTGCTGTGCTTCGTCCGAGACCAGATACTCCAGGAATCTGACCGCTTCGGCCTTGTTCGGCGCATGCTTGGCAACCGCAGCACCGCTGATGTTGACCTGGGTTCCACCGTCCTTGAAGGTCGGCAGGATGACCTTGATGGCTTCTGCCCACTTCTCCTGTTCCGGACCGCCGGCACCCGACTTCATCAGGCCGACGTAATAGGAGTTCGCGATGCCGATGTCGCAGATCCCACCAAGGATGTCCTTGGCAGCGTCGCGATCACCCCCGGCTGCCTTGCGGGCGAGATTGGCCTTGACGCCGGCCAACCACTTTTCCGTTTCTTCAACACCATGGTGGGCAATGTAGTCCGCGAAAAGCGCAGTGTTGTAAGGGTGCTGGCCAGAACGAATGCAGACCTTGCCCTTCCACTTGGGATCCGCCAGATCCTCGTAATTGAAGCTGGCCAGATCGAGATCCTTGGCCGCATAAAGAACACGAGCGCGCATCGAAAGCGCAAACCAATGCCCGTTGGCATCCCGCAGTTGTTCAGGAACGGCTGTCTTCAGCACCTCTGAATCAACCGGCTGCGTCACACCCTTCTCTGCAAGATCGACAACGTTGCCCGCATCGACGGCCATGAGGATATCGGCCGGAGAGCTTTCACCTTCCGAGGCGACCCGCTCAGCGAGGCCGTCTTTCAGGAAGATGGTGTTGATCTTGGTGCCACTCGACTTGGTGAAGGCTTCAATCAAGGGAGCGATCAAAGCGGGTTCGCGGGTGGTGTAGAGGTTCAGCTCTGCCGACACGGCGTAGGACGGCAGCATGGCGGCCGTTGCCATAAGAGCGGCCTGAAGGATCGTGCGTGATGTCATCTGGAACTCCCCCCGAGACGTGAGAAACACGGGAACGCTTCCAGCATTTGTGGATGCTAACGGTCAAGTTTAATTTCTAATGCTGACAGCGGTTCACGATAACGTGAACGGAGGCGCGCCGCGCCATCAGGCCGGGTCGAACATCAGCACCTTGTCGCGCTCGATGTGAATCCCAACCGTATCCGTGTTGAGCGGCAGGCGCTTCGACGCCACCGCACGAAGCGGTTCCTGCAATCCCTCGATCCGCAGCACCACTTCCTCGGTGTCACCAGAAAAGACACGGCGCTCCACCTTGCCAACAAGCTCGCCACCGTCCGGCGACAGCGTGATCATGTGCGGGCGGATGTAGACGATGGGAGAAGACGTCTCGAACATACGCTCAAGGACAGGAAACGCCCCGAGCGGCGTGTCAACACGATTGCCACGCAGGACGCCTTGCACCTTGTTGGAGGGCGCAAAGAACTCGGCCGCATAAGCACTGGCTGGCCGATCATAGAGATCATAAGGGCTGCCAGCCTGAATAACCTCACCCCGCTTCATCAGAACAACCTGGTCGGCGGCCGAAAGCGCCTCCTGCGGATCATGGGTCACAAGAACAACGGTGGTCTCCAGCCCCTTCAACAGAGCCAGCGTCTCACCCCGCACCTGGGCACGAAGGCCCTGATCGAGATTTGAGAACGGCTCGTCCATCAGGACGATCTTTGGGTCCGGCGCCAGCGCACGCGCCAAGGCGACACGCTGCTGCTCGCCACCCGACAAGCTTGCTGGATAACGCTCCGCCAGGTGCATGATGCCGATGCGGTCGATCGCCGCGTCCGCTTTCGCGCGGGCCGACGAGCGGTCGAGGCGCTTCAGACCGAAAAGCACATTCTTCCGCACCGTCAGATGTGGGAACAGCGCGTAGTCCTGGAACACGAAGCCGACGCTGCGCTCTTCCGGCTGTACGAACCTGGCGCCGTCCACTTCGATACCATCAATCACGATCTGCCCCTGATCGGCATGCTCGACGCCGGCAATCATGCGCAGGAGCGTGGACTTGCCGCAGCCGGAAGGACCGACGAGCGACAGCACTTCGCCGGCGCGCACCGCCAGCGACACCGACTTGACCGCCGCTGTCTTGCCAAAGGAGCGGGAGACCTGGTGCAGACGAAGGAATGCATCCGATGCCACCGACCCGGATGTTTCGCTGCCAGTTCTTTCGAATTCACGAGCCATAGACTGCCGATTTCCTGCGTGATCCCGCCCCGGTTATGGCGACAACTTCGTCTTGATCAGGTTAGAGCCCGTTGATCAAGAGGATCGCGAGAATCCGCTCCCTGCCGCACTGGCACGAAGATTGCAACGTGAACTGAAAACAATCAGTCGGCGAGGCGCAAAATGCAGGTCTTCCTCAACTGTTTCCTCCTGGCCTGCGCCGCGGGCTTAAGTTTCAGGCAGTTCATGCTGCTTTACACGGCAGCGCCCGCGCGAGTTGAAGCTTCGCCGTTGATGCTAACCATTGCCACCGCCGTGTTTCTCGGCGCGCTGGGACTGGCGCTGGCGGACACCGAGCTTACAGCCTTCAGCCTTATCCTCGCGGCAGCGGTGCCGATCGCACTCTTGGGAAACCCTACGCGCTCAGTGCTTCCCGTTCTCTGCGCGGCGGCGTGTCTCCTCGCCTACGTTGGAGCGCGCTGACGCTTACGCTGCAACGGTCTGAGGCTGCACCGGCTTGGGCAGTGACCGGGCAACGACGCTCAGGAGATCCGTCTGGGAAATCAGCCCCAGAATGTTGCGCTGCGCATCCGTGATGATGACGGCATGCGCGCGCCCATCCGTCAGCACCGGAAGAAGTGCCAGCGCCGGATCGTCAGGTCGGGCTGAAATCGGCCGCGCAATCAGCGGCTCGACGGAGCCGGCGGCCACGGCCAGTTCGCGCAGGCCGACGGTCCCTACAAGCCTCCGGTCGTGGTCCCTCACCGGCAGCGTCCTGACATTGTGATGCAGGAGCAGCCATCGCGCCTGTTCAACGCTTGCATCGATATCGACGGAAACGACGTCGCGCGACATGATGTCGGCGCACTTGATCTCGCTGTTGGAGCGGGCAACGGCTTCAAGCTCCACCTGGCGCAAGAGCCGAAGGAGGCTGTCGCGATCGATGTCGAAGCTGTCTTTCAAGGCCGCAAGTGCCGCATCCACATCCTGCTCCTGGAAGCCCGCGCGCTCGGCCGCCGGGCGATCGGCGGTCAGGTGGGTGTTCACGGGCGGCGTCGCGACATGCGGGTAATTGTGTTTGGAGAGCTTGTGGAACGCCAGCCCAATGGCGACCAGCAGGCAGGAGTTCAGCGCAACCGGCACGAATGGAAACAACATGCCCCAGCTTGCGACAGCCGGACCGCCGAGCACCGCCGTCAAGGCCGCGGCGCCTCCGGGTGGATGGAGGCAACGGGTAAACGACATCGCCGCGATGGCGAGCGAGACGCCAACACCGGTTGCGATGATCGGGTCGCTGATGGCGCTCGCGGCAGCAACGCCAATAAGTGCGGAGATCGTATTGCCGCCGATGATCGGCCAAGGCTGCGCCAGCGGACTGGAGGGCACTGCAAAGAGAAGAACAGCCGAGGCACCCATCGGGGCAACGATGAGAGGCAGGTGCGAGCCTTCGCCAAACATGAGGCCGCAAATCAGCCCCGTAAGGATGATCGCAACCAACGCCGCCGCACAGGCGAGCAGTCGATCGGGGAGCGTGGCCCCGGCAAGGATCGGGTTGAACCAGCGTGACGGCTTTGAACGATGAGATGGCTCATCAGGCAAGGAGGGAGGCATGAACGCTCTTGGGAGTTTATTGGACGAACTGGGATTGCTGCATCTTGTCAGCCGTTGCAGCCGATGATGCAAGGAGGATCTGCTCGAACTGCTCGAGCGTTGGGGGCCGATCGCCAGCGCGGGAGATCAGCAGGGTGTCGATGACCCCGATCGGGCGGGTGCGAACTTCGCTGTTCCAGGGGAGCATGTTCAACACCGAAAGCGGCATGACGCCCACGGCATTGCCGGCAACGACATGCGCGAGAATGGAATGATAGGAAGACAGCTCCAGCGTCGGGCAACGCGCCGATGAGCCAATCCAGCGTTCCGCAACCTGTCGATAGGTGCAACCGGGCTCCAGCGCGGCCAGCGACGGCACGGCGATGTCAGCGGGCTGCTCCACGGAGCGGTGTGTCGAGGGAAAAACGAGCAGCAGGTCTTCCTGGAAGACGCGGACCGAATGAAGGTGGTCGAGGCGCCCAACGGCCTGCGTAAACCACTCGGTCTCGTCATGCGGCGCCGCGATCAACGCACAGTGGAGTGCTTCTGATTCCACGGCGCGGATCAGCTCGCGCGTCGCACCGAGCGTCAGTTGCAGAGGCGTGCCGCACTCGCTACTGAAGGCGGCCAGCACGGGCGGCAGGCGACTTGCGGCCGTGCTTTCCATCGTGCCGACGTTGAGGACGGGCGGGACGTCGAGCGTCTTGACGGAATTTCTCGCCTCCTGCTCCAGCGCGATCAGCTTCTTGGCATACGGCAGGAAGGCCCTGCCCTCTTCCGTCAGCGTCATCTTCTTCGAATTGCGGCTGAAGAGGCTGACGCCCAGCTTCTGCTCAAGCTGCTGGATGCGCGTCGTCACGTTCGAGGGCGCACGCTCAAGCCGCTGCGCAGAACGCGTCACGCTCTGGGTGTCGGCCACCGCGACGAAGATTTCAACTGAGGACAGATCCATCGATCTCACTTCTGGAAAATTCTTGCTTATTATTCCGCAAAAGAGAATGATGGCAATGGCCGACCTGAGTTCGGATGACCAAAATCATCTCGAAGATAGGAACGGCTTTCTAGGAGAGCGTCCAGATGAGCAAAGACGAGCAGAACGAGTATTCTTCGCCGGCATGTTCGATGCACGAAGTGGATCCTGCCTACATGGGGCTCGACACGTCCTTGCCGCGCAAGAACGAGCGCAAGAACGACAAGCATGGCACGGCTCACCAGAGTGTGCCATCGGACGAGCAGGAAGAGTCTTCCCGCTCGTGACCCTCACGAACGGTAGCAATGGTTCAGGCGTATTGTTGATGCAAGGAGGAGGCACGGCATGCAACCTGGAGGCAGAAAGACGATCTGGCATGAGTGGTATGCCTGGTATCCGGTCCAGCCTCATGACGACGACGGGCTGTTCTGGCTCGAGACGCTTTATCGCAACCGCGGCCACGACGGCGGCTGGGAATACAAGTCATTCCTGACAGGCCGGGACCGCGAAAAGGCGCAGGCTTCCACGCCGGTTGTGCCCGGAGCCTAGCAGAAATGAGAATTATACAGGCGTGACCATGGCTGGCGCCATGGTCACCGGAGTGTCTGGATAAAGATCAGGCTGCGCTGGGACCGGGATCGTCGTCGTAGCCCGTGAACACCCTTCGCGGCTTCGGTCGAAAGCTCAGGATCTGCGGGGCGTGATCCAGCAGTTCGCGCGGCTCAACCCGCGCAGACCTGCGTCGCGCCTCGGCCTCCGGCTGGAAGACCACTTTCTCCACCGTAATCGTCTCGCAGTAGCCGTCATCGGTGCAGATTTCGGTGGACTCGCCGACTGCAAGGCCGAGCAGGGCAAGTCCGCGCAGCGACTGCACCGAGATCGCGAAGTTGGGAAGGTCATTGCCAGGGTTGCGGACAAGCACGTGCGGCCCGGCCTGCACCCCGTTGACCTGATAGAAAACCTGCGAGTCGATCGTCACCACGTTCGCGGGAATATCCTCTCGGAAGAAGATACTCGAATGGTTCAGCTTCTCGCGAAGCAGAACGAGAAAGCGTTCGGAGAAATCATTCTCCTGGTCGAGCATCGACATCAGGACGTTGAGATCGCCTGCAGTCAGTTGGCAAAAAGCTTCACGGGACATCGTAATCCTCCAGCGTGCTGGTATCGACAGGATCGTCAGGTGCGATCCAAGTTTGGTCTTGAATTCGGTGGCAGATCGGCTAGCGCAGCCAGATGCGGATGCGATCTTGCTCAATCTGCGCGCCGTTCTCCGCACTCGTGAGAGCGACAAGCTCACGTGCCGCATCTGCGGCCGCTTCACGGCTGGGGTACCGGGACGGCATGATCCGCTCGCCCGAGGGAAAGCAGATCAGTGCCCTGCCGCTGAAGTGATCGTAATGCAGTTGCACATCGATCGACGGCCTGGAGCGGGCCGCGAGGTCGCCATGGACGCCGGTCATTGCTCCCCTCCCGCAGCCGATTGCACCGTACGCTGATCCAACCGTGGCCGGAGACGTGGTGCCGGGTGCGCTTTCGTCTTTTGCGCCACCCCACCGAACACGTCTGTCCCCACGCGCTGTGGCTGGTAAAGCACCCGCTTCAACACGAGCTCCGCTGCCGCATCTCCAGGCAGCGCGATTTGTGCGCGGCTTCCCTCCCGCATGCCGAGCAGAGACAGGCCGAGCCCGCGAAGCGGTATGACGCCCTGGAACGAGCGGAACGGTTTTCTGATATTGACGAGGAAGGCGGACACGGGCACGCCGCCGCTCACCTGGTAGGTGATCCGGCTGTTGATGGTCGCGACATCTGCAGGCACCCGCCCGCCGTCGATGATGCGAGCGGTATCGAGCTTGCGGAAGATGGTCGCTTTTTCTGTATCCGTAAGGGCAGGATCCTGAAGCAGGATTTGCAGGACGGCAGCATCCTCGGCGGTGAGGAATGCAAGGGCATTGGCGGCAGGCATTTTCGTCTCCCGATGGCGTTCAAGTGGGCGAAACAAGAACTCCCTGTGCCGGCCGTGTCGGCGGCACAGGGCTACGGGCCTGCGGTAAGGCAACCTCCTCTGGACACGATCTGCATCATTTCCACCTGTCTCTCGAAAACGGTTCTGCGGGTTTGTGGCTGGAGCCTAAGCGCGGCCTTCTACACCAAGGATGATCGCCTGCCTCTTGCGCCCGTCCTGGGCGATCCATTCGCCGCGCTGGCGTGGACGCAGGCCAAATAGCGCGAGGCCAACCGGCGCCAGGATCGAGATCCGGGCCTCCTCTGCATCGATCTCGCTTGGATGCACCACCGTAATGGTTCTCGCCGGCTCACCCTCGGCCTCGAAGGTGACGGTGGAGCCAAGTCGTATGGCATTCGGTGGAAGCTGGTCGTCCAGCATCAGGCAGGATTGCCGAAGCTTTTCAGCCAGTCGCCGCCGCAGCTTGGAATCGGCAGGCGCCCTGTGCATCAGCGCGCTCAGGCGCGCATGGTCGCTTATTCCCACCAAAGGGGGCCAATGAGAATTTCCGGAAATCATGTCAGTACCTCTGGGGCAGTCTGCCCAAATCAACCTAAGTGATGAAGGTTGTCGCGAGAATCAGCGCTAAAGCTGATCTGTATCCCAGGGTCCGATAGGCGACGAAACACCGGACCCGGGTCAGGATCCTGCGATGGGGCACACCCGAAAGGCGTTCAGCCGAAGTATGTCGCGGTTCGTCAACATGGCCATAAGATCGGTTGGCCGATCACGGAAGTCAAGCCGCGCGGCGCGGTGCCGCAGGCGGTAGGCCTGCGGCACTTCGTCTTGTAACAACTTCTGTGGATCAGATGACGCCGAGCGCGTCCATGGCTTCGGCAACGCGTACGAAGCCGGCGATATTGGCGCCCAGAACGTAATCGCCCGGCGCGCCATATTCTTCTGCCGTTTCCGCGCAGCGATCATGGATGGATTCCATGATGTATGCGAGGCGGCTCTCCGTCTGCTCGAAGGTCCAGCTGTCACGCGAGGCGTTCTGCTGCATTTCGAGCGCCGAAGTCGCCACGCCACCGGCGTTGGCTGCCTTGCCGGGCGCAAACAGGACGCCGACATCCTGGAAGATGCGAACTGCCTCCGGCGTTGAGGGCATGTTGGCACCCTCGCCTACAGCGACGACCCCGTTTCTCACCAGCGTGCGGGCGTCCTTGCCGGTCAGCTCGTTCTGCGTGGCCGATGGCATTGCCACATCGCAGGCTACGTCCCAGATCGAGCCGCCCTCGACATAGCGCGCGGTACCCTTCTTGAGGTTTGCATATTCGCTGATGCGAGCGCGACGGACTTCCTTGATCTCCTTCACCAGGTCCAGGTCGATCCCGCTGTCGTCGACGATGAAGCCGTTAGAATCGGAGCAGGCCACCACCTTGCCACCAAACTCGATGACCTTCTCCATCGTGTAGATGGCGACGTTACCGGAGCCGGAAACAACGACGCGCTTGCCCTCAAAGGACTGCCCCTTTGTGCCGAGCATGCGCTGCACGAAATAAGTCGCGCCATAGCCTGTCGCTTCCTTGCGAGCGCGCGACCCGCCGTAGAACAGGGCCTTACCCGTAAGAACGCCGGCTTCATACCGGTTGGTCAGGCGCTTGTACTGGCCGAACATGTAACCGATCTCACGACCACCAACACCGATATCGCCGGCCGGCACGTCGGTATATTCACCCAGATGGCGGTGTAGCTCGGTCATGAAGGACTGGCAGAAGCGCATGATTTCGCCCTGTGAGCGGCCGCGTGGATTGAAGTCCGAGCCGCCCTTGCCGCCGCCGATCGGCATGCCGGTCAACGCGTTCTTGAAGGTCTGCTCGAAGCCGAGGAACTTGATGATCCCGACATTGACCGAGGGATGGAAGCGGATGCCGCCCTTGTAAGGGCCAAGGGCCGAATTGAACTGCACACGGAAACCGCGGTTGATCTGCACCTGCCCCGTGTCATCAACCCACGGCACGCGGAAGATGATCTGGCGCTCGGGTTCGCAAATACGCTCGATCAGAGCATTGTCCGCGTATCGCGGATGTTTGGCGATCACCCGGCCAAGGCTCTCGAGGACTTCGCGTACCGCTTGGTGGAACTCTTGCTCGCCACCATTGCGACGCAGTACTTCTGTCAGGATCGGTTCCAGCTTCTCATGGACCTGCAATTATTTCACTCCTTGGTGCTATCCATTGACTGGAAGCGTGCAGTAACCCAACCGTGCGGACGAGGGAAATAAAAAACTGTGCGACAGATCGACCTCCGCTGCGGTGGTTGACTTCCCGTGGAAGCGTGACATCATCAGGCTGCCATGATGAAGATTTCGGATCTCCATAGCTATCGCCTCCGCCGTGAGTGTCCCATCGAAGGACACTAGCCCGGCTCCTTGACTGCTGTCGCGCGTCAGGACCGGGATTCTTACGCACCTCGCTTAAGTTTTTGCGCGACCCAATCACCCATCTTCTACACATCCGGTGCGCGGCTGGCGGCTGCGCGAGAGGCTATGAACATGAACTCCGTATCGAAAAAGGTCAGCAAGCCGCTGATCGCCGTTCGCGAAACTGAACACGCTCGCCTGACGTCGCTTGCCCTGGCGGCTCCAGGCCGCGACCTCGAAGTCGCAGACGAACTGCTTGCCGAACTGGAACGCGCAAAGATCGTTCCTGACGAGAAGCTGCCGGCAAACGTCGTCGGTATTGGTTCGACTGTGTCTTACCAAACCGAGCTCGGCCAGACCCGAACCGTCACCCTTTGCTACCCCGGCGAAGCGGATATCGGCCGCTCGATGGTCAGCGTCATGACGCCGATCGGCGTGGCCCTTCTTGGTCTTTCGCCGCGTCAGTCCATCAACTGGACGGCCAGGGACGGCCAGGTCCACCGGCTGACGATCCTTTCCGTCGAGCCCATGGCCAAGTCGCAGGCCGCCTGACGTCGATGTTGCACTTCGACCACTACGCTCAGCGACCAAAGCTTCTGCTGAGTCAATCCGCGCCGCACGCGCATGGCACGGTGGAAGCGTTGGCGGGGATCGGCGTCAGTTGCCTGGTAGAGCCTATGCTGGTGACGCGCGACCTGCCCATTGACAGAGACGAGGCGGCGGATGCCGCCGCTCTTGTCTTCACCTCTGCGAACGGCGTTGAAGCCTTCCTGAGGCAGGGACGGATCGGTGACAATGTCCGGCTTTATGCGGTGGGTCCGCAAACGGCAGCCTGCCTCGCACAGCACGGATATCGAGATGCGGTCGTCGGAGAGGGAGACGCTGATAGCCTGCTCCGCCTGATCTTCTCGACCTGGAGACCAACCGACGGCAAGATCGTCCATGTCTCTGGGAAACACGTCAAATCCGATATCGCGCTTGAGCTCCGGTCATGGGGGTACAAGGCGAGCCGGACCATCAGTTATGTGGCGGACCAGGTTGAGGACGTCCGCGAAACGACCCTCGACGCTTTTCGCAGTGGGTCGCTACTGGGCGTTGTTTTCGTGTCCCGCCGAGCGGCAAAGGCTTACTGCGCGATCGCAGAGGTTCAGGACGTGCTGGGGCATAAACCATGTCGCTTTGCCTTCTGCCTGTCCGAGTACATCGCTGGCGGCATCAACGAAAGGCTGTTCAGCGACATCCTGTGGTCGGTTCGCCCGACCCGCGAGGCATTGGTGCACAGGATAGAGACCTGCCTGGCGGACCTGCAGTTGAACGCACCACAGCACATCCAACCCGCCACAACGGAGAACGTCTAGCTCTGGCGCTTCGAGGAATGTCAGGTTAGGTCAAAGACCGAAGCAGCGGCAAGAAGGAGTGGATCTTGAAGAACAGCCGGTCCGCGGCAGTTGGCGTCAGGGTCACGCTACCCCGTGCCCTTTCCAAGCTCGGCTTTTGTTCGCGCAAGCAAGCGGAGCATCTCGTGGCGGGCGGCCAGGTAAAGGTCAATGGCCGCGTCGACAAAAACCTGAACAGCTGGGTGGACATCACCCGCGACAAGATCTCCGTCGATGACATCCGTGTCGCCGCGGCATCCAAGGTCTATCTCATGCTGAACAAGCCGAGGGGTCTGGTCACGACCAGGGACGATCCCGAGGGGCGGCCGACCGTATTCAGCTGCCTGGAAGCCTATGACGTGCCCCACCTGTCGCCGGTCGGCCGGCTGGACAAAGCGAGCGAAGGCTTGCTGCTGTTCACCAACGACACTGTGTTCGCGCAGCGGCTGCTCGATCCCGAAACACATGTGGCGAAGACCTATCACGTTCAGGTCAAGGGATCGGTAGACACCGAGTTTCTGGAGCACATGGCGGCCGGCGTGCAGCACGACGGCGAGTTCCTGAGGGCTTCTGCGGTCAAACTGCTCCGACAGGGCGACAAGAACGCCTGGATCGAAGTGGAACTGCAAGAGGGAAAGAACCGCCAGATCAGACGCATGCTCGAAGCCCTTGGTTACGAATGCCTGAGGCTTGTTCGCGTCCGGATGGGTGATATCGAGCTGGGGCAGTTGGCCAAGGGCAAAAGCCGGCCGCTCACTGCGGATGAACTTGCCCGTTTGCGCAAGCAAGTCGGCCTCTGAGCACGCCCGTTGATTTCTGGCGTGGGAAGCTCAGGTTCAGCCTTGCCGCGACCCGACGATGGCCTAACTACTCCTGCATGACTGACACGACACAGAAAAAGCCTACCACCACCGAAATGAAACGAGCCGCTTTCGAGCAAACGACCGAGTTCGCAAAGCTCGCGGCGGAAGCTGAAAAGAAGGCGCGCGACGAGAAGACCGCGCGGCTTCGGGCGATGCGGTTATCGAAACAGCAGGACCACTAACCTCCGACCTGATGTAGCTTATCCAGCAATTGATTGATCGCGCGAGACCACGTGCGATCAATCAGGCTGCGGCGTCGCGCGCGCTCTCTGGATGCTCGCGTCACTACCCGCGTCAGCCTTCAGTCTGACGTGCTGCTGGACCAATGGCCATCCGATTTCGGACCTATGACGGCGGAGCCTGAGGATAAGGTCCTGGAGCGGAACCGCCGCAAAGGAGCAGGTGTTGCCCCATTGAAAAGGAGGCAACCATGGAAGAAAGCATACATCAAGCACGCTGGCTGCTGTTTATCATCTTTGCTCTGACGGTCGGAATGACCACGCTTGGTGCCCTCGCAAGTTGACACGCGGCAGCACGTCTTGCCGATGGTATGGTCAAGCGACGCCCTTTTTGCGTAGAGTATGAGACGTTTAGGAGTTTCCGGTGTTAGCGCGCAGAACGATCCTCTTGGGTGCAACCGTCCTGCTGTTGGAGGCCGCCTTCAACCGCCAGTTGGCCTTTGCGCAAGCCAATGGCAATGGGGGCGGTAACGGCGGCGGCAACGGCGGTGGTAACGGCGGAGGCAACGGCGGCGGCAATGGCGGCGGCAATGGCGGAGGCAACGGCGGCGGCAATGGCGGCGGCAATGGCAACGGTGACGGGAATAGTGGTGCCGGCGGCGGCAACAGCAATGGCGGAGGAAACTCCGGAGGCAATAGCGGCCGTGGCGGCGCAAGCTCAGGTGCGAGTGGAGGCTCACCAGGTCGCGGGGGCTCAAAGGGCCAAGGCAGTCGCACGAGTNCNCGCAATGGAGACAGCGTNAGCGTCAACGGGTCATCTGTGGAGGTGCGGCACCGCTCCGGCATNCAGGAAGTCCTGACGCGCGACCGTTACACNATGCGTGACCGACGGGGACGCACGATCATCAGCCGCCCGGCGACAGGCGCCGACCGCGCCCGCTTCAGATCCATAATGGACTAGCACACGCTTCGTAACGCTGAAGCCAGCGTCCAATCCTACCTATCCATGATCGACTTTGCATCCACGACGCGCTAACGCAGTGGCCATCCAGCTTGTAGTGCAGTGAGGTCCAGCATGTCGTGGAAGCACCCCGTTCCCCCTATATCCGATGATGAACGACGCGGGCGCCTCAAGCGGCTGCAGGAGCGGCTCTCGGAGCAGAACATCCAGGGACTGCTGCTAGGATCCACCGAAAGCCTCCGCTATTTCACCGGTCTTGTCTGGCACGCGAGCGAAAGGCTTGTTGGCGCCTTGGTGACGCCGGACACGGTGACCTATGTCGTCCCGGGCTTCGAGCAGAGCCGCGTCGAGAGCCTGCCGCATCTTCCGGGCGAGATCGTTGTCTGGCAGGAAGATCAGTCGAGTGCAGAACTCGTTGCACGCCTCATGCCGCAAGGCGGCAAGCTTGCCTTGGATGATGCATTGCCGCTCTTCGTGTATCATCAGCTTGCCCATGTCTTCGGTGCCGACCGCCTCGTTGACGGAGGCCTGTTCATCCGCGGCCTGCGTCTGCGCAAGTCGCAGAACGAGATCGCGCTGATCAAGTACGCGATGGGCCTGACGCTGGAGGTCCACCGCCGCGCTCATGCGATGATCAAGCCGGGGGTAAAGTCTTCGGAGGTGGTTCGCTTTATCGATGAACAACATCGCGTGCTTGGCGCCAGCGGATCGAGCTTCTGCATCGTGTCCTTCGGGGTGGCGACCTCGCTTCCGCATGGCGCTGATGGCGACCAGACCTATCAGCCGGGTGACGTGGTGCTTGTCGATACCGGCTGCCGGCTCGACGGCTACCATTCCGACCTCACGAGAACGTATGTGATGGAAGAGCCGACACCGGAGTTCGCGGCAGCGTGGGCGATCGAACGAGAGGCGCAGCAGGCAGTGTTCGATGCCGCTCAACTCGGCGCCACCTGCGGTAGCCTAGATGATGCCGCCCGTGCGGTGCTGGCGCGCCACCGCCTGGGCCCGGACTATGCCTTGCCGGGGCTACCTCATCGCGCCGGGCACGGGCTCGGCATGGAGATCCACGAAGAACCATATATCGTGCGCGGCAACCGAACGGTCCTGCAGGCGGGAATGTGCTTTTCAAACGAACCGATGATCGTCTATCCCAACCGTTTCGGCATCCGGCTCGAAGACCATATCTACATGTCGGCAGAAGGCCCCAGATGGTTTACCGAGCCTGCGAAAGGTCCAGCCGAACCCTTCGCTTGACCTGCAGCGGGTTACGTCATGGAAAGCAATGCCGGGCCGAGGCCCGGCATTTTTGTGTGATTTAGCGAGGACCCGGCTCGTTCGCCTGGTCAAGCACGCGGGTGAGGCTCAGCGCCACGAGTGTGCAGATGGCCCCGGAGATCAGGTACCCACCGATGAAGATGATGCCGAAGTTGGTGGCAAGCCCCAGCGCTACCAGCGGCGCAAAGCCCGCGCCCACCAGCCATGCCAGGTCGGATGTCAGGGCTGCACCCGTATAACGATAATACTGGGTGAAGCGCGACGACACCGAGCCGGACGCTTGGCCGAATGTCAGGCCGAGGATAAAGAAGCCGATGATGATGTAAGCATCCTGGCCCTTGCCGCCGGCGTCGAGCAGGAAGGGTGCCGAGAACGAGAAGATCGCAATCAGGCTCGCGCCGATCATCAACTGGCTGCGGCGGCCGATACGGTCAGCGATGATGCCCGACAGCACGATGCCAACCAGGCCCACAGCCGCACCGGCAACCTGCACCAGAAGGAATTCCGCTGCAGATTGGCCGCCGTTGAGGATCACCCAGCTCAACGGGAAGATCGTGACGAGGTGGAACATCGCGAAGCTTGCCAGCGGCGCGAAAGCGCCAAGGATCACGTCATAGCCGTGCTTGCTGAGCATCTCGAAGACCGGCCGCGCCTGCAGTTCGTTGGAGTCCATCGCAGCACCAAACTCTCTGCTCGCGACGATGCGCAAGCGAGCGAACAGCGCCACAACGTTGATCGCAAAGGCAACGAAGAACGGATAACGCCAGCCCCAGGACAGGAACTCTTCTTCCGAGAGATTGGCGACGAAATAACCGAACAGCAGGCTTGCCAGCGCAAAACCGATCGGCGCACCGAGCTGCGGGATCATCGCGTACCAGCCACGACGGTTCTGCGGTGCGTTGAGGTTCAGAAGCGAAGCAAGCCCATCCCAGGCGCCCCCCAGCGCAAAGCCCTGCCCCATGCGGAATAGCGCCAGCAAGGCGACGGCCCAGTAACCGATGGTCTCGTAGCCGGGCAGGAAGGCGATCGATGCTGTCGAGCCGCCAAGCAGGAAGAGCGCGATCGTGAGTTTCGTGCCGCGCCCGTAATTTCGGTCAATCCACATGAACACGAAGGATCCGACCGGCCGTGCCATGAAGGCCAGCGGGAAGATCGCAAACGACATCAGCGTTGCCGCAACCGGATTTGGCGCAAACGGGAAGATCAGCTTCGGGAAGACGAGAATCGAGCCAAGCGCATAGACAAAGAAGTCGAAGAATTCCGATGTGCGGCCAATGATCACGCCGATCGCGATATTACCGGCGGAGATGGGCTTGTCGTCGTGGATGCGGCGGGCATCCTCTTCAAGGCCGGATGATGTAGGGCCTGCGGACGCGGTGTTGACGGCCGTGGTCATAGATTCCTCCTGGCGATATTCGCCTCTTGCCTTGAATGTTGATCAACACGCGTTGGAGATCAAGGAAGGGCGAACAAAAAACAGCCTGCGTAGTACGTGCAGCGTTCCTCCCGCTGCGGCCTCTGGTCACCTTGGAACGATGACCTAGATTGACCGGTAGTGGACTTCCGGCTGAGCCTGTTCCGGTTCATGCCTTAGATGCACGGCGAATGCCATGCGGTTTTGTTGCAGTGCGACGGATTGCTGCAGTGCGACAACCGGCCTCATTCCAGTGAACATTGGAACGGGCGTAGTCCGGGCCAGCAAAAACGTAGATCGAGCTTGAGATGATCCCTCAGTTTAAAATCGTTGGACGCTTGTTGGCATTGCTGACACTGGTCATGCTTTCAGGCTGCAACTTGGTGGTGATGTCGCCTTCCGGCGATATCGCGCAACAGCAGGCAGAACTGATCGTCGTGTCGACGGTGCTGATGCTCCTCATCATTGTCCCGGTGATCTTCCTCACCCTGTTCTTCGCCTGGCGGTATCGCAGCTCCAACACCGATGCGCCCTACGATCCCGAATGGCACCACTCCACGCGTCTTGAAGTCATCATCTGGTCGGCACCGCTGGCGATCATCGTCGCCCTTGGCGCGATCACCTGGATCAGCACCCACAAGCTAGACCCTTATCGACCGCTGGAGCGGATCGACGCAGAACGTCCGGTGCCTGCCGATACCAGACCGCTCACCGTTGAGGTGGTCGCGCTCGACTGGAAGTGGCTGTTCTTCTATCCTGACTACGGCATTGCCACGGTTAACGAGATGGCAGCACCGGTCGATGTGCCGATCAACTTCAAGATCACGGCGTCGTCGGTCATGAACTCATTTTACGTTCCGGCGCTCGCGGGCATGATCTACGCCATGCCGGGCATGGAGACGAAGCTCCACGCGGTCATCAACAAGCCGGGTGAATATGAGGGTATCTCCGCCAACTACAGCGGCGATGGCTTCTCCCACATGCGCTTCAAGTTCCACGGCACGGACCAGGACGGCTTCGACCAGTGGATTGCGCGTGTGAAGCAGAACGGCACGGCGCTCAACCGCGACGCATACCTCAAGCTTGAAAAGCCGAGCGCCAAGGAGCCGGTGCGCTACTACGCCAATGTCGAGGACGGGCTCTACCGCACCATTCTCAACATGTGCACGCGGCCCGGACAGATGTGCATGGACGAAATGATGCATATCGACATGTCCGGCGGTGCCGGCGTCGAGAGCCACGAGAACCGCGCCCGTCTAGAGCATGACAACCGCCATGCAGGCGAGGCCAATGAGAACGAGGAAAGCGGCCGCCCCGGCCCTGGCGCAACCTTCCCGGCAACGGGCAATCCGGCAAAGACCGACCAGCCTGCGCAGGGCGTCAACGATCGCACGGAAAGCCAGCCGCAAACGACTGATCATGACATGAAGGACATCAACCGAGGTCAGAGCGGCGCCGCCCCTCCTCAGCTCAACAACAATCCGCCGGCTCAGCCTGCACCCCAGCCGTGAACTCGGCAGACAATATTTGGTAGGGACCCATGTTCGGTAATACCACCCTGACGCAGTTTCTCTTCGGAAGGCTTTCCTTTGAAGCCATCCCTTACCACGAGCCAATCCTTGTCTTGACCTTCATCGCGGTCGCGATCGGTGGCCTTGGGCTGTTGGCGCTGATCACCAAGTACAAGCTCTGGGGTTACCTCTGGAACGAATGGTTCACGAGTGTCGATCACAAGAAGATCGGCATCATGTATATCGTGCTCGCCATCATCATGCTTTTGCGCGGCTTTGCCGACGCAATCATGATGCGCGTGCAGCAGGCGATCGCCTTCAACGGCAATGAGGGCTATCTCAACCCGCACCACTACGACCAGATCTTTACCGCGCATGGCGTGATCATGATCTTCTTCGTGGCGATGCCGTTCGTCACCGGCTTCATGAACTATGTGGTGCCGCTGCAGATCGGCGCGCGCGACGTTTCCTTCCCGTTCCTCAACAACTTCTCCTTCTGGATGACTACGGCCGGCGCCGTCATCATCATGATGTCGCTGTTCGTCGGCGAGTTCGCCCGCACGGGCTGGCTCGCCTATCCGCCGCTGTCCGGCGCGGACTACAGCCCCGGCGTTGGTGTTGACTATTATATCTGGGGCCTGCAGGTGGCGGGCGTTGGGACAACCTTGTCCGGGATCAACCTCGTCGCGACCATCGTCAAGATGCGCGCCCCGGGCATGACCTTCATGAAGATGCCAATCTTCACCTGGACCTCTCTCTGCACCAACATCCTCATCGTTGCGACCTTCCCGATCCTGACGGCCACCCTCGTTCTGCTGACGCTCGACCGCTATGCCGGCACGAACTTCTTCACGAACGACCTCGGCGGCAACCCGATGATGTATATCAACCTCATCTGGATCTGGGGTCACCCAGAGGTCTACATCCTCGTTCTGCCCGCCTTCGGCATCTTCTCGGAAGTGGTTGCGACCTTCTGCGGCAAGCGCCTCTTCGGTTACGCCTCGATGGTCTATGCGACCTGCGTGATCATGATCCTGTCGTACATCGTGTGGCTGCACCACTTCTTCACGATGGGCTCGGGCGCATCGGTCAACGCCTTCTTCGGCATCACCACGATGATCATCTCCATCCCAACGGGTGCGAAGATCTTCAACTGGCTCTTCACAATGTATCGCGGCCGCATCCGTTATGAAGTGCCGATGCTGTGGACCGTCGGCTTCATGGTCACCTTCGTCATCGGTGGCATGACCGGCGTAATGCTGGCCGTACCGCCCGCCGACTTCGTGCTGCACAACTCACTCTTCCTGATCGCGCACTTCCATAACGTGATCATCGGCGGCGTGCTGTTCGGCCTGCTCGCCGGTGTGAACTACTGGTTCCCGAAGGCCTTCGGCTATAAGCTCGATCCGTTCTGGGGCAAGATCAGCTTCTGGTTCTGGCAGATCGGCTTCTTTGTTGCCTTCATGCCGCTCTATGTGCTCGGCCTGATGGGTGTCACCCGCCGCCTGAGCCAGTTCGAAGATTCTTCGCTGCAGATCTGGTTCATCATCGCCGCGATCGGCGCGGCCATGATCGCTGTCGGCATCGCCGCCTTCATCATACAGCTGATCGTTTCCTTCCTGAAGCGTGACCAGCTGCGTGACGACACCGGTGACCCGTGGCATGGCCGCACACTCGAGTGGTCGACTTCGTCGCCACCGCCGGACTACAACTTTGCCTTCACGCCGGTCGTGCACGACCATGACAGCTGGTACGACATGAAAAACCGCGGCTACAAGCGTCCGCTCCAGGGTTTCATGCCGATCCACATGCCGAAGAACACCGGCGCCGGCGTGATCTTGGCCGGGCTGAGCGTGGTGCTCGCTTTCGCGATGATCTGGTACATCTGGTGGCTGGCGATCGTCTCCTTCCTGGCGCTGCTCGCCGTCGCGATCGGACATACGTTCAACTACAACCGTGACTTCTACATCCCAGCCGAGAACGTGGCTGCAACAGAAGACGAGCGGACCAAGCTGCTCGCGCAACGGAGCTGACCCATGAGCCAGACACACGTTGAAACCCAAGGCTCCACCACGGACGCTCCGCAGTTCTACCTGACGGAAGAGCATCATCCAGAAGGCAGCACGATGCTTGGCTTCTGGCTCTACTTGATGAGCGACTGCCTGATTTTTGCCGTGCTTTTTGCGACCCACGGCGTTCTCGGCCGCTCCTATGCGGCCGGGCCCTCCCCTGCTGATCTGTTCGACCTGCCGCTCGTCGCCATCAACACGGCGATGCTGCTTCTCTCCTCCATCACCTATGGCTTCGCCATGCTGCAGATGGAGCGGGGCGCCAAGGCCGAGACGTTGTTCTGGCTTGGCATCACCGGCATCTTCGGGCTGATCTTCCTCGGGCTCGAACTCTATGAGTTCGCGCACCTGATCCATGAAGGCGCCGGCCCGACGCGCTCGGCCTTCCTGTCGTCCTTCTTTACGCTCGTCGGTACACACGGNCTGCACGTCACCTTCGGCATCATNTGGCTCGTTACCCTGATGGTGCAGGTCGGCAAGTTCGGCCTGATCCCGGAGAACNGGCGNCGCCTNATGTGCCTTTCGATGTTCTGGCACTTCCTNGACGTTGTCTGGATCGGCGTCTTCTCCTTTGTTTATCTGATGGGAGTCCTCGGATGACCTCGAACACCCAAGCACCTTCGCACGAAAGCGCGAGCAATACGCATCACGGACACTCCCATGGTCATGAAGCGGCGCACGGCTCCTTCAAGAGCTATATGATCGGCTTCGTGCTTTCGGTCATCCTCACCGCCATCCCGTTCTGGCTGGTGATGGGCGGCGTTTTCGACAGCAAGCTCGCCACGGCCTTCATGGTCATGGCGCTCGGTGTCGTGCAGATCGTGGTGCACATGATCTACTTCCTCCACATGAACCCGCGCTCGGAAGGCGGTTGGACATTGATGGCGCTGATCTTCACCCTCGTGCTCGTCGGCATCACGCTTGCCGGCTCGCTTTGGGTCATGCATCACCTCAATGCCAACATGATGCCGATGACGCCGGAGATGATGAAGAACATGCCCTGACGAGGCATCGCCATGCATCTTCCTGAAAACGGTGCAGAGGCGGCGGGCCGCCCATCGCAACGCGACGGCTCGTCGCGTCGCCGCCTCGCCTTTACTGGCGCCATGCTGGTTCTCATGCTGGTGTTCACCGCTTTGGGTGCATGGCAGGTTCAGCGCCTCTTCTGGAAGGTCGACCTGATCGAACGCGTCGAGAGCCGGGTCAATGCCGAACCCGTGCAGGCACCGACGCGCACCCAATGGCCGGATGTGACCGCGGAGCGTGACGAATATCGGCACGTGACGGCGACCGGGCAGTTCGATCACACGAAGGAGACCTTCGTGCAGGCTGTCACCGAGCTGGGGCCCGGTTTCTGGGTCCTGACGCCACTGGCAACGCAAGACGGTTCAACCATCCTCATCAACCGTGGCTTTGTGCCGCCCGAACGGCGGGACCAGGCGAGTCGCCCACAGGGGCAGCCGGAAGGCACCGTCGAGGTTAAGGGCCTTCTGCGGATCAGCGAGGAAGGCGGCGGATTCCTGCGATCCAACGCGCCGGAGGCAGATCGCTGGTATTCACGCGATGTCTCGGCCATCGCTTCCGCCAAGGACTTGCCTGAAACGGCACCTTATTTCATCGACGCCGATGCGACGCCCAATCCGGGCGGATATCCGGTTGGTGGCCTGACCGTCATCCGGTTCCGCAACACACATCTGGTTTACGCGCTGACATGGTTTTCCCTGGCGCTTATGAGTGGCGGCATCACCTATGTCATCTGGCGGAAGCGGCTCCTCTAGCCCCGAGCTTGACAGGTGATAAGCCGGAGAGGAAAACACTGCCTCTGCGGAAACTATCCTCGCGAGGCGTCAGGTGGACGGCTGCTTCTTCAAGAGACTGCAAACGACCGTATTTCGGCTGGCCAACTGGATGAACTTGTCGGCGTGGCGCGTGGTCTGGTTGCCGATGGCGTTATCAATCAGGATGAAGTCGAGTTTCTCGAGAATTGGCTGATCGCCAACCGGGACATGAGCGACCTTCCCGCCGTCAACACGCTCTATCGCCGAGTCCGTGAAATCATGGCCGACGGCATCGCCGATGACGCTGAAAGGGAGGAGCTTCTGGAAACCCTGCATCGCCGGTCCGGCGGGGACCTGAAACAGCTCGAAGCCCTGCGCGGAAACGCCTTGCCGCTCTGCAGCCCGGCGCCAGCTCTTGCTTTCCCCGCCACCACCTATTGCTTCACGGGCATCTTCAACTACGGCCGGCGGCGTCTCTGCGAAGAGGCTGTCATCGAACGCGGTGCGCTCGCTAGCGGGCTGAACAGCAAGACGAATGTGCTGGTGATCGGCATGTACACGACCGACATCTGGCAGGACTCCACCATCGGAAGCACGATTTCCAACGCTGTTGAGTACCGGAGAAAGGGCGTGCCTATTTCCATCGTTTCCGAAGTTCACTGGCGCGCCCACCTCTGACATACGCTCTAAACCCGGTGATGCTCGCCATAAGGCGATTGTCTTGTATTCGCTCTTTCAGTTAGAGTCGTCCCGCAATGGGAAGGAGCAGCACTTGAACCAGATCGCCTTTCTGCCGGCACGGGAAGATGTCCTGTCCCGAAGGAAGATCATCATCGAGGATCTTGCGGAGCTCTTGCCTGCCGAATGCCTTGTGCATGAAGCGCGCGAACTCGTACCCTTTGAAACGGACGCCTTCATTTCCTATCGGCGGGTGCCGCTGGCGGTAGCCTTGCCGAAGACGACGGCGCAGGTCGCCGCCGTGATGAAATATTGCCACCGCTACAAGATCCCCGTTGTTCCGCGCGGCGCAGGCACGTCCCTCTCCGGTGGAGCCATTCCCCAGGAGGATGCGATTGTTCTCTGCCTTTCCAAGATGTCGCGCATCCTGGAACTGGATTACCCCAACAGGACGGTTACGGTTCAGGCCGGCGTCACCAACCTGAGCATTTCGGAAACCGTCGGTGCCGACGGCTTCTTCTATGCGCCCGACCCCAGCTCACAGCTTGCCTGCACGATCGGCGGCAATATCGGCATGAACTCAGGCGGCGCACACTGTCTGAAATATGGCGTCACGACCAACAACCTGCTGGGCGTCAAGATGGTGCTCGTCGATGGCACTATCATCGAGCTCGGTGGAAAGCACTTGGATGCCGCGGGTTACGATCTGCTGGGTCTTGTTTGTGGGTCTGAGGGACAGTTGGGCATTGTGACTGAAGCAACGGTACGGCTGATTGCCAAGCCGGAGGGCGCACGCCCGGTTCTCTTCGGCTTTCCCAGTTCCGAGGCCGCAGGGGCATGTGTGGCCGACATCATCGGCTCCGGGATCATTCCCGTTGCGATCGAGTTCATGGACAAGCCGGCGATCGAGATCTGCGAGGCCTTCGCCAAGGCTGGTTATCCGCTGGATGTCGAGGCCCTGCTGATTGTTGAGGTCGAGGGGTCGGAGGCCGAGATGGACGCGATGCTGAAGAGCATCGTCGATATCGCCGGCCGGCACAGCGTGCAGACGGTGCGCGAATGCCAGTCTGCAACGGAAGCCGCACTGATCTGGAAGGGTCGCAAGTCCGCCTTCGGCGCGACAGGCCGTATCGCGGACTATATCTGTATGGACGGCACGGTGCCGCTCAGCAAGCTGTCCTATGTGCTGAACAAGACATCGGAAATCACCGACCGGTTCGGCCTGCGGGTGGCGAATGTCTTCCACGCGGGCGACGGCAACATGCACCCCCTGATCCTGTTCAATGCCAATGATCCCGAAGATGCTGCCAAAGCCGAAGCGGCTGGCAACGAGATCCTGAAGCTCTGTGTCGATGCCGGTGGATGCCTGACTGGCGAGCACGGCGTTGGCATCGAAAAGCGCGACCTGATGCGCCACCAATATAATGACGTGGATCTCAACCAGCAGATGGCGGTCCGCTCCGCATTCGACGATGGCTGGATCCTCAACCCGTCAAAGGTCTTCCCGCTCGAAGGGAGGCCCGAGGGCCGACAAGACGCGTGATGCTGATACCCCATTCCGAAAATGATGCTGCCTATGTGATCCGCACGGCGGCAGCAAACAAGAAGGCGCTCATCCTGTGCGGCGGGCAAACCCGCTCGCCGGACGTCGATCCGCTTGCTGACATAGAAGTGGTCAGTTCGCGCGGCCTGTCCGGCATTGTCACCTATGATCCCGCCGAAATGGTAATGACGGCCCGCGCCGGCACCCCCGTTGCGGAGATCGAAGCGACCCTGGCGGAAAACCGCCAGATGATGGCGTTCGAGCCGATGGACCACCGCGGGATCCTGAAGACTTCCGGCGAGCCCACCATCGGTGGCGTGTTTGCGGCAAATGTTTCAGGGCCCCGTCGGTTCGTGGCGGGTGCTGCGCGTGACAGCCTGCTCGGCATCCGCTTCATCAACGGCAAAGGTGAGACGGTGCGCGCCGGTGGCCGGGTCATGAAGAATGTCACTGGGCTCGATCTGGTGAAGCTGCTCGCTGGCTCCCAAGGAACGCTAGGTTTCCTGACGGAAGTGACGTTCCGGTTTCTGCCGGTGCCGCAGACGGTGGAAACCATCGTCATCTCCGGCCTTTATGATGACGCCGCGACCAATGCGATGGCAGCAGCCATGGCGATGCCGGTCGAGGTCTCGGGTGCCGCCCACCTGCCGCAGACGGTGCGGTCGAAATTCGTCGACGGCAAGCTTCCGGAGGGTGAGGCGACCGTTCTGCGGCTCGAAGGTCTGGTGGCATCCGTTGGTGTCCGGGGAGACAAACTCGAAGCTGTCATGCGGGCCTTCGGCCCGGTAACGCGTCTTGGCATGGACGACAGCCTCACTCTTTGGCGCCAAATCCGGGACGTCCATCCGTATGCAGACGGCACGGAAAAGCCGCTCTGGCGGGTATCAGTCGCACCGTCGGCCGGGCATCAGTTGGTGGCAGCACTTCGCCTTGAAGCGGGCATAGATGCTTTCTACGATTGGCAAGGAGGCCTTGTCTGGATGCGGATGGAGGCCGACCCTGAAGCCGAGCTTATCCGCCGCTATATCCGCGCGCTTGGCGGCGGCCATGCGACCCTCGTGCGGGCTTCCGAGCTTGTGCGGCAGCAGACCCCGGCTTTCGAACCCTTGCCAGAGGCCGTCGCGGCACTGTCGGCTCGCATCAAGGAGAAACTGGATCCGTGGGGCATCTTTGCGCCAGGGAAGATGGGCTTTTAGAGAATGCAGACTTCCTTTACCGCCGAACAGCTTGCCGACCCGCATGTGGCGGAGTCGGAGAAGATCCTGCGCCGTTGCGTTCATTGTGGTTTCTGTACCGCCACCTGCCCGACCTATGTGACGCTTGGCAACGAGCTCGACAGTCCGCGTGGCCGCATCTACCTGATCAAGGACATGCTGGAGAACGGACGAGCAGCCGACGAGGAAGTGGTTACGCATATCGACCGCTGCCTTTCCTGCCTGTCCTGCGTTACGACCTGCCCCTCCGGCGTCGACTACATGCATCTCGTCGACCACGCCCGCGTCCATATTGAGAAAACATACACCCGGCCGCCGGTGGACCGGCTGATACGCTCCACCCTGGCCGCCGTGCTGCCCTACCCTCGCCGCTTCCGCGCCGCCCTGTTGCTGGCAAAGCTCGGCCGGCCGCTTGCCCCGCTATTCAAGCGCGTGCCGGCCTTGAGGCCCCTCGGCGCAATGTTGGATCTCGCGCCGACGTCTCGGCTGGGCAAGGCGGACACTTCCGCACGCCCACTGCCGCCGGTCGACGTACCGAAGCGTGGGCGCGTTGCGCTTCTTGCCGGCTGCGCCCAAAGCGTGCTCGATGCCGGCATCAACGAAGCCGCGATCCGCCTCCTGACCCGCCTCGGCGTCGAAGTGGTGACACCGGCGGGCGAAGGCTGTTGCGGCGCGCTTGTGCATCACATGGGCCGCGAGGAACAGGCGCTCGACTTCGCGCGCCGCAACATCGATGTCTGGTGTCGCGAGATGGAGAAGGACGGCGGCCTCGACGCGATCATCATCACGGCATCGGGCTGCGGCACGACGATCAAGGATTACGGCCACATGCTGCGCCTCGACCCTGCCTATGCCGCCAAGGCCGAGAAGGTCTCATCGCTGGCCAAGGACGTGACGGAATATCTCGCGACACTGGACCTGCCGAAGCTGGAACCGGAAGCCGAGACCGTCGCCTACCATTCCGCCTGTTCGATGCAGCACGGACAAAAGATCACGCTGCAGCCGAAGGCGCTCCTGAGAGCGGCAGGCTTCACGGTCCGCGATCCTGCTGAAGGCCACCTGTGTTGCGGCTCGGCCGGCACGTACAACATCCTCCAGCCGGAGATTTCGGCGCAGCTCAAAGCCCGCAAGATAAAGAATATCGAAGCCACGAAGGCCAACATCATTGCCACCGGGAACATCGGCTGCATGACGCAGATCGCATCCGGAACAGCAATGCCGATCGTTCACACGGTGGAACTGTTAGACTGGGCCTATGGCGGCCCAAGACCAGCCAAGCTTGGCTAAAGGGGCGACTTTCAGAAGCAGAAAAAAGCCCGCCGAATGGCGGGCCTTTCAATCGGGTTACCGAAGACGGCTTAGTTGTACGGCGAGTTGCACTGCGCGCGTACGCCAACACGCGGGACGTAGGTATTGTCCGATGCGCGGTAAGTGCGATAGCGTTCCGTGCACCACTGAACATGGCGGCTGGAGCCGGCGTAAGCGCGCGTCGGCTGGTTGGCGATTGCGCCACCAATGATCGCGCCAGCACCGAAGGCGGCGAGCGGATACCAGAAGCCGTCACTGTGGCGGCGATAGCCACGGCGGTACTCGCGATGTCCACGATGACCATGATACCAGCCACGGCGGTCGCGGCGATCCCGGCGAAACTGCACCTGCTCGACGGCGGAAGCTTCAGGAGACTTGACCTTCGGCATCATGACCGCGCCTGCTGGGGTGAGGGACGATGCAAACATCATGACGCTCATGGCGCCTGCAGAAAGCAATTTGGACATTGTGCGCATTGTGGAATCCTTTCGTACGACAGGAGGGATAAACCCCGTTCGCGTCGGGAGGTTCCATGTTGAAGTTTTTGTGAAACACCCGTGTTCAATGTCGAGAACTGCTCTATCGTTGCAAGACGGCAGGAGTGCCGGAACAGCGAGATGCCAGCAGAGTTGGCACTTGTCAGTTAGAGGAGAGGTTTCATGAGCATATTCAGCAAAATCAAGTCGGCCATCTTNGGGNGCCCGGCACAGGCCGCACCTGCCGCCGCACCGACCACGTCCACNACGGCGCCGACNCAAGCCGCAACCGCATCGCCTGCCGCACCCTCGGCNGCATCCGCAGCACCCGCACCGGCATCATCTGCTGCACCGTCTTCTGCATCGAGCAGTCCAGCACAGCCGGCCGGCAGCACTCCGGCGCAGAACGTAGACGTGGCGGCCATCCTTGACGAGGCCGTCAAGAAGAACGGCCAGAAGCTTGATTGGCGCCGCTCGATCGTCGACCTGATGAAGGCGCTCGGAATGGACGCGAGCCTCACCGAGCGCAAGGAACTTGCCGACGAGTTGGGCTACACGGGCGACAAGAACGACTCGGCTACGATGAACATGTGGCTGCACAAGGCGCTGCTGAAGAAGCTCTCCGAGAACGGCGGCAAGGTGCCGGCGGACCTTCTGGACTAAGGAATAAAAAGGGAGCGTCTCGATGAGACGCTCCCTTTCAGATCTGTGCTTCAAGCCGATCGGGCTTAGCTGGACGGACCAATGTCGAAGACGTGGTGATGGATATGGCCGTCGAACATCTCAAGCAAGCCCTTGGTCATTTCACGGCTCTCGTAGCGCACCGGCGATTCCAGGGCAGCTGCGAGCGCGGCCCGATCCTGGTACATCGTCGAAAGAGCCATGGCGTAAGACGGTGCGCCCTCGTCCCGCTCGATGTTGTAGAGGACACGAACTTCCTTCACGCCCGGGAAAGCCAGCCACATGGGCATCAGCTTCTCGGCGACATAGGCGCGAAACGCAACGTCCTGGCCGGGCTTGATCGTGCCTTCGAAGAAGGCCTGGCGAATGATCATGATACTCTCTTCGGTCAGTTGACTGTGGTCGGCGGCTTCTTGCCGGCGAAATGCGCTTCAAGATTAGAAAGCACAAGCTCGCCCATGGCGATGCGTGTTTCCATCGTCGCGCTACCCTGGTGGGGCAGGAGCAGCGTGTTAGGTGCGGAGTAGAACTCCGGGCGAATGTTCGGCTCGTTGACGAACACGTCGAGACCGGCCCCGGCGATCGTTCCATCGTTGAGCGCCGCGAGCAGCGCATCCTCATCCACCACGCTGCCGCGCGCGATGTTGATCAGCACGCCCTTTGGCCCAAGCGCCTTGAGGACATCAGCATTGACGATATTCTGGGTCTGGGCTGTCGCAGCAACGATGACGCAAAGGATGTCGCTGTCTTCGGCAAGCTCTACCGGCGAGGCGCAGGACTTCCACGAGGTGTCAGTGATCGGCGAGCGATTCCAGAACCGCACATCCATGCCGAACACTTCAGCACGGCGACCGACGGCCTTGCCGATCTGGCCAAGCCCGAGGATGCCGAGGCGCTTGCCCTTCGGGCTTGTGCCGAGCGGGAAGGCTTCCTTGCCCCACTTGCCAGCGCGCATGTAAGCGTCACCGGACGCAATCTGGCGCAGAACGCCGAGCATCAGGGCAATGCCGAGATCGGCCACATCATCCGTCAGAACGCCGAGGGTGGTGGCAACATCGATGTTGCGGCTGCGCGCATGGGCGAGATCGATGCGGTCCGTGCCGACGCCGTTGACGGCAATGACGCCGAGCGACGGCATCTTGTCGATCCACTCGTTGGAGATGCCCGTTCCGCCACCCGTGGCAACTGCGCGGATCTTGGGCAGCGCGGCCTCGAGGGTTTCCTTCTGCGACTCATCATAAAGGCGATGCACCGTGTAATTTGCATCGAGACGTTCTTCGATGAATTCCATCATCGGTTCGACAAGCAGGAGATCCGGTTTCATATCGCTTCTTTCAAAAAAATCAGGAGATTTGGCCGAGGAAAAGCTTCAGGCGTTCGTTCTTCGGGTTGCCGAAGAATTCATCCGGTGCGCCCGACTCCAGGATCTGGCCCTGGTCCATGAAAATCACGCGGTCCGCCACCTGCCGAGCAAAGCCCATCTCGTGGGTCACGCACAACATCGTCATGCCTTCCTTCGCAAGGTCGATCATGGTGTCGAGCACTTCCTTGACCATTTCCGGGTCAAGCGCGGAGGTCGGTTCATCAAAAAGCATGATCTTTGGATTCATGCAAAGCGCACGGGCAATGGCGACACGCTGCTGCTGGCCACCGGAGAGCTGTGCCGGATACTTTTCCGCCTGCTCAGGAATCCGAACGCGTTCCAGGTAGCGACGGGCGGTTGCCTCGGCTTCCGCCTTGGCAATACGGCGGACCTTCATCGGCGCAAGCGTGCAGTTCTCAAGCACCGTCATGTGCGGGAAGAGGTTGAACTGCTGGAAGACCATACCGGTCTCCTGACGGACGATATCCACATTCTTGCCGCCAGCCGTTAGGTCGTGACCGTCAACGACGATCCGGCCCTTCTGGATTGTCTCCAGCTGGTTGATGCAGCGAATGAGGGTGGATTTGCCCGAACCGGACGGGCCGCAGATGACGATGCGCTCGCCACGGTTCACCGAAAGGTACACGTCGCGAAGGGCGTGGTAAGCACCATACCACTTGTTCACGCCCTCCATCTGTACTGCCAGATCTGAAGCTCCCCGCATCTCCGATGCCGGTGCGTTTGCGCCTACCTCAGCCATGCGAGGAACTCCTTTCAATCTCTGACTAACTTACTTCTTGGCTTCGGTGACGAAATCCGGCAGCGGGGAACCGAGCCACTTTTCGTGGATCTTGTTGAGGTCGCCGCTCGCCTTGACCTTGTCGACAAAGGCGTTGACTGCAGTCAACAGCTCGCTGGAGCCCTTACGCACGGCGATGCCCTGGACCTGCTGGCTGAGCTGGATCTTCTGCTCGTACTTGCCCGGAGCCGCCGTCTCGATCTGCGCCGCCACAACGTTGGATACGCCGATCAGTTGAACCTGGCCGGAAAGCAGGGCCTGGATGGCGCTTGCGTCGTCATCGAAGCGCTGGATCTTGGCGTCAGCCGGAGCAATCTTGGTGACGCCGGTGTCCTGCGTGGACGCACGTGCGACGCCAATGGTCTTGCCGGAAAGATCCTCGGGCTTCGAAACCTGGATGTCCTTGCCGCCGAAGACTCCAACCGAGATGCCTGCGTAAGGCGCAGAGAAGTCCACGTTCTTCGCACGCTCTTCGGTAATACCGAGCGACGCGACAAGCACGTCGACCTGGTTGCTCTGGAGATACGGAATGCGGTTCGGCCCAGTCACCGGCACGATCTGCAGCTTGACGCCCAGTTCTTCGGCCAGAAGCTTGGCAACGTCTGCATCGTAGCCGTCCGGCTCGTTCGACGTGTTCATGATGCCGAACGGCGGGAAGTCAACCAACATGCCGACCTTCAACGTACCGGCCGACTTGATGCTTTCAACCGTCTGTGCGACGGCGGTCGATGCGATCGCGCCCGCAAGAAGACCGGCACCAATGGCTGCCGTCAGCATTCGTCTGGAAATTTTCATGTTCCTACCCTTTCAGTTATGCCGGTTTACCTCCCTCCGGCGCGGGTCCCGTCAACGTGTTGTTGCGCGGGAGAATTTGCGTTCCATGCGTCCGGCCAGCAGCGACAGCGGCCAGCACAGGATGAAGTAGATCGCCGCCACCGTGGAGAAGACCAGGAAGGGGCTGAACGTCGCGTTGTTGATGATCTGGCCCTGGCGCGTCAGTTCAACGAAACCGATGATTGCCGCAAGGGACGTGCCCTTGATGAGTTGCACGAGGAAGCCAACGGTCGGTGCGACCGCGACACGGCTCGCCTGCGGCAGGATGATGTATCGCATGCGGTTGATGTAACGCAGGCCAAGCGCGGTTGCGGCCTCGCGCTGGCCCGGCGGCACCGCCTCGATGCAGCCACGCCAGATTTCGCCAAGGAAGGCGCTGGCATGAAGCGTCAGCGCAATCATCGCGGCGATCCACGGGTTCACGGCAAAGCCAAAGATGTTCATGCCAAAGAACACCAGGAAAAGCTGCATCAGGAGCGGCGTTCCCTGGAAAAGGCGGATGAAGCCTGTGGCGAGGAGGCGCGGCACCTTGTGGTCGGCAACACGGGCGAGAGCAACGAGAAGTCCACCAACACCGCCGCCGGCAAAGGCGATCGCCGACAGCGCGATCGTCCACTGCGCCGCCATGACGATGATCCAAAACTCGTTCCAGCCGAAAGGTCTGATCAGCATGTCTGTCTTCCCCCTATCGGCTCAGCGGATATTTGAAGGCCACCTTCTGGATGGCGGCAAACAGCGTCGAGAAGGCAACCGACATCCCGAGGTACATGGCGGTGATGACGACATAGACCTCGAAGCTTGCGAAGGTCGCCGATTGCAGGTCGTTACCGGCCGCAGCAAGGTCGTCAGCGGATATGACGGAAACGACGCTGGTGTTGAGCATCAGGTAGATGAACTGGCTGGTCAGCGACGGGTACACGGTGCGCAGCGCCGGCTTCATGACGATGTAGCGGAAGATCTGCAGCTTTGACAGGCCGAGCGCCGTGCCAGCCTCCACCTGCCCCTTCTGGATCGACTCGATGCCGGCGCGGATGATTTCCGTGCCATAGGCGCCGAAGTTGACGACCAGAGCAAGAAGGGCGGCGCTGTTCGGCGTCAGGCGGAGCCCGAGCGACGGAAGACCGAAGAAGATGAAGAAGATCTGCACCAGGAACGGCGTGTTGCGGATGATCTCGATATAGGCGTTGACCAACCAACGGAGAGGCAGAGGGCCTGATGTCTTGCCCCATGCGCAAAAGATCGAGACGATCAGGCCGATCAGCATCGCGCCGACCGAAAGCTGGATCGTCAGCGCTGCGCCCACCAGAAGCTTGTCGAAGCCCGCGAGTACCGGTTCGAAGTTGAAGTTGTACAACCTGTGACCTCCCGACCACGTTTGCAGCCGTCTCTTCTCCCAGAGCAGGCTGCGATTTAGATCGATCTAATAGGGTCCGAGTGCGAGGTCAACCCGCCTTGTGGATTCCCAAAGGTAGCGCAGCCGCCGCAGAAGACTGCCGCACATGCAATTGCGTCGGCTTGATAATCCAGCGAGGCGGCAGTTGCGGCTCGCGGATGCGATCCAAGAGCAACCGCGCGGAATCCTCGCCAATGGTCACGGGCGCAGTCGATATTGAGGTCAGCCGCGGCCGGATAATGTCAGCTTCGGTAACATCGTCGAAGCCGACGAGGGACACATCCTTGCCGACCTTCAGCCCAAGGTCGCTCAGTCCTGCATTCAGCCCGACAGCAATGACGTCGTTGAAGCAGATTATCGCGGTGGGTCGTGACGCTTCGAAGAGCGCCTTGGCAGCCTGGGGGATCTGCGCCGTCTGGTCCGGCACGCGGATGACATGGCCGCTTTTGAGCCCCCTCGCCCGCATCGCTTCACCGAAGCCCTTGATGCGTTCGTCGTAGGCGGAGTGAACCGGGCCATGCACGGCAAAGGAAATCGCCGTGTGACCCAGGTCTGCGAGATGGTCAACGGCCTGGCGCATGCCAGCGGCATAGTCCGCACCGGCATAGTCGAGCTGTGGCGAAATATGTCTCAGGGTCTGCACGACAGGCAGATCCCAATCGAGCAATTGCTGTACAATCCCGGCTTGCGTGCCCGCGGCGGCGCATAGGATGATGCCGTCTACACCATGCTCCCGAAGGCGGCGCATCAACACGTCCTGTCGCTCCACCGTATCACCGCTGTTGACCAGCAGGACCACCATGCCTGCGCGGTCGATGACCGCCTCGATGCCGGACAGAAGCTCGGCGAAGAACGGGTTGGTCAGATTCGGAACAACGACGCCGACAGCATTGCTGCGCTCAGCCCTGAGTCTCGCGGCACCCATGTTGTAGACGTAGCCAAGTGCCGCCATGGCCTCTTCGACCCGGGCACGCGTCTGTGCTCCGACAAGCGGGCTCTTGCGGACCACCAGCGAAGCTGTGGCGCGCGACACGCCCGCGCGCTGCGCTACATCCAACAGGGTCACTCGGTTTTTCTTGCGATCTTCGACGGGCATGGGACTTTCGTGAACTGTTGGATCGGCCGCGTCAATGGATGAGCGCCATCGCCTTGATGACTGCAAATATGGGTTGGCCGACGGTCAGTCCCAGTCGGTCGACGGAAAGCGTCGTGACGCGCGCCAGCAGGATATCGCCCTTGGCGTCGATCCTCACGCGGATCGTACCTTCACGCTGCGGCTCCAGGGCAATAATGTACCCCTTCAGGATGTTGAGCGCGCTCAGGCCCTCAGGTTGCTGGACGGCGACCAGGACATCCCGCTCGGCAATATGGACGTTCACCCGCCGGCCGCGCTCCAGTCCCACGGCCGGCAAGATCACCTCCCCCGCCCTTAGCGTGAGATGGGAAACGCGGTGCTGCGCATCGCTTGACGCCACTGTGCCGCTGATGATCACCCCCGTGTCTCTTTGGTCGATCGAGGGGCTTGCCAGCACCTCGGCCGGCGATCCTGCAGCTTCGATCTTTCCATCGGCCAGGACAATGACCCGATCTGCCAGCCGCGTGACCTCCGCGACCGAATGGCTGACATAGATCATCGGCGTCTTCATCTCGTCGCGCAGCTTTTCGAGATAAGGCAAGATCTCGCTCTTGCGCGCATCATCCAGCGCAGCCAGCGGCTCGTCCATCAAGAGGAGACGCGGGGACGCCAGCAAGGCGCGGCCGATCGCGACGCGCTGCCTCTCGCCGCCGGAAAGGCCGTGGGGCTTACGATCCAGCAGCGCCTCGATGCCGAGAAGATGCACGATGTGGTCAAAATCTGCCGGCCTTTTTCGCGACGTGAACCAGGATCCGAAGTTCAGGTTGTTGCGCACCGAAAGATGCGGAAACAGCCGGCTGTCCTGGAAGATGTACCCGAAGCGGCGCTGGTGGACCGGCACAAAGACCTTCCGCTGGGTGTCCACCAGAACCGCATCCTCAAAAGTCAGCCGTCCAATATCCGGTCTCGCAAGCCCCGCGATAACGCGCAGCAACGTTGTTTTGCCCGATCCCGAGCGGCCAAACAAAGCTGTCACACCAGCCGCAGACGTGAAACCTGCGTCGAGTGCGAAGGCACCAAAATGCTTTTGTGCTTCAACGGACAGGATCATGATGCTGCCTCCTCCCAGCCCAATGTGCCAAGAGCTCCGAAGCCATCAGCGCTGAGAACGAGACTGCGATCGCCACCAGCGTCAGGCGCGTAGCGCCCGCGTCACCGCCTGGGACCTGGGTCAGGGTGTAGATCGCAGCAGACAAGGTCTGCGTCTCACCGGGAATGTTGGACACGAAGGTGATCGTCGCGCCAAATTCGCCCATCGCCTTCGCAAACGCCAGGACCATACCGGCAATGATCCCCGGAAGACTCAGAGGGAGCGTCACTGTCAGAAAAACCCAGGGCCGGCTGGCGCCGAGCGTCGCGGCGGCCTCCTCGAGCTTCCCATCCACCGCCTCGAGCGACAACCGGATTGAACGCACCATCAGCGGAAAGCCCATCACGCCACAGGCCAGTGCCGCCCCTGTCCAGCGGAACGAGAAGACGATCCCGAACAGGCTTTCGAGATAAGCGCCAAACACACCACGGCGGCCGAAGGCGATGAGCAGCAGATATCCAGTCACGACCGGCGGCAGAATGAGAGGCAGATGCACGAGGCCGTTGAGCAGCGACTTGCCCCAGAACCTTCCGCGCGCCAGGAGGTAAGCAACGAACACGCCGAACGGCAGCGCCGCCAGTGTCGCGATGGTCGACACCCACAGACTAAGCCTGACCGCCACCCATTCATCCTCGCTGAGATGAAGCCATTCCAACAGAACGCAATCCTCGTTTCGACGCAGGCACAACAAAGCCGTTTAATGGAGGATCGTGAAGCCTTCCTTCTCGAAAAAAGGTGCCGCTTGCGGAGACTTCAGAAAATTTAGGTAAGATGACGCCGCACTAGCCCCCGAACTTTTCAGCAGCGCGATCGGGTAAATGATCGGCGGATGGAGATCTTCGGCAAAGGTGCCAACGACCGCGACACCCGGGTCTGCCGCGGCATCCGTCTGATAAACGATGCCATAGGGCGCTTCGCCGCGCGAGACGAGAGCAAGCGCCGCGCGAACATTCTCGGCGCCCGCAACATGCTTTTCGACCACCGACCAAAGGCCGAGTTTTTCGAGCGCCGCCTTGGCATATTTGCCGGCCGGCACAGAATTCGGCTCCCCAATGGCGAGCTTGCCGCCGTTCAGCAGCGCGGCGAGATCGAAGCCAGGCGCGATCCGGATGGGGGGCGCATGGTCCTTCGGCGCGATGAGCACCAGGCGGTTGCCGAACAAATTGGCCCGCGAGTCCTCCTGCAGCAGACCCTTTTGGGATAGATATTGCATCCAGTCGAGATCGGCAGAGATGAAGATGTCGGCTGGCGCTCCTGCCTCGATCTGCCGGGCAAGCGCCGAACTTGCGGCATAGGAAACGGTGACCGGTGGCTGTCCCTGCGTGGCCCAGGCACTGTTGGCCATGTCCAACGCGTTCTTGAGACTTGCCGCTGCAAAGACAGTCACCCTGTCCTGCGCCCACAGTGAAGCTGGCGTGATCATCCACAGAACTGCGAGCATCCAGGCGACAAACCTGCGCTGGCGCGCCCCAAAGACCCCCATCCCACCTCTCCATTTAACGTTCGTTGATTGGAAGGATATATGGCTTCACGTCAGGGATGCTAGACCGGCAAACCGCCGCCGCGCTTCAAGGTGACCTGCTCTCCTTGAAGATGTTCAGCGCCGCGTATTGCAGCAGCATGATCGTCTTGCCGTCGCGGATCCGGCCGTCCGATATCATCTGCATCGCCTCCTCGATCGTCGGCTCCAGCCGCTCGATGTCCTCACCCTCCTCCGCATTGCCGCCGCCAGTGGAAACCTGATCAGCGGCTGAATAAGCGCCAACGAAGAAATGCAGCCGCTCCGTTACCGAGCCCGGGCTCATGAAGGCGTCGAAGATTTCGCGCACGTCGCTCCCCCGATAGCCGGTTTCCTCCTCCACCTCGGCGCGGATCCGCTCCTCCGGGCTCGCGTGATCGAGAAGCCCCGCCGGCGTCTCGATCAGCAGATCGTCATGCCCGTTGACGAAGGCGGGGTAACGGAACTGGCGGGTGAGCAGCACCCTTCTACGCTCAAGATCATAAAGCAGGATAGTCGCGCCATTGCCGCGGTCATAGGTCTCGCGGCTTTGCCTCTGCCACGTCCCGTCCGATCTCAGGAAGCTGAAGGTCGTCTTCTTCAGCACATACCAGTCATCGGAAAGGGTCGCTACATCCTCGACCCGAACTCTCTGCGCCACCGCCATTACACCCTCACACGTTGCTTGCACGATATCGCACGATTTACGTCTTCATACAATATTGCGCATTCCCGGAGGTTGCTATCCCGGTTAACGAACATCATCAAAAACAGGTGGGACTTAAGGCCCAGACCGGAACGCTTGGAGGAAGCTTGCGTTATTCCGCCATCAACTGAACTCGCATGAAGGCCACCGCGCCTTCGGCATCCAACAGACGGTTCAAGAGCATGAAATCTGCAATCTTCTCGATCCTCGTTCTCATGGTAGGCATGACGGCTACGCTGGCTTTCCTCAACGATCCTGCGAAGGTCGCCTCGGCAAAGGTTTATGTGCCTGAGGTCGTGTCTGAAACGACCAGCGGCTAAGGCCCGCGACGCATGACACGTCGAGCAGGTTGAACTGCTTTGACAATTAACCTGCTCCATCCTCCATGAGACTTCGCTGAAAGACATTGGTGGCCGCTATGACTGGCAAAAGACTGGAATGGCTGGCGCGTGGAGGATATGCGGCGCGAGGCGTGGTCTACATCCTCGTCGCCGCCCTGGCAGTCCTTCCGATCTTTGGTGGCGGAAAGGCCGATTCCAAGTCAGCGCTGACGACTGTACTCGAGCAACCTTTCGGTCAGATCTGGCTCGGGCTGATCGGCCTGGGGCTGGTCGGCTTCATCCTGTGGCGCATCGCACAGGCGACGCTTGATACCGATGGGCACGGGCAGGACCTCAAGGGTTACGTCGTCCGGGGCGGATTGCTGATCAGCGCAGCCACCTATACCGGTCTTGCCGCTTATGCGATCAGTCATGCCCTGCATTTCAGCCTCGGCGGCGGATCATCCGACAGCCGGCAGGACTGGACGGCATGGCTCATGCAGCAGCCTTTCGGCCGCTATGTCGTTGGCCTCGTCGCCCTGGCTGTCATTGGTGCCGGTGGAGCACAGATCCTGAAGGGCGCCAAGCGCGGGTACCTCAAGTACTTCTCACACAGTTTCGAACACAAGAAGGTCCTCAACGCCGCCTGCATCTATGGCTTGGTTGCCCGCGGAGCGGTTCTCGTGATACTCGGCGTCTTCCTTGCCTATGCTGCTTTCACGATCGATCCGGAACAAGCGGGTGGAACGGCGGATGCGCTATCATGGATCCGCGAGCTTCCTTTCGGCGCGCTACTCTATCTTCTCGTCGCCGTTGGCCTGTTTGCCTTCGGGCTCTATGGCCTGATCGCAAGCCGATACAGGATGATCCGCAGCCCCGACTTACAGAGACCCTTGAGCGCCGCGCGCTCAGCGTTAGGTTAGAGCCTCAATCTAGGGGTTCGGCATGGCTTTTCATCACGTTTACGCGCGCAGGGTTCTCGACAAGTTCAAGAGCTTCGAGCCGCTGGGGCTCATCATGGTCGCGGTCTTGGCGGGCGGCCTGTTCCTCTTCTTCCAACTCACCGGCGAGGTGATGGAGGGGAACACCCATGCCTTCGATGAGCGGATCCTGCTTGCCCTTCGTAACACCACCGACCTCGGGACGCCGCTCGGGCCGGCTTGGCTCGGCCAGGCGATGGGCGATATTACGGCCCTTGGCGGGCACACCGTGCTCAGCCTGATGACCATCATGGCGACCATCTTCCTGTTTCTGTCGCGGCAGCGGGCGATTGCCATCTTCACCTTCCTGTCGATCGCTGGCGGCTTGCTGGTAAGTTCACTGCTGAAGCTCGGGGTTGCTCGCCCAAGGCCAGACATCGTGCCGCATTTGGTGGATGTGCACAGCCTCAGCTTTCCGAGCGGTCATGCGATGCTGTCTGCCGCGACCTACCTCACCCTTGGCGCCCTTCTGTCCCGCGCGCAGCCTTATCGCTCGACACGGATCTTTCTTCTTGGCGCAGCGATCTTCCTGACCTTGCTCATCGGTATCAGCCGCATCTATCTCGGCGTGCATTTCCCGACAGACGTACTTGGCGGCTGGTGCGCGGGCGCGACGTGGGCGCTTGGATGCTGGCTGATTGCACGGCGTTATCTCTCGACCACGCCAATTCCGGCCAAGGTCAAGGACACTCAACCGCGATAGGGCATCACTGTCTCGGCGCCGCTGGACCTGCGCTACCGTCAATACCCGAACCCGTTGTCGGCCGGTTCGGCGCAGTCTCGGTATTCTCCGGCGTCCGGAGGAACATGACGGCGAGGATCAAGGCCAGAACGCCGGCGGCTATCGCAACCGACCACGCGGACCGGCCATTTCCGGTATGAGGCGCGGGCCTTTGCTGCCCGTCATACTCCGTATTTTCGTCCTTTGCGCCGAATGGGTCCCGCCCTTCCGCCATGGATGTACCTTGCCTCGATGCTTGCTCATACATGAAGAGGACGCCGGCATGGCTGCCGGCGTCGACTGGTCCTTACATCTGCTCGGATTGTGCACCGCTGTTCGGCTTGGCCGGTCCCAGAACCGGTTTCTCGCCAAGCGCTTCGGTCATGCGCATCGGCTTGAACTGTCCCTTGCCGTCGATCGATGCACCTTCCGACCAGCGGCCTGGAACCGGATCACTGCCGTCAGCCTGGAATCCAAGGAAGCTGTAGTTGAACTCCTGGTTCTCCTGCTCCTGCGGGAAGCTGTTCGGGATCGGGAAGGCGCCGGAAGCACCGCCGAGCTCTTCGATCGCAGCCATCCACTGGTTCTGGTGCATCGTGTCGCGGGCAATCAGGAAGGACAGCATGTCCTTCATGCCCGGATCATTTGTCATGTTGTAGAGACGAACGGCGAGAACGCGACCGGTCGACTCGGCCATCACATTGGCCGTCATGTCGGCAGCGATATTGCCGCTCGCATAGATATGCGACATGTCAAACGGCACGCCGTCGGAATCAACCGGCATAGCCGAGAGGCCTGCAGACAGAAGGTTCTTCAGGTTCAGGCCGCCGAGCACGGCACCACCCACAGGGTCAGCAGCAACCGATTCCTTCACGCTCAGCGGAGCGCCTTCGAGGTTGAGAGCCACAGCCGTTGCCAGCATCTCGATGTGACCGAGTTCTTCGGCAGCAGTGTTCATCAACAGGTCACGGAACTTCGGGTTACCACGCGCACCGCAGGCCTGGAAGAAATACTGCATGGCGACACGGATCTCGCCTTCGACACCACCGATCGCCTGCTGGAGCGCCCGTGCAAACAGAGGATCGGGGGTCTCGACGCGGACCGGATACTGTAACTTGCCGTCAGTGTAGAACATGAAGCTCTCCTTTTGGTTGGGGGAGCGCAAAGAACAACGAGATCGGCATTAAGTTTCGTCGCGTCGCAAGAAAGTTGATGACCGCGATCAACCTTCGCCGCGAGTGTCGGCTTCTCGCGTGCCCAGCGAGGCGGCTTTCACGAAACCTTCTCCAGTATCAGGGGTTGTTAGGGCAACAACCCAACACATGACGTGGAGACGATCGATGAGCGAGATGGAAACGGAGAGCCTGAAGCTTGCCAAGGAGTACCTTTCCTTGGGCGGTGCACGGAGAGCCAAGATCGATGACAACATCGTCAATACACGGCTGTGGGAGAATGACCCTCCGGAAGCGGCCGCATTCTGGGATAAGCACATCCAGTCGCTGCCGGAAGACAAGCGCCGCGAGGTGGAGCTTCATCTGCCGACGATCAACGCAACCTGACCACGACCTAGACCGCTGTCAGCCCGAAGCCTTCGCCTTGCCCAGGCTGGTGAGAAGGTCGTCGAGCATCGGCTTCTGGCCGATCAGAATCTTCGTGCGCGCGGCGGCGATGTCGAACCACCCAGCACGATCTACCTCCGGGAACGACTGCATCCGTCCCGACCTCGGCGGCCATTCCATCTGGAACGGGCTGCTTTGTGGGTGGTCGAGGTCGACATCCGGTTCTGCCTCCACCGCCCAAACCAGAACGATCTTGCCGCCAGGCTGGCGATATCTCCCAAGCTCGGAAAAGTCGCCGTCGACCGCTACGCCCAGCTCTTCCTGCGCTTCGCGAATGGCCGCGTCCAAAGGCTCCTCGTCGTCCTCCACCAAGCCTTTCGGGATCGACCAGGCGCCCTCGTCCTTCTTTGCCCAGAACGGTCCGCCCGGATGCACCAGCAAAACTTCCGCTTCGCTGTCCGTCATTCGATAGATCAAGAGACCTGCACTGGTCTTCGTCATGGACTGCTCCGGAGGGCTGTGTTGTCGCAGGCATCGACAAGATGGACGAGCTTTGGCAAACCGGAGCGCAGCAAATACCGACGATCCCCCGCCTCAGCGGAACCATCTGCCATGGCTTCGCCTTCATCATCCAATGCAACGATAGTGTCGGTGAGTTGAATGGCAACGGGATTGATTGCTCTTCTTGATGACGTGGCGGCGATTGCAAAACTCGCGGCATCGTCCCTTGATGATGTGGCCGCGCAAACAATCAAGGCCAGCACCAAGGCTGCGGGTGTCGTGATTGATGATACCGCGGTCACGCCGCGATATGTGGTCGGTCTGTCGCCTGCTCGCGAACTTCCGATCATCGGCAAGATCGCCCTCGGCTCGCTCAAGAACAAGCTGATCTTTCTCCTGCCTCTGTGCCTGCTGCTCGGCTACTTCGCGCCATGGCTGATCATGCCGCTGTTGATGCTCGGCGGCATCTACCTGTGCTTTGAAGGTACGGAGAAGCTCCATGAAGCGGTGTTCGGCCATCATGGGGAGCAAGACTCGACGGAAGCGGATGGCACGGATGCCAGTGAAATCGAGAAGGAGAAAGTGTCCGGCGCAATCCGTACCGACTTCATCCTGTCGGCCGAGATCATGGCGCTGACGCTGGCGGGTGTGTCAGACTCCGGCTTCTACACGCAGGCTGCGGTGCTGGCTGGCGTCGGCATCTTCATTACCGTGGCGGTCTATGGCATAGTCGCGCTGATTGTTAAGGCAGACGACATCGGGCTAGCGCTGGCAAAGAGCGGCTCCGCGGCCCTGCGCGGTTTCGGAAAGTTGCTCGTCCGCGGCGTGCCTGTTTTTCTGCAACTGCTGGCGGGCATCGGAACTGCCGCGATGCTTTGGGTCGGCGGCAGCATCATCGTCCATGGTCTGGCGGAGCTCGGCTTCCACGCACCGGAGCACATGATCGAACACGTTGCAGAACAGGCCGTCGCCGTCGTACGGGCGCTACCTTCGGTCGTTGGGTGGCTGGCTACGTCCCTGCAGCAGGCGGTGTTGGGCCTAGTTATCGGTGCTGCCGCGGTCGTCGTCTTCAACCTGATTAAACCGGCTCTCGTTCGCATGGGCTACGCGCATGGCTGAGATGTACCTCATCCAAATCCTCCTGCCCGTCATCGGCGCGCAGAGCGACAGACCTGATCCGTACGAAATGCTTCGCGAGGAGCTCACCAGCCGGTTTGGCGGGATGACCTTCCACAAGAACGCGCCCGCCGAAGGGCTCTGGGCGAATGATGATGACGTGGAGAAGGACGCCATCATCATTGCAGAGGTTATGATCGATGACCTGCATCGCGACTGGTGGCATACCTATCGCAAGACACTGGAGGACCGCTTCCAGCAGGAGGAGATCGTCATCCGTGCGCTGCCTATGGCCAGGCTTTAGGCATCAGTTCTCGTCACCAACAACCGGATGACGCCTTGCTTGGAAAAGGGTGGATGAGTCACCAACGGCGAGCGCGGCCGCCCATGGTCGAGCCGAGGAGGACGAGATGATGTCAATGGATGCCACCACGGCAGGTAGGATTGACCCGCACCTTACACGAACTGCGCCTCGCATCGTCTCGGTGCGGGCAATCCCGGTGGCGGGCCGCGACAGCATGTTGCTCAACCTCAGCGGTGCGCACGGCCCCTTCTTCACCCGCAACCTCGCCATCATCGAAGATGCTTCCGGCAACACTGGTGTTGGGGAGGTTCCTGGCGGAGAGGCGATCCGCAAGACGATCGAAGACGCAGCGCCACTTCTGATCGGCCAGACGATCGGCGGTTACAATCAACTGCTGGACAAGGTGCGGAAGACCTTTGGCAACCGCGACGCCGGAGGGCGGGGAGTGCAAACCTTCGACCTGCGCACGACGATCCATGTCGTGACGGCTCTCGAGGCCGCTCTCCTCGATCTCCTCGGGCAGCATCTCGGTGTTCCTGTCGCGCAACTGCTTGGCGACGGCCAGCAGCGCGATTGCGTGGAGATGCTAGGGTACCTGTTCTATGTCGGCGACCGGAGAAAGACCGACCTGCCTTACCGAACCGGCCAAGGCGAGACGGATGACTGGCTGCGCCTGCGTGACGAGGAAGCCCTGACGCCGGAGGCGATCGTGCGGCTCGCGGAAGCAACACATGCGCGCTACGGCTTTCGCGACTTCAAGCTCAAGGGTGGCGTGTTGCGCGGCGAAGAAGAAATGGAAGCGGTCACCGCAATTGCCCGCCGTTTCCCCGAAGCCCGCGTCACGCTCGACCCGAATGGCGCATGGTCGCTCGAGGAAGCCGTCCGGCTCTGCAAGGGTCGCGGCGACGTGCTCGCCTATGCGGAAGATCCTTGCGGCGCCGAGAATGGTTATTCAGGTCGCGAGGTTATGGCGGAGTTCCGGCGCGCCACCGGCTTGCCGACCGCCACCAACATGATCGCCACTGATTGGCGGCAACTTGCGCATGCCATCCAACTCCAGTCGGTGGATATTCCGCTGGCGGATCCGCATTTCTGGACGATGCAGGGGTCGGTTCGCGTGGCGCAGACCTGCCAGATGTTCGGCATGACCTGGGGCTCACACTCGAACAATCACTTCGACGTGTCGCTTGCGATGTTCACACATGTCGGCGCGGCAGCGCCCGGTAAGGTCACGGCACTTGATACGCACTGGATCTGGCAGGACGGACAGCGCCTGACACGTGAACCGTTGCAAATCCAAGACGGGCATATCCGCGTGCCCGAGCGGCCGGGCCTGGGTGTTGAGCTCGATATGGACCGGGTGATCGAGGCTCACGAACTTTACCTGAAACAAGGCCTGGGCGCGCGTGACGACGCGATCGCCATGCAGTACCTGATCAAGGATTGGCAGTTCGACAATAAACGGCCATGCCTCATCCGGCCCTGACCCTCGATTGGCTAGCGGATGTGATGATAACGGCGACGGAAATAAACGAGCGCCTCATCATTGTCATCGCCATGGATGACGCCGCGCACCCGGCAGAACAGCACGTGATGCGTGCCGCTTTGGACGACGTCCGCAACCTCGCAGTCGAATGATACGACCGCATCGGAGAGCATCGGCGACCCGGTCTCACCTGCGGTCCAGTTGCCGCGCGAAAATCGCTCCTCCTGCGGCGTTGCACCACCGAAGAGCTTGGACAAATCCTCGTGCCGGCTCGTCAACGCATTGACGCAAAGCACCCGGTTCGTCTCGAAGATCTTCGCGACCGAGCTGGAGCGGTTCAGGCAAACCAGCAGCGTTGGCGGCTGGTCTGTTACGCTACAGACTGCCGAGGCAGTGAACCCTGCCACGCCGGCCGGCCCGTTGGTGGTGACGATATTGATCGCCGCCGCCAACCGCGACATACCCTCTCGAAAGGCGAGGCGGCTCGCCTCGATGTCGTCCTGCATCATCTCACTCGTCATTCGCTTCGCAGTCCTGCCTTCTTGAGCAGCGGCATAATACGGTCGCAGAAGAATGGCAGTTCGTAAGTGTAGTTGACGAAGGATAAGGCAATGCCGGCGTAACCCTGCTGGGAGATCGCCAGCATGTCCTCGACGATCTTCTCCGGCGTGCCAACGAGCGGATATCCGCCGGCGCCCCCGGCAAAGCGCTTGCGGTAACGGTCGTAGCTTTCCTTGTCGTGCGACTGCGAGAACTCCTTCTTGCCTGCCATATGGGCGTCGACAGCCTCATGATCGGCAAGCGTCACTGCATAACGCTCGTAATAATCCTCTGCCTCCTGTTGCGTCTCGCGACAAACAACGTGGCAGACGGTATAGGCGCCAACATCGCGGCCGATGACGCTGGCCCGGTTGCGGATGTCTTCTACATGCTTGCCAGCTTCCGAGATTTCCGTGAAGGTGGTGAACAGATATTCGCAGTTCCTGGCGGCGAAATCGCGCCCCGGTCCGCCGAAGGCCGCATTCATCGTCACAGGCCGCGGCGTCTGGATACTCGCAGGGCGGCTGACCACGTCCTTCAGCTGGTAATACTGTCCGTTGAAGTCAAAGGGAGTGTCGGATGTATAGGAGCGTTCGACAATCTCCAGCCATTCCGCGGCCTGGTCATAACCCTTCTCCACCAGCGGCACGCCAAACATGCCGAACTCCTTCGGGTTCCAGCCACAGACGATATTGAGCCCGGCGCGTCCGCCGCTGATATGGTCGACCGTCGCGAGCGCCTTCGCCGCGTATAGCGGATGCANGAGCGGCACGTGGACCGTCATGAAGAGNCCTATCCGTTCGGTNACCGAGGCAAGGCCGGCTGCCCAGGTGAANGTTTCAAACGACCACTCCCTCACCCGNTTCTTGCCACCGAAACCTTTCCAGCGCGCGATCGGGAGGAAGAAATCGAGNCCACCGCGGTCTGCGATCTGGACGGCGTTCAAGTTGTCCTCCCACCGCGCCTGCCACCGCTCCGGCACATCCGTAATAGCCAATCCACCATCTGCATTGGCGGAAAATACTCCAAGCTTCAGCTTGCTCGCACCTTTGAGCGGGTGTGGTTTGCGGTTCATTTCGTCCTCCGACTTCTTCTTCGACCCGAGAGCGCCTGCCTCTCGGCTTCTTGCAACTGGCGATGACGGACGGAGAGGAAGGCCTCCTCCGCCGCAAACAGGAAAAGCATCATCCGGTCCTGCACCATCAGCGGATCGCGCGCCATGAAGGCTGACTGGATTCCAGAAAGGCTGGAGATATAGGTCGCGGCCGTGGCGGAATCGGCGAACGTACCGATGCGGACCGACTGAAAGTAGTCCATGAAGCGCGCGATCGTTGCCGCCATGTGGGGATTGCGAACTGCCTCCAGCCAGGCATTGCGGTAGTCCACATTGGCAGCCAGGAGTGCTGGAAGATCTCCCTCAGCAAGCGCCTTTTCAATGAGTGCGAACAGTTCCGATAGTTTCCCGGCGACCTCCGGCGTCAGGTCACGCGCGGCTGAGGCCGCAGCGCGAGGCTCAAGTTGGCGGCGAACCTCGAACAAGCCAGAGATGTCAGCCGGCGAGAGCTCTCGCACGGCAAACCCCCGCGTCGTTCCAACAAGATAACCCTCCGCCACCAGCCGCAATAAAGCTTCACGGGCTGGCATGCGCGATATGCCGTGCCTAGCTGCAATCTCGGTATCCACCAGCCTTTCCGAGGGTGCAATCGCACTCCGCTGCAGCTTCAAGCGCAGGTCGGCATAAATTCCATCCACGAGATTATCAACCGGCTTCAACATCCCATCTCCTGCCAAAACCGTATACCGTTCTTACCCATCTTCAAGAGGATAAGCGGCTACCGCACATAAATTCTGGAAAGAGGTCGTGTTATTCGTATACGATTTGCCCATCTTGTACGGTGAGACGTTTCAGGCTTAAAGCTCATCAAGGCCTGTTCCACCGCCCTGATCATCGAGGATGCAAAAACAATGAGTGACTTTCGACAGAAATGCCTTGGCGGTGAACGGCTGATCGGCACCTTTGCCGCCGTACCTCATCCGGTGACTGTCGAGGTCACGGCCGCGGCTGGTGTCGACTTTCTCTGCATCGACGCCGAGCACTCGCAGATCGGACGCGAACTGATCGAAAACCTCATCCGCGCCTCCGATGTTCACCGGGTACCGGCGATCGTGCGCGTGCCGGGTCATGCCCCGGAATCCATCGCCGGGGTTCTCGATGCCGGGGCCGCTGGCGTTCTTGTTCCACGAGTCTCGACAGCCGCCCAGGCGAAGGCAGCCGTGATGGCCACGCGTTACCCGCCGCTTGGCGAACGTGGGGTCGGCCCGGGGCGCGCAGCCGGCTATGGCTACCGCATTCCGGACTACCTGAAGCGCGCGAATGACGAGATCCTGCTCGCCGTCCAGATCGAGACGGCGGAGGGATTGGCGAAGGTTGAGGAGATCGTCTCCGTTGAAGGGGTGGATGTGATCTTCATCGGCCCGGGCGATCTCTCAGTTTCTATAAACGCTCTTGGGCCGCAGGGAGCGGAAAAACTGGAAGCGGCGATCCTGACGATCGCGAAGGCCGCACGCGCCGCTGGCAAGGCAGTCGGCATCTTCCGACCATCGCCAGATGATGTTGGAAAATGGACGGACGCCGAAATCAGCTTCTACCTCATCGCTAGCGACACGATGATCCTCGGCGCGGGCGTGGCATCTGCCGTTAAGGCTGCCCGATCAGCCTGAGCGTCAGCGGCAACGGACCTCAACGGCCGGATCAACTTCAAGCCGGCCGTTGGTCGCTGTAATCAAACCTTGGCACTCGCGCCCTGCTGCTTCAGTGCGGCGAACTTGGTGGTCAGGGTGCCGATGTTTTCATCAAGCCACTTCGCCATGGCGAGTTCTTCTTCAAGGTTTGCCTTCAGTGGCGTTGCAAGCGCCGGAAGCTCCGCATAGTCAGCCAACGCGATCAGAGACTTGTAGGCGGCGATCTCGAAATTCTCGAAGGCGAAGTTCGCCATCGAGTTCTTGAGGATCTCGTCACCGGCAACCGTGTGCCCGAGTGCTGCCATCGCGCCCGTGAAGGAAAGCGCGGCGTCCTTGATCGATGAGTGGCTCTCGGCAAGGCCGCTCAGGACTTCTTCGAGACGCCGGATCTGGCCTTCCGTTTCGCGGATATGCTGATCAAGCTTGGCGGCGACTTCCGGGTAGTTCTCGATGCGCTGAAGCTGCGGCTTCATGATCGATAATGCCTGGTTTTCCATGGCATGTGCGTTTTTAAGTCCGGTAACGAATAGTTCGCGCGGCTCTTGTGACATCGGATACTCCTCTTGTTTGGCCCTACCAACCTCAAGTCCGCCGAGAAGTTCCACTCACGCCGTTTCGAGACCACAAGGCTCTGGAGCTTGATCTGGAGCCGCCGAGCCATACCTTGGTCCGGCAGATCAACCAGGCAAACACTGCGAGCATGCCAGCGACAGACACATCATCGACGACGGAATGATCACCATGAATGTTGCTGTTGTGGGAGATGATGTTGGCAGCCCAAGGGTCCGCCCGACCTACCGCATGTTGTTGGCAGGATCCTTGATGGGCCTGACGCAGCTTCTGTCTCCTATTCCTGCTCAGGCGGAGGAGAAAAAGAACGAACCCGAGCAGTGCCTTTATTCCGGACCCGCCGGACCGGGCGCCCCTCCGGCCTGCATCCGGAGAAGCTCGTACCATGAGGACCTCTGCACGCATATGGAGGCCGTGGCCCTCCGAAACTCCGTTCCACCTGATTTCTTTGCCCGGCTGATCTGGCGAGAGAGCTTGTTCAAGCCTGATGCGGTCAGCCCCAAAGGCGCGGAAGGCATCGCGCAATTCATGCCTGCGACGGCCAAGCTTAAGGGGCTTCAGAACAGCTTCAATCCCGTCGAGGCGCTTACGGCGTCGGCCGCATATCTGAAAGAACTGAAGGACCGTTTCGGAAATTTTGGCCTGGCGGCGGCGGCCTATAATTCGGGTGAAGCCGGAGCCCAGCGGTTCCTCTCGTCAGGAGCGCTGCCGCTTGAAACGCGAGACTATGTCTTCGCAATCACGGGCCACACGGCGGAAACCTGGAAAACCTCCCCACCGGCCGATCCGGCACCGGCGCTTGATAAGGATAAGCCTTTCCATGAAGCCTGTGTGGATCTCGCCCGTCGAAGATCGATTACCGAGCCGATCCTTGCATCGGCAGATTGGGCGCCCTGGGGCGTCCAGTTGGCGGCCCATTACAACCCGTCGGTCGCGAGCAGGCTCTTCACCCGCTCAGTCGATCAACTGCCGAAAAACCTGAAGGACCAACGAGCCCTGATCGTCAGGCAGCGCGGCGGGAATTTCGGACGCCGCCCGCGTTATGCGGCACGGATCGGGATGCAGACGCGCGCCGAGGCAAACGACCTCTGCGGCCAGATCAAGGCCGCGGGCGTTCCCTGCACGGTCTTCCGCAACCGCTAGAAGCGCATCACCGCCGCCCTGTTCGGACGACGGTGACACTTGTATGGATTAAGCCGCTTCGGCTGCGACGGCGACGGGAATTTCGACATCGATCTCCAGGATCGAGACGTTTTCGTCGCGGTCGATCTTGATGTGGACCTTGTCGCTATCGATCTCCACGTGCTTGGCGATCACGGCGAGAATTTCTTCGCGCAGGACCGCGACGAGATCGGAATTGGAAGAAGCGCGCTCATGGGCCAGGAGGACCTGCAGACGCTCACGCGCCATCGGAGCAGAACGCTGCTTGCGGAACAGATTGAGGATGCTCATGCCGCCTTCCTTCCGAAGATCTTGTCGAAGATACCCCGCTTTTCATTCGGGACGGTGATCGGCACGGACTCGCCTGCGAGACGACGAGCAGCGTCGAAATAGGCCATGGCCGGTGCGCAACGTGCGTCTGCGAGGGTGACAGGGGAGCCGATGTTGGACGCGCGCAGCACATCCATGCTTTCCGGGATGATGCCGAGAAGTGGGATCGACAGGATCTCGAGAACGTCGTCGACCTTGAGCATGTCGCCACGCTCGGCACGATTGGAGTCATAACGGGTCAGCAGCAGGTGCTTTTCCATCCGTTCGCCGCGCTCCGCCTTCAGCGTCTTGGCGTCGAGCAGGCCGATGATGCGGTCGGAGTCGCGGACGGAAGAGACTTCCGGATTGGTGACGACAACCGCCACGTCGGCGTGCCGCATCGCAAGAGTCGCACCGCTTTCGATGCCGGCGGGGCTGTCGCAGATGACCCAGTCGAAGACGCGCTTCAACTCATTGATCACCCGCTCCACGCCTTCTGGCGTGAGGTTGTCCTTGTCGCGGGTCTGGGAGGCCGGCAGCAGGAACAGGGTTTCGAGCCGCTTGTCACGGATCAGCGCCTGGGAAAGCTTGGCTTCGCCCTGGATGACGTTGATCAGGTCGTAAACGACGCGACGCTCGGCACCCATGACGAGGTCGAGATTGCGCAGCCCTACGTCAAAATCGACGACGACGACGCGCTCATTCCTCTGCGCCAGGGCCGCGCCCAGTGCGGCGGTAGACGTCGTCTTGCCGACGCCACCCTTGCCTGAGGTAACTACAATGACCTTCCCCATCTCGATCTCCTTTAAGAGCCCGCCTCGGCTCACGTCAGTATTTCTGCAATAATCGAATCGCCGTCGAGCCAGCATTGGACCGGTTGTCCGCGCAGGTTTTCGGCCATGTCTTCCGCCATCTTGTAGATGCCGTCGATTGCCACCAGCTCGGCTTCGAGCTTGCGGCAGAATATCCGCGCCGTGGCGTTGCCAAGCGAACCCGCCATGGCTCGACCGCGCAGGGCGCCGTAGATGTGCACTGATCCGCCAGCGATGATTTCCGCGCCGGAAGCAACCGATCCGATCACCGTCACGTCGCCCTCCGGGAAAATCACCGACTGCCCGGAACGCACCGGCTCGCTAATCACCAGCGACTGGAGCGTCGGCCGCACCTCTACCGGAGCAGGCTTTACCTCTGCCTCGCTGTTGCGAAGCTCAATAACAGGCTCCTTGGCAATCGCCTCGTCGGAAACCGGACGCCCCCCCTTCAGTGCCGGTGGCATGCCGGGACCGAGCAGTGACGGACGCGCGCCCTCGATGCCCATGATGCTTACATTGCGCTGCGAAAGTTGCGCGACGAGTTCCTTCAGGTCGGCCTTGCCGATGTCAAGGTCGTTGACGTCCAGCACCACCGGACGGCCCAGGAAGAACCCGGCCGAACGCGACGCCAGATCATCGAGCCTTGTCAACCAGTCTTCTACCGGAAGGTCCGGAGAAAGAACGACCGCGAGGAATGAGCGGCCCTTGATGCGGATCGAGCGAGCGTCTGTTAGCACTTTGGTCATCTACGTAAACAAATCGTTGATTTGATTTACTGCTTCGATGGTTAACAAATGGTTAACGTGGGCCGCGCGGCGCTTAACCAAGCGCTAATTTTCGTGCCCCTCATGTCATGCTGAGAACGCACGGGCCTTGATGATCTGATCATGGCCGCTAAGTCCGTCGACAGGATATTGTCACCCGAACCTGTGGTACCCACGTGTTGCAAAAAGATACCCAACGGATCCTCCTGCTGGAGGACGACCTTCTCCTTGCCATGGATATGGAGGACTACCTCGTCGACAAGGGTTTCACGATTGTTGGACCGTTTGGCCGCGTCGCGGATGCCGTTGATGCGATCGGGCGGACGGAGCTTGATTGCGCGATCGTCGACCTTAACCTGCACGGGGAGCTGTCATTCCCCGTCATCGAGCTCCTGCAACAGCACTCTATCCCGGTGATCGTCTGCAGCGGCTATGCCGAACTACCGGAGCTCAAGGCACGCCTTGCCGGGCTACCGCTGCTTCCCAAACCTTGGGACGCCAAGATCCTGTCGCGGCTGATGCAGGAGCATTTCTCCGTCAACAACCGCGTCTGACGCAAGGATCAAGCCTGGAGCGGGAAGGTGATGTGACACTTCAACCCCGTCGCGGCGTAGTCGAGAACCGCTTCACCCTGCAGTTCGTAATGCACGCTTCGCTGGATCAGCGTCGTCCCGAAACCTTGATCGCCGGGAGCTGCGATTGCTGGACCGTCATGCTCCTCCCAGCTCAGATGAACCCGTGCCTCGTCTTGGGCCTCCTCGCGGCGCCAGGTAATTGAGATGTAGCCGCCATCCTGCGACAGAGCGCCGTATTTCACGGCATTGGTGGTCAGCTCGTTGAACACCATGCTGAGCGCCAGCGCCGTCTTCGGGTCAAGATGCACAAGCGGGCCCGCCTCGATCCTGAAGCGCTCGCCACGCCCTTGGCGATGGGGCTCAAGCGTACGGCGCACGACCTCAAGAAGTTCGGCCTGGCTCCAGTTCGTCTCGAACAGAAGGGCATGCGCGTCAGCCATGGCACGCAAACGACCGAGCAGGACCTCCGTGTACTGGTCAACCGTGAGGCTGCTCTTGGCAGTGCGCCGCACCAGCGACATCACCATCGCCATGGTGTTCTTGACGCGGTGGCTCAACTCGCGAACCAGCAATTCCTTCTGATGTTCGGCCCGCCTGCGCTCCGCCTTCTCACGCGCTTCCGCCAGTGCTCGATCGACTGCCGCGGGCAGGCGGATCAGCCGCTGCTTCAAGACGTAGTCAGTGGCGCCGTGCCGGAAGGATTCAATCGCCGCCTCTTCACCCAGCACGCCTGAGACGAAGATGAATGGGATTTCCGGCAGCGCCGCACTCGCAAGCTCAAGCGCACTCATCCCGTCAAAATCCGGAAGCGAAAAGTCGGACAGGATCAGGTCGAAGTCCCGTTGCTGAAGAGCTTCCATATAGCCGGCGCGGTTGGCGACACGCCGCACCTGCGGCCGCGGATCCATGCGCTCGAGATGTTCGCAGATCAGTTCACCATCCAGGTGGCTGTCTTCGAGAAGCAGAATGCGGGGCACTGGGGCTGCAGCGCTAGCCGGCACCTTGTCCTCGATATCCCGGTGGGGGTTCGTTGAGGAGAGCCCAGAAGACTCCCAAGTCTTGGATGGCTTTGAAGAATTCGTTGAATTCGACTGGCTTGACCACGAATGCGTTGACGCCAAGTTCATAACTCCTGACGAGATCCTGATCCTCGCGGGAGGAGGTCAGCATGACGATTGGGATGTGTCGCAGCTTCTCGTCCTTCTTGACCCGCTCAAGAACTTCCAGCCCATCCACCTTTGGCAATTTCAGGTCCAGGAGGACCACGGTTGGATCTCCTCCATTGCGGCCACTGTGGGCGCCCGTGGAGAAGAGGTAGTCGACAGCTTCCGCGCCGTCGCGCGCAATAATGATCTCGTTCGCCAGCTGGCACTTTTCCAGTGCTGCAAGCGTCAACTCCAAGTCTCGCGGGCTATCTTCCACGAGAAGGATTGGTCTCAATTCAGGCAAAGGCATGGCCTTTCGGTTGCACTGTGGGAAGCTCGAAGGTGAACGAGGCGCCCTTGTCGACCTCGCCCGTCGCCGTGATCGTGCCGTTATGCCGTTCAATGATGCGGCGAACAAGAGCAAGGCCTATCCCGGTTCCTTCAAAGTCTTCCTGGCGCTGAAGACGCTGGAAGACGCCAAAAAGTTTCCCGGAATAAGTCATGTCGAAACCGACGCCATCGTCTGACACCGTGTAGGTTGTCGCGCTGTCGGAGCCGTTGCCGGAGACGGTGATGTGGGCTGTTTCGCGTGGTCGGGTGTATTTGACGGCGTTCTCGATGAGGTTGAACCAGACCTGCCTCAGCAACGTCGCGTCACCCCATGCAGGCGGCAGATCGGCGATCTTCCAGTCGATGTTGCGACCTTCGTTGGTCAGCATGACGCTGCGCAACACCTCGGCGACCAGCTTGTTCATGTCGACATTCTTGTAGGTGATCGAGGTGCGTCCGAGCTGCGAGAAATTCAACAGGTCGTCGACGAGCCGGCCCGCGGCAAGCGCCGATTCCGATATGGTGTTGAGATAATGCAGCGACTTCGGATCCATGTCCGACTCCCGCTCCCGCAGCAGCTGCGCGAAACCGACGATGTGCCGGAAGGGAGCCCGGAGATCGTGTGACACCGAATAGGAGAAGGCTTCGAGCTCCTTGTTGGAACGCTGCAGCTCCGCGGAGAGCGAGGCAAGTTCCTCTGCCTTGCGCAGCACGATCCCCACGATCGCAGTGCGCAGGTCACGCGCTGCGGCGAGTTCCGCACCAGTCCACTCCAGCGCAGTAAGGCGAACCTGTTCGCGCCAAGCATCGAAAGATTTGCGCGGGTGGATCCTCCCCTCTTCGCGCACTTCCTTGTGTGGATCACCACCCCATTGGACGGTTCGCACAACTTCCGGCCGGAACCAGATGAGCCAGCTGGAGTGCAGTTCCGAGATGCGGGCCGCGATGACACCCGCTGCAACGTCCGCAAAACGCTCGCTCCCTGGAAGATGTTGAGCAAGCGACGCGGTTGAGAAAAGCTCCGCCTCGCCTTGCGCGCGCAGCCATTCCACCACCTCGCGAACCTCTTCCTCGCGCGGGACGCTACCCGTTGTAAGGTAGGCATCCTCGGCAACGATGGCCGCGCCGCTGGCCCCTACTTGCGCGAGCAGCGCCTCACCATCTCCCACCAGGCCCTCGAGCCATGACGCTTCTGTGGTCATCGAGGCGAGCAGTTGCGCTGTCACACGGCCGAGTTCCACACGCCTTGCCGAGTCATCCGAGTGAGCTTGGGCCGCAATCCGGATCGCGAGCGATTGCACCACGAAATCGCAGGCGTCGCGAATGGGCGCCGAGACCATGTGTGGCTTGGCGCTGTGGCATGAAACGAGACCCCAGAGCTTCCCATTCACCATGATGGAAACGGACATGGAGGCCGCCGTCCCCATGTTACGCATATACTCCAAATGCACCGGCGAAACGCTGCGCAGCTGGGCGTTGCTGAGGTCGAGCGGCTTGCCGTGCTCAGGATCAACCGAAGGTTCGATCGGGACCGGCTGGTAGGAAGCGTTCGGAATGATGCGGATCGGGTTGGCGGCGTACAAGGCGCGCGCCTGCGCAGGAATGTCTTTCGCAGGGAACCGCAGATCCAGATAGGACGGCAGCTTGCCATTACCGTGCTCGGCAACGACATGGCCGTTCCACTCCTTGTCGAAGCGATAGACAAGCACGCGGTCGAAACCCGTCAGTTGCGCGATGAACCGTGCGCATGCGGTCATCGAGCCCGCGATATCCGATTGCCCCGCAAGGATTTGGCCGACGCTCCTCAGTTTCGGCAGAAGGTCATCAAGCGGCGGATAGCTTGCCTCTTCGATTTCCAGGATGATCGAGCGGCCCGACCTGTGGGCGCTGACCGTCACCTGCTCATTCGTGAGTGGCATCTGGAAGGTCGGCTCGCTGGAGCCATGCCACGCGGCGATATTTGGCAGGATCGGATCAAGGCGTCCGCGCGGAGGCTCGCCAAATTGTACCGGCTGGCCAAGAAAGCGCTCCGCATTCTGGCTTGCCTGCACCACCGCCATTTGCGGCGGTCGCAGGACGAAGAGCACCCCGTGCGGCTGGATAGCGCCTGGAATATGGATGGGCTCTTGAGCACAGGCTTCGAGATCCGTCGCGGGATGGTCCACTCAACTGATCCTNACNTTTGGGTTTCCAGTTCTTCAGCGCGGGCTGAAGTTAGCGNCCTGNGAAGGTTTGTAAAGTCACGTCNCGGATGTNGCGCTTCTGCCTCTCCCCACTGGCGCTCACGGCACAATATCATCTACAACAGACCTCCCGATATACGAGCGGATTGTGATTGATGAGCCTTGATCTTCTGAACCTGCCCGAACAAGCACTTCTCCTCGGCCGCATCTGGCGGCCCGATGTCCAGGGTCCGAGCGTCGTCACGATACGAGATGGCTCATTGGTCGACATCACGACAGCTGAGTCACCGACGATCAGTGCCTTGTTGGAACGAGACGACGCGGCAGAATATGTCGCTCGTGCCCCCGGCGAGACGGTTGCAGATTTGGACTCTGTCGTAGCGAACAGCCAAGGCACTCCGGACCAGTCGAAGCCGTACCTGCTTGCGCCGGTAGACCTGCAGGTCATCAAGGCCTGCGGCGTGACCTTCGCCCAGTCCATGATCGAGCGTGTGATCGAGGAAAAAGCCGCCGGCAATCCGGACCGTGCGGCCGCCATCCGCGAGCGGGTCGCGTCCCTCATCGGTGGAAGCCTCAAGAACCTGAAGGCCGGCTCGCCCGAGGCTCAGCGCGTGAAGCAGGCGCTGATCGAAGAAGGCATGTGGTCCCAATACCTTGAAGTGGGCATCGGACCGCACGCGGAAGTGTTCACCAAGGCGCCGGTGCTTTCGTCCGTCGGCTGGGGTGCGGATGTCGGCCTGCATCCGGTCTCGACCTGGAATAATCCGGAGCCGGAAGTCGTGCTTGCCGTCAACAGCCGCGGCGAGATCAAGGGGGCGACGCTTGGCAACGACGTGAACTTGCGCGACGTGGAAGGTCGTTCTGCGCTGCTGCTCGGCAAGGCGAAAGACAACAACGCCTCCTGCTCGATCGGCCCATTCATCCGCCTTCTCGATGCCAGCTACACGCTCGACAGTATCCGCCAGGCGGAGCTTGACCTGACGGTCACTGGCGAAGATGGCTACGTACTTCGCGGCAAGAGCTCGATGTCGCAGATCAGCCGCGACCCGCTCGACCTCGTCTCGCAGACCTGCGGGGCCCACCACCAGTATCCGGATGGGTTCATGTTGTTCCTCGGCACCTTGTTCGCGCCGACGGAAGATCGCGACACGCCCAACCAGGGCTTCACTCACAAGGACGGCGATGTCGTGGAGATCTCTTCTGCGGCGCTGGGCACTTTGCGCAACACCGTGCGTCGCTCGACCGAATGCTCTCCCTGGAGCTTTGGTATCGGTGCCTTGATGCAGAACCTCGCCAAGCGGCGGCTCCTCTAGCCGCGGGTTCACCCTCAACCTCATCAAGCGAAACGAATGGGAAGGCCAGATATGTCTGACTATACACCTCCAAAGGTCTGGGTCTGGAACAAGGCGAATGGCGGTCAGTTCGCCAACATCAACCGGCCGATTGCCGGGCCAACGCATGACAAGGAACTGCCGGTCGGGAAACATCCGCTGCAGCTTTATTCGCTGGCGACACCGAACGGCCAGAAGGTCACCATAATGCTGGAGGAGTTGCTGGCGCTCGGCCATTCCGGTGCCGAATACGATGCCTGGCTGATCAGGATCGGCGACGGCGATCAGTTCAGCTCGGGCTTTGTCGAGGTGAACCCGAATTCCAAGATCCCGGCCCTCATGGATCGCTCGGGGCCTGAACCCATTCGTGTCTTCGAGTCGGGATCGATCCTCTTTTATCTTGCGGAGAAGTTTGGCGAGTTCCTGCCGCAGGAGCCGGCAAAGCGTGCGGAATGCATGTCATGGCTGTTCTGGCAGATGGGCAGCGCGCCCTATCTGGGCGGGGGATTCGGTCATTTCTACGCCTATGCTCCAACCAAGATTGAATACGCGATCGACCGCTTTGCTATGGAAACCAAGCGACAGCTGGATGTGCTCGATCGGCGTCTGGCCGAGAACGAATACCTGGCAGGCAGCGACTATACGATCGCCGACATGGCCGTCATGCCCTGGTATGGTGGGCTGGTGAAGGGCTGGCAGTATGGCGCGGCCGAGTTCCTCTCGGTGCACGAATACAAGAACGTCATCCGCTGGGCGGATGCCATCTTGGCCCGTCCTGCAGTCAAGCGCGGGCGGATGGTGAACCGCGTGAGCGGAGAGCTTTCCGAGCAGTTGCACGAGCGCCACGACGCATCCGACTTCGAAATGAAGACACAGGACAAGATCAAGGCTTGAAGCCTCAGCGATATGGAAGGCCTCTTGCCCGGCAAGAGGCCTTTTCCTGCGCCTATTCCTTCACGGCTCCGGTCATTGACGACACGTAGTAGTCGACGAAGAAGGAATAGAGAATGACGACCGGCAGGGAGCCGAATAGCGCACCGGCCATCAGCGATCCCCATTCGAACACGTCGCCACGCACAAGTTCGGTCAGCACGCCAACCGGGATCGTCTTGTTCTCCGACGACTGGATGAAGGTGAGCGCGTAGATGAACTCATTCCAGGACAGGGTGAAGGCGAAGATTCCGGCAGAGATCAGGCCGGGCACCGCCAGCGGCAGGATGATCTTCGTCAGGATCTGCCAGCGGTTGGCGCCATCGACCAGCGCGCTCTCTTCCAGCTCGAAGGGGATCGACCGGAAATACCCCATCAACAGCCATGTGCAGAAGGGGATGAGAAAGGTCGGGTAGGTGAAGATCAAGGCCAGCCGCGAGTCATAGATGCCGAGCTTGAAGACGATAAAGGCGAGCGGAATGAACAGGATCGACGGCGGCACCAGATAGGCGAGAAAGATCACCAGACCGATCGATCGCGCACCCGTGAATCGCACGCGTTCGATCGCATAAGCGCCGAAGACCGAGGCGAGAAGCGACAGGAAGGTGGAGCAGACCGCTACCAGCATCGTGTTCCACAGCCATCCCGGATAGGACGTTTGAAAAAACAGATACTTGATGTGATCCAACGTCGGCTTCACGACCCAAAAGGGGCTGTAGTTCGAATAATCCGTCAGCTGGTCGTTTGGCTTCACCGCCGTGATCGCCATCCAGTAGAACGGGAAAAGCAGCACGAAGACGAACACCGCAATTGGCAAATAGAGCATCACGATCCGCCGCGGCAGGCGGTTCAGGTAGCTCATGCCTTCGGCATTGTCGGTCAGGATCGGATCAGCGGCGTTGGAATTGGTCGACATATGCTTCTCCCTTAGTCCTGACCGCCCTGCTGCCATTTGCGGCGTTGCAGGCCAAAGAAACTGAACATGATCGCGGCCAACAGGAACGGAACCATGGCAACGGCGATTGCCGCGCCCTCGCCGAGCTGCCCGCCGGGGATACCGCGCTGGAAGGACAAGGTTGCCATCAGGTGCGTGGCGTTCACTGGTCCGCCCTTTGTCAGCACGTAGATCAGCTGGAAATCCGTGAAGGTGAACAGGACCGAAAAGGTCATGACCACGGCGATGATCGGGGTCAGCATCGGCAGCGTAACGTAGCGGAACCGTTGCCAGTTGCTGGCGCCGTCGAGCGAGGCCGCCTCCTGAAGCGATGCCGGGATCGTCTGCAGGCCGGCGAGCAGCGAGATGGCGACGAAGGGGATCCCGCGCCAAACGTTGGCAAGAATGACAGAGATACGAGCATTGGTGGGATCACCCAGGAAGTTGATCGGCCCGTTGATGAGGCCCATCTGCATCAGCGACCAGGAGATGATCGAGAACTGAGAGTCGTAGATCCACCAGAAGGCAAGGCCGGAGAGCACCGTCGGCACGACCCATGGCAACAGCACGATGGCGCGGAAGAAGCTCTTGAACGGCAGGTGCTGATTGAGCAACAGCGCGAGCCAGAGCCCGAGCGCAAACTTCAGGACCGACGCCACGAAGGTGTAAAGCACCGTGTTGAAGACGGAGAGCCAGAAGACGCCGTCGTCCATCAGGAACTGGTAGTTCTCAAGCCCGATGAAGATGCCGTCACGGCCGATCCGCGTGTCGGTGAAGCCAAGCCACACCCCAAGACCGAGCGGATAGGTGAGGAAGCAGACGAGAAACACGGCAGCCGGCAACATGAACAGGAAGCCGAGCACGTTGTTGTTCTGCAGGAGCGACGGGCGGCGGCCTTGGCCACGTCTGAAATCTACGGTCGCCATTGCTATTCTCCAGCCTGAAAAAGTCGTTGGCCTGCGGCACCATGAGTGCCGCAGGCGCTTTGTCTGTTACACGCGGTAGTAGCGGTTCGCGCGGCGCTCCGCTTCCTTCATGGCGTCCTCCGGAGACGACTGGCCGGTGACGGCTGCCGCATACATGTCTACCAGCACGTAGTCCGCCATCGTGGCTGCCGAAGCGTAACCCAGCGGGCCGGCATAACCGTTCGGGCGCAGCGTTTCCGAGGCGCGCGCGTAAGGCGCGTGGATCGGGTCGGCTGTCCAGATCGGGTTCTTCGCATAGGCCTTCAGCGGTTGGCAGCAATAGGCACTCGAGCCCTCCAGCCACGCGTTCATCTGGTCTGCTTCCATCATGAACTTGATGTAGGCCTTGGCAGCTTCCGGGTACTTGGTGTGCTTGAACAGCAGCAGCGAACTCGTCTGGTGCAGTTCGACGCTCTGGCCGACCGGGCCGACCGGGAAGTTGGTCGAGCGGATATCCTGGGCAATCTCGGCAAGCTTCGGATCTGCCTTGGCGGTGTAATAGACGGAGACGCCGTTGGCCGTCAGCGAGACCTGGTTTGCCAGGAAGGCGCGGTTGTTGTTGACGTCCTGCCAGCTTTCCGTGCCCGGGATGAAGGTGGCGTAGAGCTCCTTGGCATAATTGATCGACGCCAGCGTTTCGGGACTGTTGATCGTCACCTTGCCGCTTTCGTCGACCATCTTGCCGCCGTGGCTCCACAACAGCCAGTGGGCATAGTTATTGCCGTCACCCACGGCCTTGCCATGCGGGAAGCCGGCGGGTGTGCCCTTCGCCTTCAACGCCTTGCAGAGCTCCAGGAAGCCTGCCGTATCCTTCGGGAATTCGCTGAAGCCTGCCGCCTTCATGTGGCTGTCGCGGTAAACGACGGCGTTGCCGATGGCGGTGAGTGGCATGGCGATGAACTGATCGCCGCGCGACGCATAACCCTTCACGCCGTCATACCAGCCGCCGTATTTGTTACCGAGATAGTTGGCGAGTTCGGTCAGGTCGACCAGCTTGTCTGGATACTGGTGCGCGTCATCGAACCAGCACATGACAAGGTCCGGGCCGGAGCCGACATTGGCTGCGACGGCGGCTTTCGGACGGATGTCTTCCCAGCTTTCCTTGTCGATACGAACCTCGACGCCCGTCGCCTCGGTAAACTTCTTTGTGTTTGCGAGCCAGGCCTCTTCATCGCCCTTCACGAAAGGCGTCCAGCGCAAAAGGCGCAGGCTCGCCCCGCTTTCAGGTGTGTAATTCGGTTCCGCCTGCGCAAACGAAGGGCGGATGCCGAAGCCGGTTGCGCCAGCGACGGCTGCCGAAGCAGCTAGAAAGTCACGTCTTCTGATCGTCATAATATTCCTCCTCTTGCAAAGCGGGAGCGAACTCTCTGTCATCCGCCTCCCGCTGGCGAACGACAGCCTGCTGCACCCGTAGCGGGTTGCGTGCTGAGCGGCTGATCGGGCTCCTCTTCCCGAACCGCCGCCCAACGTCAGTCTGTCAATCTTCGACCCGTTTCAGCGTCGAAGAGATGCACATGGGTCGCGTCGATCGCGACGCGCAGAGTTTCACCGGGCCGCGCGGTGACGCGCTCACGGAATACGCAGTTCAGGTCGCTGCCACCCAGGCGAAGGGAAAGATGCGTTTCGTAGCCGGTAGGTTCGATGACGATGATTTCACCGGGCAGACCATCATCTGCCAGTGAAATGTATTCCGGGCGCAGACCGTAGACCAGATCGCGGCCTTGAGCCGCCGCCGGCGGGTTCGACACGGGCAGGGCCGTGCCATCGCTGGTGATGAACCGGCCGCCATCGGCAGTGTCGAGCCTGCCCTTGATCATGTTCATGGCCGGCGAGCCGATGAAGCCACCGACGAAGAGGTTCGCCGGCTTGTCGTAGAGTTCCAGCGGCGACCCCACCTGCTCCACAACACCATCGTGCATGACGACGATCTTGTCGGCCATGGTCATGGCTTCGATCTGGTCGTGCGTGACATAGACGGTCGTTGTCTTGAGCCGCTGATGCAGTTCCTTGATCTCGGCGCGCATCGCCACGCGCAGCTTCGCATCAAGGTTCGAGAGCGGTTCGTCGAACAGAAAAACTTCCGGGTCGCGCACGATGGCGCGGCCCATGGCGACGCGCTGGCGCTGGCCGCCAGAAAGTTGGCGCGGATAACGGTCGAGCAGCTTGTCGAGCCCCAGGATGCCGGCGGCGTATTTCACCCGCTTCTCGGCCTCTGCCTTCGGCGCCTTGTTGAGCATGAGCGAAAAGCCCATGTTCTGCTCCACCGTCATGTGCGGATAAAGCGCGTAGTTCTGGAACACCATGGCGATGTCGCGCTCTTTCGGCGGCAGCGTATTGACGACCCGTCCGCCGATCCTGATCTCGCCTTCGGATATGTTTTCCAGGCCGGCAAGCATCCGCAGAAGCGTCGATTTCCCGCAGCCAGAGGGCCCGACGAGGATGACGAATTCGCCATCGGCAATGTCGATGTTGACGCCCTTGATGACCGGAAACGAACCGAACGATTTCCGCACATCGGCGAACTGCACATCTGCCATACTCTACTCCTCCAAGATATCGAGCACCACGCATGCCATTTCATGTATCTGCGGAAGGTCCCGCAGCATTACCCTCTTCCGACGAACGGCATCTTTGTGGCCATCACGGTCATCGTCAGCACGTTGGCGCTAAGCGGCAGGCTCGCCATGTAGACAACCGCGTCTGCAACGTGCGTTGCATCCATGGTCGCCTCGATCGCCACCTCGCCATTCGCCTGCATGACGCCCGCCTGCATCTTCTTGGTCATATCGGTTGCGGCGTTGCCGATATCGATCTGGCCGCAGGCGATGTCGAAGTCGCGTCCATCCAGCGCCGTCGATTTCGTCAAACCGGTGATCGCATGCTTGGTCGCCGTGTAAGGCGCAGTATGCGGACGCGGCGTGGTCGCCGAAATCGACCCGTTATTAATGATGCGCCCCCCACGCGGCGTCTGGCTTTTCATCATCCGCACCGCCTGCTGCGTGCAGAGGAAGGCGCCTGTGAGGTTTGCAGCGACGATCGCATGCCAGTGCTCGACCTCAAGTTCCTCGATTGGCACGTTCGGCACGTTCATGCCGGCATTGTTCACCAGAAGGTCGATCCGCCCGTACTTTTCGGCGATCGTATCGAATAGCCTTCGCACCGAAGCAGCATCTCCAACATCGGCCGGCACGGCAAGATATTCGCTGCCGGTGGCAGCTTCCAGCTCAGATGCCGCGCTTTCCAGCACTTCCTTTCGCCGGCCTGAAATGACCACCTTGTAACCTGCAACGCCCAGAGCCTTGGCGATCGCCTTGCCGACCCCCGTCCCGCCACCGGTAACCANTGCAATCTTGGTCCATTCCATGCTCAAGCGATCCTCCCANCCAGTTCATCTTCGATATGCGCCTGCAGGATCTGGTCGAAATNCTTCTCCGCNTGGAAACCCAGCGCCTCGGCGCGGCTGGCATCGAACTGTGTCGGCCAACCGGCGACGATCTTTTCGATGACAGGATCGGTCTCGCGCTTGATGAGCGCGACGGCCTTGTCACCCGCGACACGACGCAAAGCCTCAATCTCTTCTCCGACCAGGGCAGAAAGCCCCGGCATGGTCAGGTTGCGGCGCGGTCCCACGGCTGCCGTATCGATCGTCGCGGCATGAATGAAGAAGTTGACCGCCGAACGCGGGCTCGCGAACCAGTGGCGCACATTCTCGCTGACCGGCAGGACGGCTTCCTTGCCGACCAAAGGTTCGCGCAGGATGTTCGAAAAGAACCCGGATGCAGCCTTGTTCGGAGCGCCCGGGCGCACACAGATCGTCGGCAGGCGAATGCCGATGCCATCAAAGATGCCGCGGCGGGAATAGTCGGCAAGCAACAGCTCAACAATCGCTTTTTGGGTGCCATAGCTGGTGAGCGGTGTCGTGAAGAACTCGCCTGGAATGACTTCCGGGAACGGCGTCCCGAAGACAGCGATCGATGAGGCGAAGACCACCCGCGGCACATAGTCTGCATTCTGCCCCTGTTGCCGGATGGCTTCGAAAAGCGCCCGACTGCCGTCGAGGTTGACCGAATAACCTTTACCGAAATCGGCCTCCGCCTCACCCGAAACAACGGCGGCCAAATGGAAGATGATGTCCGGTCGCAGAGCGATCACCTTCTCGGCGACACCTTTCTGAGAAAGGTCGGCGGTCATTGCCGTCGAGATGGACTGCAGAGCCTCTGGTACGGGTGGTTGAAACGCGTCGACAAGCGTCAGGCGCTCGATCGAGCCGCCGAGCGCGCCCGGTTCCCGCGCAAGCCTTTCCACAAGCTTGCGACCGATCATGCCTGCTGCACCCAAGACCATTACATGCATTCGGCTTCTCCTCCCAGTTCAGCCGTATCACCCTGGACTTCACCTCTCGACGAGGTCAAAGCGATGTCTTCTGCCCAAACGTCTTCAGCCATCCCAATCCTGCATCTGTCGACGTTGCCGGCCTGTATTCGGCGCCGATCGGCTGCCGGTAACCAAGCTCGTTCAGTAGCGCCAGGATGTGGTGGTAGTTGATCTCCCCATGGTCCGGTTCGCGTCGATCAGGGACCGACGCAATCTGGATATGTCCGATCGAATTCAGATACGTTTGCAACCTGAAGGTCAAGTCACCTTGCATGATCTGCAGGTGGTAGCAGTCGAACATCAGCTTGACGTTCGGCCTCCCGACCGCCTCGATCACCTCCAGCGCCTGCTCGCAGGTCTGCAGGAAGTAGCCCGGTGCATCGCGATGGTTCAGTGGCTCGATCAGGATAGTGATGCCGTGCTCTGCCGCAAGCTCGCACGCGAACTGGAGGTTAGCGATAAAGGTCTCGCGCGCAGCCTCGCCCGATGCCCTGCCCGCCATCACATGCACGTTGGCCGCACCGATTTCCGTGGCATAGGCGACCGCCTGCTGGATCGCATCTCGTGCTTCGCTCTCGCGGCCCGGCAGCGCCGCAAGGCCGTTTTCACCCGCCGCGACATCTCCTCGGATCGTGTTGATGCCAAGCATCTTCAGGCCTGTCTCGCGCAGCGCCGAACGCACCGCGTCGACGGGCACTTCATAAGGCCAGTGGCATTCGACGGCGTCGAATCCGGCCGCCTTTGCGGCGCGGATGGCATCCGGCAACGGCAGCTCCTGCCATAGAAACCCGAGATTTGCGGAGAAGCGTGCCATATCAGTCCCACTCCACGTCATAAGTGCGGACGAGTTGCTCGATTTGGCCGGCACTGAGGAGGGCCGGGTTGGCGCCACGTGTCAGCAGGGCAAGCCTGGCCGTCTCCTCAAGCTCTTCGATTGCATAAACGGCGGCTTCCAGATCTTTTCCAGCGACTACGGGACCATGCGCCGCGAGCATTACCGCACTGCGTCTGCCCGCGAGTCCCCGGATAGCGTCACCCATGGCCGGGTCACCCGGCATGAAATACGGCAGCAGCTTCACCTTGCCGAGCTTCATGATGGAATAGGCGGTAAGCGGCGGCAGCATGTTGTCAGGATCGACTTGTGGCAGCAGCGAGAGTGCCACGCAGTGACTGCAATGAAGATGCACCACGGCACCTGTCTTGTTAGGCCGCGTCTCATAGAAGGCGGAGTGCAGCGACATCTCCTTCGTCGGCTTGTCGCCGCCTGTCTGTTTCCCATCCGCCCCGAAACAGGCAAGGCGAGCCGGATCCAGCTGGCCAAAGGAACTGCCCGTCGGCGTCACGAGAAGCCGCCCGTCCGACAAGCGCGCGGAGATGTTGCCCGAGGAACCAGCCGTCAGCCCCCGGTCATAGAGCGACTTTGCCATCCGGCAAATGTCTTCTCGTAACAAGGCTTCCTCGCTCATGCAGCCTCCAGAAGCTTGAAGGCGTCATCGAAGAAGGTTTCGCTGCCGAAATTGCCTGATTTCAGCGCCAGTGCGACGCGCTCGCCCTCCATATCGGCAAAAACCCAGGGAACACCCGGCGCGATCTCAGGTCCGATCTCCAAACGTGTGATGCCGAGGGCTTGCGTTATCGCGCCAGCCGTCTCACCGCCTGCCACCACGAAGCGACGCACGCCCAGATCGAACGCCCGCCGCGCCAGATGCGCCATCGCCTGCTCGACAAGTTGGCCGGCGCACTCGGCGCCAAGCTTCTGCTGCGCGCTGCGCACCTCGTCCGGATCGGCTGTTGCATAGATGAGCTTGGCACCTTCGGACGGCTGCCTCTCGAGCCATTCACCGGCGGCAACCTCGCCCTCATCCGCAAGGCGTAGAGGATCGAGCCTCAGGCTGGCGCTCGTGGCGCTGTAGGAAGCGAGCTGCCTGCGCGTCATCGCTGAGCAACTGCCGGAAAGCACCAGTTGTCCGCCTGCCGGAACCTTTAGCGACACCCGGCCTTCGGGTTTGGCGATCAATCCTCGCTGCAGATAAACCTGCGCCAGCTGACCGGCGATTGCACTGCCGCCCGTCACCAACGGCATGTCCGCCGCGGCTTCGGCAATTATGTTGAGGTCCGTTTCGGAAACGGTATCGACGATGACGTGAGAGACCTCGCCCGTGGCGAGCTCCTGACGCCGCTCATTCAGTGCGGCTGGTCCTTGCGCGACCGCATGGCGGTTCGCCAACCCCACCTTCCCGCGCACCTGCGGTTCGAGCAACCGCACGAGACTGGAGTCTCTCATGGGCGTCAGCGGGTGATCCTTCATTGGGCTTTCCGCGAGCAGTTGTTCGCCGACGAACAGGTGCCCCATAAAGACGCTGCGCCCATTCTCTGGGAAGGCCGGGCAATAGATCGTCTGATCGGCGCCGACTTCGTCCATCAGCATCTCGGCCACGGGGCCGATGTTTCCGGCGGCGGTGCTGTCGAATGTCGAACAATATTTCCAGAAGAACCGCGTTGCACCGGCACGCTTCAGCCAGCGGGCTGCGTCGCGGGCCTTTTGAACCGCCTCCGCTGCGGGAACGGTGCGGATCTTCAGCGCGATGACTTCGAGAACCGCCGCATCATCAGGATCATCCTGCGGCACGCCTATGCGCAGCGAGACCGGCAGGCCGCTGCGCGCCAGCAAGGCGGCGAGATCCGTGGCGCCGGTGAAGTCATCGGCAATGCAGCCGAGCAACATCACCATCAGGCCTGGCCCTCCATGCCGGGCAGGGAAACACCGCTTTTTTTCGCCAGAATTTTTGCGACTGCCGCATCGTCTTCTCGGCCAAGGCCTGCCGCCGAGGCCTCCTTGAAGAGGTCAAGTGCGATGCTGGCCATAGGCGTTGTCGCCCCGTTTCGTGCCGCCTCGGCCGTGACGATTCCGAGATCTTTCACAAAGATGTCGACAGCCGAACGCGGGGCATAATCGCCCGCAATGATGTGCTCGCCGCGATTCTCGAACATCCAGGATGAGCCGGCGGAAACCCGCAGCACGTCATAAAGCGTCTGCAGATCGATGCCGGTCTTTGCCGCGAGCGTCATCGCCTCCGCCGTTGCGGCAATATGGACGCCTGCCAGGAGTTGGTTGATCATCTTGACCTGCGAGCCCATGCCCGGCTTGTCGCCAAGACGGAACACCTTCGCAGAAACAGCATCGAGCGCTGTTTGCGCCTTGGCGAAGGCAGCTTCGGACCCGGATGCCATGACCGTGATCTCGCCCGACATTGCCTTCAGGTGTCCTCCTGACACGGGCGCATCGATGACCAGCATCCCCGCAGCCTCCAGCCGATCAGCGAGTGAGACCGTGGCGCTTGGCGCCATGGTGGTGCAGAGCATGAAAACCGTGCCGGGATCCGCGGTCTCAAGCGCTCCACCTTGTCCGAGAAGAACCTCTTCGGCCTGCGCACTATTGACCACATAAATGAAGACTGCAGCAGCATCCTTGACCGCCTCTGAAGCGGTCCCGCAGGGCGTGCCGCCGGCATCTTCGAAACGCTGCAGAACATCCGGGCGCACGTCGCAGCCCGTTACGCGAAAGCCAGCCCTGAGCAGGGACACGGCCGCGCCCCAACCCATGGATCCGAGCCCGATCACGGCGATCTTCTCAGCTTCCTGCACGGCTGCTCCTCCCCACGTGCAACTCAAGTTCCGATACGGTGTTACCGGTACCGGTATCGCTATCACCATTGGTTTTTGTCGAGGAAGTCAAGCCCTGTCCGGTTTACTTTCCCCTGCTCGTGAGCGTATGGCTTATGCGGGATCGTCGGCCGTCGAGGGGACGGAGAATGCGAAAAGCTACACTGGAAGAGGTCGCCGCCGCCGCGGGTGTCAGCAAGATGACGGCCTCGCGGGCGTTGCGTGGCACGACGGATGTCTCACCAGAAACACGCGCAAAAGTGCTGCGGGCGGCTGAGCAACTGAGCTACGTTGCAAACCGACTGGCTCTATCGATGTCGGCGCAACGTACGAAGCTGGTGGCGGTCGTTGTGCCGAGCATGTCGAATATCGTTTTTCCGGAGGTAATGGCTGGCATTTCAGCCGGCCTTGAAGGTTCCGGGATGCAGGCCGTCTTCGGTATCTCCGACTATGATGTGGACAAGGAGCGTGAGGTGATCCGCGATATGCTCTCCTGGCAGCCGTCGGCGATCATCGTCACCGGACTCGACCAACCGGAAGACACGCGTCGCATGCTGAAGGACGCGGACATCCCAGTCATCCAGATCATGGATCTGGATGGAGAGCCGGTTGATCATTGTGTCGGGCTGTCGCAAGGCGGCGCCGGAGAGGACATGGCGCGGGCTTTGATTGCCGCGGGCCGCAGGCGTTTCGGCTATATCGGCAGCGCGCTAAACCGGGATACCCGAGCGGAAAAGCGCAGGCGGGGCTTCGAGCGTGTTCTCGACCAGCACGGGCTGCGCTTTGCAGCGAAACACATCGACCCCGGGTCCTCCTCCATCGTGCTCGGGAAGCGCCTTACGATGGAGATGGTGAAGGCATCGGCTGAGCTCGACTGCATCTACTATTCAAACGACGACATGGCCGCTGGCGGGCTGTTCGCCTGCATGGAGCTTGGCGTCAGCGTGCCGGACGAGATCCTGATCGCCGGCTTCAACGGCCTGGAACTGGCGCATGCGCTACCGGTGAAGATCGCGACATCGGAATCATCACGGCGGGAGATCGGTGAGATTGCCGCGAGGCTTGTGCGGGAGGCGACCGCTGGTGAAGGGCGGTCGACAAAGACGGTGGCGTTCAAGCCTCAAATCTTTGGGCTTCCAGCCACATAAGCAGGGGCAACTGCTCTTTGGCAACCTCCAGCAAACGCCCGTTGACATTGTTCTTCTCAAGCATATTATCTGGTTAACTGGTAAGACCAGTTGACCAGTGCGCGGGAGGAGTAGCGCGTACGGGGAGGACCTGTTGATGTTTTCGGTTGTGGAACCGCGCCGGCTTTATCGGCTGGCTGCGGAGCAGATGCGCACGCTTATCGAAACGGGGGAATTTCCGGTCGGCAGCCGTCTTCCGGCCGAGCGCGATCTGGCCGAACTGCTCGGCGTGTCGCGCCCCACTGTGCGCGAAGCGCTCATCGTCCTCGAGGTCGAAGGCTTCATCACGATCCGTATGGGATCGGGCGTCTACGTCACCTCGCGAAAAACACCGGTCACTCCCGCAGTCCCTGACAGCGAAGGTCCATTCGAGCTTCTCCGGGCGCGATCTTTAGTTGAATGCGCGATCGCAGAACAGGCAGCGGCTTTGGTGCGGCCTGACCACATTACCGCACTCAACGAAAACATCACCATGATGGCCAAGTCCTTGGATAACCGACCGGAAGCGCTGAAGCACGACCGCGAATTTCACGCGCTCATCGCCGGCATCATTGGTAACTCCACGCTCGAACGGCTGGTTCGTGAGCTTCATGACCTGCGCCTGACGCCATATTTCGAGAAGCTGGCCGGCTATTTCGAGAACCGCGACACGTGGATGACCGCTCTCAATGAACATCGTGCGGTCCGTGACGCTCTTGCGGCGGGTGACCCCACTGCTGCGCGGGATGCGATGCGCATCCATCTCGAACTCGCGCAACGACGATTGTCCGAAAGCTTCGGTGGAGAGACCGAGTGGCTCGCACTCGAAGAGCGAAGACATGCACTAGCGCCGTAGTCTCGGCAGGATCGACTTCAACTGGGAGGATGAAGGCATGAAAGTGAAATTTGCGATTTTAGGAGCCACCGTCGCCATTCTGGCGTCCGCGGCTGCGGCACAGGCACAGACCGCGCTCAAATGGGCGCATGTCTATGAGACGTCCGAGCCGTTCCACACTGAATCTGTGTGGGCGGCAGAAGAGATCAACAAGCGCACCGATGGTCGTTACAAGATCGATGTGTTCCCGGCTTCGCAGCTTGGCAAGGAATCCGACATCAACCAGGGCCTCAAGCTCGGCACCGTTGATATCATTATCTCGGGTTCGAGCTTCGCGTCCCGCGAATATCCGCCGATCGGCGTCACCTATTTCCCGTATATCTTCCGCGATCCGAGCCACCTGATTTCATACACGAAGAGCGACGTCTTCAAGCGGCTCGCCCAAGGGTATGAAGAGGCTTCGGGCAACCACATCACCGCCGTCACTTATTATGGCACCCGCCATACGACTGCAAACAAGCCGATCACCAAATGCGCCGACATGCAGGGCCTGAAGATCCGCGTTCCGGACGTGCCGGCCTATCTCGCCATGCCGCGCGCTTGCGGCGCCAACACGACGCCGATCGCTTTCGCAGAGGTTTACCTGGCACTGCAGAACGGCACCGTGGAAGCCCAGGAAAACCCGCTGACAACGATCGAGGCCAAGAAGTTCTTTGAAGTGCAGAAGAACATCATCCTGTCCGGCCATATCGTTGACCATCTGAACACAGTCGTTTCCAAGAGCCTGTGGGCGAAGCTTTCCGACGAGGACAAGAAGATCTTCTCCGAAGTCATGGCTGAGGCTGCAGAACGTGGCACTAAGATCATTGAACAGCGCGAAAAAGAGCTCGTCGCCAAGTTCAAGGAAATGGGTCTGTCGGTCACCGAAGTGGACAAGGCTGACTTCGAGAAGACCGTCATGGAAAAGGTGACCTTCGAAGAGTTCGGCTACAAGAAGGAAGATTGGGAAGCCATCCGCGCCGTCCAATAAAGCTCGCCTCCTGGAGCGCCCGATGAATTGTCGGGCGCTCTCTCCATCTCCTGAACTGGCGGAGTTTCCCATGCACGAACAACAGCACGCTCCGGTTAGCGTCGACGAGATGGCGCATGCCTTCGAGGAAAGTGCCGGCCCCGTGGATCTTTCACCTTATGCGGTGGAAGACTGGGTCAACATGGCGATTTTCTGGGCCATGGCCGCCTGCGTTTTCCTGCAGTTCTTCACGCGTTACGCTCTGAACAACAGCCTAGCTTGGACCGAGGAGATTGCAGCCAACTGCCTCGTGGTTCTCGTCTTCCTGGGCTCCGTCATGTGCGTGCGGATGGCACGGCATATCTCCGTGGACATGCTCTACCGCTTCCTGTCGCGCAAGGTCGGGCGGGCGCTCGAACTTCTGGTCGATTTCATCGTCATCGGCTTCTTCGCCTACACGACCTGGCTGATGTGGCGTTACATCGCCATTGTCGGCAATGAGCGCATGGTAACCGTCAACCTGCCGCGCGGCTACGTCTTCTACACCGTTTTCGCCGCCTTCGCGCTGATGTTCGCGCGCTCGGTCCAGAACTTCATCAAAGACATGATCAACGAAAAAACGGTTCGCGAGCAGGCGAACGAAACCGGTGTGCAGGGGATCTGACCAATGCTGCTTCTTATAGGATCATTCCTGCTGCTCCTGATCATTGGTGCACCGATTGCGGTGTCGCTCGGCGTCTCTTCGCTGCTTTATCTCGTCATCTATGGCGTCGCGCCGGATATCATCGCCGCCCAGCGCATGATCGCGGGGGTGGAAAGCTTTCCGCTGATCGCGGTGCCCTTCTTCATTCTTGTCGGGAACCTGATGAACATCGCCGGGGTCACCGGCCGCATCTACCATTTCGCCCTGTCGCTCGTCGGCTGGATGAAGGGCGGCCTGGCGCAGGTGAACATCATCGGCTCGGTCGTCTTCTCCGGCATGTCCGGCACGGCGCTTGCGGATGCCGCAGGCATCGGCACGATCGAGATCAAGGCGATGAAGGACCACGGTTATCCGGTTGAGGCCGCCGTCGGCGTGACCGCCGCGTCGGCAACACTCGGCCCTATCTTCCCGCCCTCGCTACCCTTCGTCATCTACGGCATGATGGCGAATGTCTCCATCGGCGCGCTGTTCATGGCCGGCATCCTGCCAGGTGTCGTCATGACGGTGCTGATGATGCTGACCGTTGTCATCTTTGCCTACCGCAAGGGCTGGGGATCGGACACGCCGTTCGAGCTCAAGAGGCTCGCCAGCGCCTCGCTTGAGATTGCCATCGTTTTCTGCTTTCCGCTTGCGGTCTACCTGCTGGTTCTGGCAGGGCTTTCCATCAACATCGCGGTCCTCATCGCCCTTGTCGTCCTGATTGCTCTCGACTGGTACTATGACTTCTCTGCCGTAATGGCGCTGATGACGCCGGTTCTGTTGATCGGCGGCATGACCATGGGCTGGTTCACGCCAACCGAAGCCGCAGTTGCGGCCGTGATCTGGTCGCTTTTCCTCGGGCTCGTGCGCTATCGCACCATGACCCTGCGGACCCTTGCCAAGGCGAGCTTCGATACGATCGAGACCACGGCCTCAGTGCTCTTTATCGTCACGACCGCCTCGATCTTCGCGTGGCTCCTGACGGTCAGCCAAGCGGCCCAGCTGTTTTCCGACTTTATGTTCTCGCTGACCAGCAACTGGTGGACCTTCCTGATCATCGTCAACATTCTGCTTTTGATCGTTGGCGCCTTCCTGGACACCATTGCCGCGATCAGCATCCTGGTGCCAATCCTGATGCCGATTGCAGCGCGGTATGGCATCGACCCGGTGCATATGGGGCTGATCTTCACGCTGAATCTGATGATCGGCCTGTTGACGCCGCCTGTTGGCATGGTGTTGTTCGTGCTGTCGCGGATATCGAAGCTGTCGATTGAGCGGACGACGATGGCGATCTTGCCCTGGATGATCCCGCTATTCGTTGCCCTGCTGCTGATCACCTTCATACCGCAGATCACGCTGTGGCTGCCGACTCAGCTCGGCCTGCTCAAGTAGCGCATCATGCAGACACGCACCGTACGGCTGCATGCCGAGCGAATCCTGAAGATCGAGATGGCGCCGGTACCGGAGCCCGGCGCTGGCGAGGTGCTCCTTAAGATGGCGGCCGGAGGCATCTGCGGCTCGGATCTTCACTATTATCAGCATGGTGGCTTCGGCCCTGTTCGGGTTCGAGAGCCGATTATCCTTGGCCACGAGGCAGCCGGATACGTCGAAGCGCTCGGAAGCGGCGTCTCCGGCCTGACCATCGGCCAGCTTGTTGCGGTCAATCCAAGCCAACCCTGCGGCCGCTGCCGTTTCTGCCTTCAGGGTATGGCAATCCATTGCCTCGACATGCAGTTCATGGGTAGCGCAATGCGGCTTCCCCACGCGCCGGGCATGTTTCGCGATCACCTGGTTGTTCCGGCACAACAATGCTTTTCGGTGGGTGGAAACGTCAGTGCCGGTGAAGTGGCCTGCTCCGAACCGCTGGCCGTCTGCCTGCATGCCGTTTCGCGCGCGGGTAACCTGGTCGGTAAGCGCGTTTTGGTGACCGGTGCGGGTCCCATTGGCACGTTGGTTGTCGCGGCCGCGCGGCATGGCGGCGCGGACGAGATCGTGGTCACCGACCTGACGGATGCGGCCTTGCAGCGCGCACAAGCGATGGGCGCGAGCCGGACCATCAACGTTGCCAAACAAGCCGCGGCGCTTGCTGAGTTCGAGGCCGACAAAGGCTGGTTCGATGTCGTTTTCGAATGTTCCGCGGCCAGTCCGGCCATTCGCAACGCCATTGCGGCGGTGAAGCCGCGCGGCACCATCGTGCAGGTCGGCGTCGGCGGCGATACTGTCGTGCCGCTGAACATGATTGTCGGCAAGGAAATCCTCTGGATTGGCTCGCAGCGCTTCGACAACGAGTTCGCCGTGGCTGTTGAACTGATCTCGTCGCGCAGCATCGACGTGCGTCCGATCATCTCGCACAGCTTCCCGATCGACGAGGCTGTCGCCGCCTTTGAAGTCGCGGGCGACCGCAGTACCGCCTGCAAGGTGCAACTGACATTTCTGCCGTGAGGACAAGAGAATGAGACATACATGGCGGTGGTTCGGCCCCATCGACAAGGTTACCGTTCGTGATGCAGCCCAGGCCGGCGCCGTCGGTATCGTCAGTGCTTTGCATCACATCCGCACGGGCGATGTCTGGCCCGAAGCCGAGATCGCCAAGCGGCATGAGGAGATCAAGGTCGGCGGTCTCGTGTGGGATGTCGTGGAGAGCGTCCCCGTTTCTGAAAGCATCAAGACGCAAACCGGGGACTGGCGTACCCATATCACCAACTGGCAGGAGACGCTGCGTCGGCTGTCCGCGTTCGGCATCCACACCGTCTGTTACAACTTCATGCCGGTGCTTGATTGGACGCGCACCGACCTGCGGTGGTCCACCCGCCACGGCGCAAAGGCGATGCGCTTCGACCTGATCGATTTTGTCGCCTTCGACCTCCACCTGCTGAACCGGCCGAGAGCCTCGCACGATTACGACGAGGTCATCCGTGACAAGGCGGCGGAGCGGTTCGCTCGAATGAGTGATGAGCATCGTTCCGCCTTGTCGAAGAACATCGGCGCCGGGCTGCCCGGCTCAGCTGATGGTTATACACTGCCGCAGCTTCTTGAACTCCTCCGAACCTATTCGGGCATCAGCCGCGAAAGGCTGCAGCAGAACCTCATCGACTTTCTTTCGGAAGTGACGCCGGTTGCGGAGAAGGTCGGGATCAACATCTGTGCCCACCCGGATGATCCGCCATGGGCCCTGCTCGGCCTGCCGCGCATCCTATCCACCGAAGCCGACTACCTTCACATGCTGAACGCGGTCGATAGCCGCGCGAATGGTGTCACCTTTTGCACCGGCTCACTCGGCGCCCTTGCCAGCAACGATTTGCCCGCCATGGTGCGTCGCCTCGCGCCACGCATTCATTTCGTCCATCTTCGCAACGTCCGCCGCGAGGAGCAATCAAGCCCTTGCTCCTTCTTCGAAGACGAGCACCTTGAGGGTGATACCGACATGGTGGCGGTGATCGCCGAGCTCCTGGCGGAAGAGCGCCGCCGCGGCCAGGAGGGACGCAGCGACCACAAGATTCCGATGCGCCCTGACCACGGGCAGGAGATCCTCGATGACCTGCAGCGCGGTGCCCAGCCTGGCTATCCGGCGATCGGTCGCTTGAAAGGTCTCGCCGAGCTTCGCGGCATAGAGCGGGCGCTGTCGCATCCGCGCTACGGGCTCAGGTGACGGTCAGCGGATCTCGATCGCCACGTCTTCCGTTTGTGGAGTGGCCTTGATCAGGTCCATCTCCTGCGTGAACGCACCAAAGCGGGCATAACGACCGCGGTCAAGCGCCGCGGGGCGTTTGGCGAAACGCGGCAACGTGTCGAAGAAGGCTGTCTTGTTCAACTCGTCATCGAGATTGGGATAAGCCTTGATGAACAGCTCCCAAGCCTCCTGCGGATGGTTGGTGAGGAAGATCGATGCCTGCTCCACGGCAGACAGGAACCGGGGCAGCCGTTCGTCGCCAATCAGGTCCTTGCGTGTGACATAGATCAGCTCGTCATAGGGCGGCACGCCATGCTCTTCCGGAAAGAAGGCGCGGCCGGTCTTCCCCTCGAGCTTCATCTGCGTCAGCTCAAAGTTGCGGAAGCCGCCCAGTGTCGCGTCCACCTTGCCGCCGATCAGCGACGGAGACAGCGAGAAGTTGACGTTGATCAACTCGACGTCCTCGCTTGAAACACCTTCGGATTGAAGCATTTTCTTCAGCATCGCCTGCTCGAAGCCGCTAACAGAGTAGCCGACCTTTTTACCCTTGAGGTCCTTGAGGCTCTTGATCGGGCCATCGGCAAGAACGGTGATTGTGTTCAGCGGCGTTTCCACGAGCGTACCGAACCGCACCAGCGGCAGGCCTGCGTCATGGTCCAGAAACAGGTTCGGCTGGTAGTGGATACCGATGTCTGCTTCGCCTGTTGAAACCAGACGCGGCACCACGGACGGATCGGACGGCGGAATGAGTTCAACCTCCAGATTTGCGTCCGCGAACAGCCCACGCTCGCGGGCAATGACCATCGGCGCGTGATCCGGATTGACGAACCATTCGAGCAGGACAGAGAGCTTGTCGGCCGCTTGCGACGGCACAGGCAAGAGAAGGCTGCCGCAGGCGATGATGAAAGCAGAAAGCATACGGATCATGAGATCACCTTCTTGACGTTGTGGGCAAAAGGGATGGCTCTTCGGGCTGTTCGTGCGCCCAAGGCGCAAGGCCACGGGTTAACCGGTCGACGAGAAGCCGCAACGCGAGGGTGAGGGCGGCGAGAATGAGCATTGCGGCGAAGACGGTTTCGGTCTGCATGCGCGCGTTCGCCTGCATCATGATGAAGCCGAGCCCCCCCGCTGCCCCCACCCATTCGCCGACGACGGCACCAAGCGGCGCCAAAGGCGCGGCCACGCGCAGCCCCGATATCAGGCCCGGGATAGCGAGCGGCAGGCGGATGTTCTTGAGGGTGTCCCAGTGGCCCGCACCATCGAGCTGCGCGGCGTCGAGAACGTTCCGCTCCGTACGGCGCAGGCCATCGGCAAAGGATGACGCGACCGGGAAGAAGATGATGATCGTCGTCATGGCGACTTTCGAAGCCAGTCCAAAGCCAAACCAGATGACAAGGATCGGGGCGAGCACGAAGACGGGGAACGCCTGCAGGATCAGCACCATCGGCCAGGCCAGGCGTCCGATCCGCGGCCAGGCAGCGACAGCGAAGGCGATGGCGGCCCCGAGCGTCGATCCGATCAGCAACCCCAGGACGATCTCCGTCAGTGTGATCATCGCATGCTGAAGTAGGTAGGCTGGCTGCCGCAGGAAAGCTGCTCCGACAGCGAGCGGTGACGGCAGCACGTAGCGCGGCGGCTCGAACAGCATCACGCCCGCCTGCCACAGGAGCAGCAGCAGGAGCGTGCCGAGGCCGGCATGGGAAATGCGCATCGGGGCCTACTCAAACGAGGTGAGGAAGGCCCTGGGTCCCGCGATAGGGCAGGCGTGTACGAACATCATAAGCGATCTCCAGATAAACCAATCACGGAGATCCAGGTGAAGCGGAGAAGAGAAAGTGTCATCGCGAAGGGTGACGCCGTTTCCGTTCCTACGCCGGTATGACCCGGATCAGGTTCAAGGGTCCGGCTCACCGCCATCTCAGCACCGTAAGATGCCCCCCTCGGAATTCTCGCAAACTGGAATGTTTGCCGCCCGCTGTCAACAGGCGCGACCGTCTGGTTGATGCAGGTCAAACCGGAACTCTCCCCGATATGTCAGCAGACAATAGTGACAATCCATCAACTGGCAGCGCGGGTGCGCTGTGAGGTTCAAAGACCATGACTTACGTCTCCGAGACGATCATCCTGGCGATCGGCACCTTCCTCGCTCTTCTAGGCGCGGCCTATGCGCACGATAGTCAGTTCGCAGCCCATATGTGGGTTCTCTTCGTGGTGCTGCTGATCAGCACCATCGTCCTGATGCGCCGCATCTCGTTCACACGGCCTGATCCGGCCGCGGTGGCCGCCCGACAATCCGAATACTTTGACGAGGTGATCCGCTACGGTGCGATCGCTACGGTGTTCTGGGGAATCGTCGGCTTCCTCGTCGGCGTTGTCGTTGCGTTGCAGCTCGCTTTCCCGGATCTCAACATCGAGCCGTGGTTTGGCTTTGGCCGCATGCGCCCGCTTCACACGTCCGCGGTAATCTTTGCCTTCGGCGGTAACGCGCTGCTTGCGACCTCGTTCTACGTGGTCCAGCGCACCTGTCGCGCGCGGCTCTTCGGCGGCAACCTGGCCTGGTTCGTCTTCTGGGGATACCAGCTCTTCATCGTCATGGCTGCGACCGGTTACCTCCTCGGCATCACGCAGAGCCGGGAGTATGCCGAGCCGGAATGGTACGTCGATATCTGGCTGACGATCGTCTGGGTCTGCTACCTGCTGGTCTTCCTCGGCACGATCCTGAAGCGCAAGGAACCCCACATCTACGTGGCGAACTGGTTCTATCTTGCCTTCATCATCACGATTGCGATGCTGCACATCGTCAACAACCTGGCGGTTCCGGTCTCGTTCCTGGGCGTCAAGAGCTACTCGGCATTCTCAGGTGTCCAGGACGCGCTGACCCAATGGTGGTATGGCCATAACGCCGTCGGCTTCTTCCTGACCGCGGGCTTCCTGGGGATGATGTACTACTTCATTCCGAAGCAGGTGAACCGCCCGGTTTATTCCTACCGCCTGTCGATCATCCACTTCTGGGCCCTGATCTTCATGTATATCTGGGCTGGCCCGCACCACCTCCACTACACCGCGCTGCCCGACTGGGCGCAGACGCTCGGCATGGTGTTCTCGATCATGCTGTGGATGCCCTCGTGGGGTGGCATGATCAACGGCCTGATGACGCTTTCGGGCGCATGGGACAAAATCCGCACGGACCCGATCATCCGCATGATGATCATGGCAGTCGCCTTCTACGGCATGGCTACCTTCGAAGGTCCGATGATGTCGATCAAGGCGGTCAACTCGCTCAGCCACTACACGGACTGGACCATCGGTCACGTTCATTCCGGTGCCCTTGGCTGGAACGGTCTCATCACCTTCGGCGCGTTGTATTACATGGTCCCGAAGCTGTGGAACCGCGAGCGCCTCTACTCGCTGCGCATGGTCAACTGGCACTTCTGGCTCGCCACGCTCGGCATCGTCGTCTATGCGGCCGTCATGTGGGTTGCCGGCGTCCAGCAGGGCCTGATGTGGCGCGAATACGATGACCAGGGCTTCCTCGTCTACTCGTTCGCTGAAACCGTTGCCGCGATGATCCCCTACTACGTCCTTCGCGCCATTGGCGGCGGATTGTACCTGGCGGGCGCTCTCATCATGGCCTTCAACATCACAATGACCATCCTCGGTCACCAGCGCGACGAGGCCCCGATCGGCCGTCCTGCTGCGAAGACCCCTGCCCTGCAGCCGGCCGAGTAAGGAGTTCCTTCGATGTCAATCCTCGACAAACATCATCATATCGAACGCAACGCCACGCTCCTGCTCGTCGGTTCGCTGTTCGTCGTCTCCATCGGCGGGATCGTCGAGATCGCGCCCCTCTTCTACCTGGAGAACACGGTCGAGAAGGTGGAGGGCATGCGGCCCTACTCGCCGCTCGAGCTCGCCGGCCGCAACATCTATGTTCGCGAAGGTTGCTATGTCTGCCACAGTCAGATGATCCGCCCCTTCCGCGACGAGGTAGAGCGGTACGGTCACTACAGCCTTGCCGCGGAGTCGATGTACGACCACCCGTTCCAGTGGGGTTCGAAGCGAACCGGGCCTGATCTCGCCCGCGTCGGCGACCGCTACTCCAACGAATGGCATGTGCAGCACCTGACCGAGCCGCGTGATGTGGTTCCCGAGTCGGTGATGCCTAGTTACGCCTTCCTCAAGGAAACGCCGCTCAAGGTGACCGACGTGTCGATGGAGCTGAAGGCCAACAAGGCCGTCGGCGTCCCCTATTCGGACGAGATGATCGAGAACGCCAAGGCGGACCTTGCGGCCCAGGCCGATCCGGACGCCGATACCTCGGGCCTGCTTGCTCGCTATCCCAAGGCGAAGGTGGGTGACTTCGACGGCGACCCGCAAAAGCTGACCGAAATGGATGCACTGGTTGCCTACCTGCAGATGCTCGGCACGCTGGTGGACTTCTCCACCTACGACGACGCTGCCGGTTACCGCTGAGGAGCTAAGACGATGGAAATCTACACTGCCATGCGTCACTTCGCCGACAGCTGGGGCTTGCTCGCCATGACCCTCTTCTTCCTCGGTCTGGTTCTTTTCATGTTTCGTCCTGCTGCTAAGGCCCGTGCCACCGAGGCCGCACAGATCCCCCTGAAGGAAGATTAAGATGGCGCAAAAACATGTCGATGACGTCAGCGGCGTCGAAACAACCGGCCATGAATGGGACGGCATTCGCGAACTCAACAACCCCATGCCACGCTGGTGGGTCTTGACGTTCTACGCGACCATCCTCTGGGCGATCGCGTATTGCATCTTCTACCCGGCCTGGCCCCTGATCAATGAAGCGACCCGAGGGGTGCTCGGATATTCGAGCCGCGCGGAACTCGCCTCTGACCTCAATGCCGCAAAGGCGGCACAGGGTGCGGTGGTCGAGAAGATTGCAAGCTCCTCGCTGCAGGATATCGTGGCGGATCCTCAGCTGTCGCAGTTCGCGACCGCAGCCGGTGCGGCAGCATTCCGCGTCAACTGCACGCCCTGCCATGGCAGCGGTGCTGCGGGCGGCCAGGGTTATCCGAACCTGAACGACAATGAATGGCTCTGGGGCGGCAGTCTCGATGAGATCTACCAGACGATCGCCCATGGCGTCCGTGATCCCGCCGATCCTGATACCCGTATCTCCGAGATGCCCGCTTTCGGCGATATGCTGAAGCCTGAGGAGGTGCGCCAGATCAGCGCCTATGTCGTCAGCCTCACGGGCACGCCGCGTGATCCCTCGATGGTCGCTCCCGGCCGGCAGCTCTTCGCCGACAACTGCGCCTCGTGCCATGGCGAAAGTGCCGAGGGCAACAAGGACATGGGTGCACCTGCGCTGGCCGACGCCATCTGGCTTAAGGTCGACGGAGAGGCAGGCATTGCACAGCAGATCGTCGCCCCGCGACATGGTGTCATGCCCGCTTGGGAAGCTCGCTTGGGTGAAGTCGCCGTCAAGCAGCTCAGCGTCTACATCCACTCGCTGGGTGGCGGGCAGTAAGACCTGAACACATTGAACACGAAGGCCGCTCNGGCAANCGGGCGGCCTTTTCTTTGGGCGGCACACGCNGCCGAGTTGACNTTGGTCAAAGCGGGAATAGGTGGCGGATGCCACAACCGGGCCAGAAGGATAGGCCCAATGAATCTCTACACAGCCCCCCATCTGGAAACCGAGCCTGCGTCTGTTGAACGCATCGACGTCCAGCCTGCCC
>Ga0065721_10003709_pt1 | contig 98009 bp, 84 predicted proteins | sample Mesricmetagenome_FD_59108 | JGI IMG/M metagenome (GOLD analysis project Ga0065721, IMG submission 59108) | Mesophilic microbial community from rice straw/compost enrichment Sample: eDNA_1 v2 (version 2) | ecosystem: Engineered > Solid waste > Grass > Composting > Bioreactor | place: USA: Davis... | reverse complement strand
GAGCCGATCCGCCCGGCCTTCGACGCGGCGATCAGCGTCGACCACGAGCAGGTGTCGCGGCTCGCGGCGGATTATCTGCTGAGCCTCGGCTTCCGGCGCTTCATAGGCTTCGGCGGCAAGCCCGGCGAGCCGGTGGTCACGCGTCTGCGCGCGTTCAGGAAATTCGTCGGGGAGCGCGGCGGCACGATGCGGGAGTTTTATCTCAAGAGCTGGGCCGAGCAGATCGTGTTCGAGCCGCAGCAGATCAAGAGCCGCGTGTCGCAGATCATTCGCAAGGTCGGCCTGCCGCTCGCGGTCTACGCGCCCGAGGACATCTACGCCGACGCCTTCATCCAGACCGCGCTCGATCTCGGTTATCGCGTGCCGGAGGACATCTCCGTGCTCGGCGTGAACAACAGCCGCGAGATCTGCGAAAGCTGCCGCGTGCCGATCTCGAGCATCGACGTGAACCTCTCGCGTCTCGGCTACGAGGCGGCGCGTCTGCTCGACCGCCTGATGAACGGGGAGATCTCCGAGCCCGACCTCGTGCAGGTGCCGCCGCTCACGATCGAGAAACGACAGTCCACGCCCGGCGCGCCGGAGGAGGACCGGGCGGTGTCGGCCATTCGCCAATACATCCGCGAGCATTTCGCCGAGCGTATCTCGATCCAGACGGTGTTGCAGGATCTGCGAGTGTCGCGCTCGACGGCCTTCGCGCACTTCACGCGCGCGGTCGGCCATTCGATCGGCAAGGAGATCATGCTCGTGCGCATGGAGCACGCACGCCACCTGCTGAGGCACACGGACTACAAGGTGGACGCGGTGGCGTGGATGTGCGGTTACGCGGATTCGTCGGCCTTCGGTCGCTTGTTCAAAAAACTCCACCAGCAGTCGCCGTCCGAATACCGCCGTAACGGGCAGATGGATACCGAGGCCTCCGCGGCCGGGGCCTGAATTTCGGCCGCGAGCCGGGGCGCCAGCGCTCGGGGCGGATCAGCGGCGCCGACGGCGCAGCGCGGCCACGCCGGCGGCGAAAACACCGCCGAGCAGCGCGACGGAGGCGGGCTCGGGAATCGGGGCGGGTTCGTGGGAGGGATGGATCGAATACCAATCGGTGCCGATGCGAATCGGGCCGTAGGTGCTCTCGATTTCGCCGGCGCGATTGTAGCTGTCGCCACGTTGGAGCGTGAGGCGCGTGAGTTGGTTGGTGTCGACCAACAGCGTGATCGTGATCGAGGGCTGTTCCGTGGCGCTCTGCGGATTGACCCACACGCTGAGGGTGGCCTCGTTGGCGGCGCCGAAGGTCAGTTTCCCGGTGATGGTGAACGGCCCGCTTGCCGTGGTGTAAGACGAGGAAAGGTTATGGTTCTGGGTCGTGCCGCCGTAGGTGCGGAGCCGGACATAGTAACCCCACGATTCGTAGCCGATGCCGAGACCGAAGGCTTGGGCGCTGTCGCCGCGGAATTCGACGAGATCGACAAACGAGCCCGAGGCGTTGGCGGGGTATAGGCTGACACCGATGTCGAAGGTGAAGTAGATCGATTCGTATTGATCGGAGCCGATCGGATTGATGGCGCGACCCGCCCACGTGTTGTTGGTGCCGGAAACGGTCGCCGAGTTGGGGCCGAGCGTCCATTTGCCGTCGCCGGCTTTGCCGGTCCACCAGGCTTCCTTGAAGCCGACGCCGCCGCTGCGGCCGCCGAAGGCGGTTTGGGCGGGGTAATAGTCAAAAAGCTCCTCGACGAGGATGGCGGCGGAGGCGACGGAGGGACAGACAACACCGAGGGCGCAGACGAGGGGCAGGGATTTCAGGGTAAGGGTCATTTACCCAAGTCTAGACGCGCCCATGCATCCAACAAACGGATACACCCTGCGCGGCGTCCGGACGCGCTGCCGGAAATCCGAGGAGGGCGTATGCACCTCGCTATCGCAGGGAGGTTGCGTGAGTCAGCCCGTGGCGGGGGCGACGTAGCCCTTGGGGCCGCCGAGGCGCATGAAGTTGCGGTGCACGTGCAGACCGATGGCGAAGGCGGTCGCGGCGATCAGGCAGCCGATCGTGAAGGTGTGGTAGTAGCGGTTGCCGGTGAGGTCGACCACGCTGCCGACCACCGGGCCGATGGCCATGTTGGTGAGCGAGGTGAGGATGCCGGCGGCGCTGGCGAACTGCGCGAAGCGCGCGCGCGGGAAAAGTCGCAGCGTGAGCGAGGCCGCGCTGGTGAAGTAGCAGCCGGAGAGCACGCCGTGGAGCACGAGCGCGATCGCGAAGGAGTCGGGATCGCGGGCGAAGAACGCGCCCCACGCGGCGACGGCGAGATAGCCGAGGACGCAGGCGAGGCTCATGCGCAGCGGATGCAAAAGATCGGCGAGCCAGCCGAGCGGATAGGCGAGGACGAGCGAGATGGCGAAGGTGAGGGTGAGGCAGCGGCCGTAGGTCTGCATGCTCATCTCCAGCCCGCGCGCGTAGGGAATGGAGAAGATGTTCACCGGCATGAAGGTGAGCGCGGCGATGGTGATGAAGGAGAAGACGCCGAGGTAATACGGATGGCTGAACGATTCGCGCAGATAGGTGCGCGCGCCGCGGAAGAAGCCGCCGAGCGCGCCGGGCGCGCCGGGCTCGGGCGGTGGAGGCGGCGGATACGTGCCCTCCTTCACCTTGAGGCAGACGGTGAAGAATGCCGTGCCGTAGAACACCGCGACGGCGGCGAGGATGAGCGTGAAGTGCGTGTCCAGTTTTCCGATAAGCCAGAAGTTGAAGATCATGCCGTCGATCAGGCTCACGGCGCGAAAGAGTCCGTAGAAACGGCCGAGCAGCGGCTGCGGCACGACGTCGTTGATCAGCCCGCCGAAGACGGCCTGCGCGGCGATGGTGGCGAACTCGAAGGCGGCCCAGAACACGCCGAAGCAGATGAGCGTGGAGATCTTCTCGCCGGGCGAGTAGGCGCCGAGCGCGGCGTGGAGCGCGGGGCCGAGGATCGGGCAGAGCGCGATGCCGAGCATGCCGAAGGCGGCGATGGGGGTGGTGACGAGCAGGAAGGGGATGCGGCGTCCGCGCGGGCCGCGGTGGCGGTCGGACTTGTAGCTGATGATCGGGCCGAGGATGAGGCCGACGAGCGCGGGGAAGGAGGTGATGAGCAGCGCGAAGACGAGGTTCGGGACCTGCAGGTGTTGCAGATACCACTGCGCCATCGGGCCGACGGAGCGCTCGCGCATGGCCCAAGAAAAGTCGCCCCAGAGCAGCCAGAGAAACAGCGCGATGAGGCCGCCCGTCGTGTAGGTGAGCGTGCCGGCGGTCCAGGTGCGCGGGCCTTTGCCGGGCGCGGAGCCCGTCCGTGACGGAGGCGTTTCGGTGGAAGTGACCGGAGGCATGATTTTTGAAAAGGGAGAGGCAGGGCGCGACCGCCGGGCGCGCCGCGGTGGGGGCGGTCGGAGGGGCGACTCGGCGATCCCGGCAGGCCCGCCCTGCCTGGGTCGGTCAGCGGAGGAGTTTCGCGCGGCGGGCGAACTGGATGTCGTAGATCGAGCCGGCGACGGGGCGGCCCGTGTGCTCGTAGAGGACGCGTCCGGACACGGGGCCGACGTGTAGTGACGACGTGGTTACACGCTCGCCCCACGAGGTCGAGGGCCAGCGGGTGTAGCCGTCCTGCACGCGGATGCCGGCGGGGCCGCCGGCGGCGTGGGCGCCGACGACGATGCCGAACTCGGCGGGCGTGAGGGCGAGGAGATTTCGGCGCATGTCGTTTCCGGCGAAGCTCTTGGTGTTGATGCCGGCGCTCCGGTAGTTCCAGACGATGGCCCAGCCGCAGGTCTCGTAGGCGTCGCCGCTCAGGGTGCCGCGGTTGATCATGAGGAGGCCGGCGTCACGCGAACGGTGTCCGTCCCAGAGCAGGGCGTAGGCGTATTTGAGGTGCGTGTCGTCGACGGCCTCGCCGGAGGGGATGTCGGAGTTGAAGCGAAGATTTTCCGAGGAGCAGCCGCGGATGATGATGTTGCAGGTCTGCGGGGCGGCGGTGGTGAAGCCGTGGCGGACCGAGTCGACGGAGCAGTTTTTGTAGAGGAGGTTCTGGCCCTTGATGTAGAAGCCGTAACCGGAGCCGCCGCCGCCGCAGTTGATGGCGTTGGCGGCGGAGCAATCGAGGAAGGAGACGTTGACCGCGTAGGAGGTGGCGAAGCCGAGGGTGCGGAAGGACTCGATCGCGACGTTTTTGAAGAGTCCGTCGACGAGGCCGCGGATCTGGAGCGTGGTGCCGACGGAGGATTCCTTGGCGGCGCCCTCCTCGTCGGGCGCGGCGAGGGAGAGGTCGGCGAGGCCGCAGTTGCGTAGCAGCGGAGCGGATACGCGGGCGACGCGGATCGGCATGTCGGCCGGGTCGAGGTCGCGCGGCAGGGGCACGTCGAGCAGGAGGGTGTCGCCGCGCTTGGCGAGGACGCGGCGGAGGAAGGCGAAGGAGTCGCCGGCGCTGGAGAACCTGGGGCGGTGGTCGTCGGTGTAGTTGGTCCAGCGGAGGGCGCGCGGGGCCTTGGAGGGGTTGTTGGCGTTTTTCGCGACGAAGGCCTCCCACATGAACTGGCGGAGCACGATGGTGTCGCCGGTGGAGAAGGCGGAGGCGTCGTCGAGCACGACCTCGCGCGAGCCGAGCGCGACGGGCTTGGCGACGACGGCGGTGTCGAGCGGGCCGTAGAACCAGCCGCCCGAGGCGGGTTTGCCGAAGGCGATGACGCCGGTGGAGAAGGCGGCGGACTGTCGCTCCCGCGGTTTTTCGGCGGAGCGGTAGGTGGGATCGACGACGAGGCGCGTCTTTCCGGCCCCGGCGCCGCGGATCACGGTGTTGTCGGTGGTGACGACGACGGCGTCGCCGATTTTCCCGGCGCCGATGCGGTAGGTGCCGGCGGGGATGCGCACGGTGCCGCCGCGCGGGAGGGAGGCGAGGGCGGCGTTGAGCTTGTCGGTGATGTCCTCGTCGGGACGGGCGGAGATAGTGCGCGTCTCGGAGGGGATGTCGGTGAACTCCTCGCGTTCGCCGTAGCGGTAGCCGGCGTAGGAAAAATCGAATACATCGACGCTCCATGCGCGGCCGCCGACCTCGACGGTGGGGAAGCTCCAGGTGCCGTCGTTTTTTTTCGTCAGCAGACGCGAGGTCGCGGGCGAAGGCGCGGCGTGGGAGGCGGGGAGGAGCGCGGCGCAGGAGGCGGCGAGGGCGAGGAGGCGGAGCAGATGCACGGGGAAAAGAGGGAAGCGGGGGCCGCCGGATGACGGCCCCCGCCGCGGGAGAGGGCGGACGTTTAGGGCAGGAGTTTGGCGCGTTGGGCGAACTGGATGTCGTAGATGGATTCGGCGACGGGCGAGCCGGTGTGTTCGTAGAGCACGCGGTTGGCGACGGGGCCGACGTGGAGCGAGGAGGAGGTGACCTGAGAGCCCCAGGTGGTGGCGGGGTAGCGGGCGTAGCCGTCCTGGACGCGGATGGCGGGGCCGGTGCCCTTGTGGGCGCCGACGACGATGCCGAACATGGCGGGCGTGACGCCGAGGAGGTTGTGGCGAAGGTCCTTGTCGTGGGCGTCGAGCGTGTTGAAGCCCTCGTTCTCGTAGTTCCAGACGATGGTCCAGCCGCAGGTCTCGTAGGCGAGGCTGCTGAGCGAGCCGCGGTTGATCATGAGGAGGCCGGCCTCGTGGGCGTAGTGGTTGTCCCAGAGGATGCCGTGCGAGAACTGGAGGTGGGTGTCGTCGACGGACTCGCCGCCGTCGGTGATGCTTGAGTGGAAGCGGTAGAAGAACGACGCGCAGTTTTTGAGGACGATGTTGGAGGTCTGCGGCGCGGCGGTGGTGTAGCCGTGGCGGACGTTGTCGGCGACGCAGTTCTTGTAGAGGAGGTTCTGGCCGCGGATGTAGAAGCCGTAGCCGTTGCCGCCCTTGCCGCAGTTGAGCGCGTCGAGCGCGGAGCAGCGGAGGAAGGTGGTGTTGACGGCGTAGGTGGTGGCGAAGCCGAGGCTGCGGAAGCCGGCGAGCTCAACGTCCTTGAAGAGGCCGTTGAGGAGGCCGGTGGCCATCACGCTCGTGCCGGTGGAATCCTCGGGGTTGGCGACGCCGTCCTCGGGCGGGGCGACGATGGTGAGATCCTGCAGGCCGGAGTTTTGGACGAAGCTGGTCGGCGAGCGCGGCACGACGGTGATGTCGGCGTCGGCGGGGTCGAGCGGATGCGGGATGGGGATGTCGAGGGTGAGGGTGTTGCCGTCGCGCGAGACGATCCTGCGGTAGTAGGTGAGGGCGTATTTCGGCGCGGAGAAGAGCGGCACGTCGTCATCGTAGTTGGTCCACTTGTAGGGCCGCGAGGAGCCGGGGTCGTAGGCGTAGGCCTGGACGAAGGCGGGCCACATGATCTGGCGGACGACGACGTGGGTGGCGGAGGCGAGCTTGTTGGCGGGATCGGAGACGGTGATGGTGCGCGAGCCGAGGGCGACGGGAGCGGAGACCTTGGCGGCGTTGGCGGGGGCGTTGCCGTAGATCCAGTTGGCGGCGTCGGGCTTCCTGAAGGTGACGGCGGCGTGGGAGAAGGCGGCCTCGCGGCGGTCGCCGGGGGAGGCGGCGGAGTGGTAGGTGGGGTCGATGGTGAGCGTGGTGAGGCCGGGGCCGGCGCCCTTGATCACGGTGTTGTCGGTGGAGACGACGACGGCGTCGCCGGTCACGCCCGTGCCGATGCGGAAGTTGCCCGCAGGGATGACGACGGTGCCGCCGCCGGGGGGAAGGGCGGCGAGGGCGGCGTTGAGCTTCGCGGTGATGTCCTCGCCGGAGGTGGCGGAGATGGTCTGCGTGGCGGAGGGGATGTCGATGAACTCCTCGCGCTCGCCGTATTGGTAACCGGCATACGAAAAGTCGTAGGTGCCGGCGTTCCACGACTGGCCGCCGACGGAGAGGGTGTTGAACTGCCAGGCGCCGCCGACCTTGGAGAGGAGCTGGGAGCTTTGGCCCTGGCGGGTGACGACGACGTTGTCGATGTGGAGCGTGGCGGTGTCGCCGCCGATGCGGAGGCTGAGCTCGGCGGTGTCGGTGGTGGCGCCGGTGTGCGTGTAGGTGATGGTGTGGCGGTTGGGTGTAGTGGAGACGGTGATACCGTAGGTGCCGCCGTGGACGGTGGAGCCGTCGCGGAGAAGGACGTCGATCGACTTGGAGGAGGCGGCCTTGGCGTCGAAGGCGATGGTGTAGGTGACGCCGTTGACGAGCGGGTGCTGGAGCTCGTGCTCGAGGTTGACGTGGGACTTGGAGGTGCCGCCGTTGGCGATGAGGACGCGGCCCCAGCCGTCGTCGGTGCCGAGCGTGGCGGAGGCGCCGCCGCCGAGCTTGAGCGTCCAGGGGGCGGCGCCGGCGGCGAAGTTGTCGTTGAGGATGGCGTTGTAGGCGCGCGCGAGCGGGGCGGCTGCGAGGAGGAGCAGACCGAGGGCGAGCGCGAGGCCGGGGCGGGCGAGGCGCGGGAGCGGGGTGGTGTCGGGGTTCATGTTCTTTTTGGGGGGAAAAGGCGTGTCAGGGAGTCGGCGCGGCCGGGGGCTCGGCGGGGGCGGACTCCGGCCCGTCGGCGGGGAGGGGTTCGACGACGACGTTGTCGATCACGACGGCGCCGAGTTGGCCGCCGAGGCGGAAGGAGAGGCGGCCGGCGGTGTCGGCGTCCTTGTGGGTGTAGGTGAATTTCTCGCGCGTGCGCTGCGGCGTCGCGGGGATGCCGTAGGCGGCGCCGAGGATCCCGCCGTTGCTCGAGCGGAGGACGGCGTCGATGGCGCGGGGCGCGTCGGATCGGACGTCGAAGGAGACGCGGTAGGTGACGCCCTGGCGGAGCGGGGCGACGAGGTTTTGCTCCAGGTTGACGGTCCGGCGGGAGTCGGGGCTGGCGACGACGAGGACGGATGCCTCGCCCTCGTTGATGACGAGGGTGGCCCGGGAGTCGGCGGCGACGCGGAGGTTCCAGGGCGCGGCGCCGGCGGAGAAATCGCCGTTGATCACCATGTTTTCGGCGAGACCGCAGGAGGTCGCGGCGAGCAGGAGAAGGGGAATCGAACGAAACGATGGCATGGGGGAGACGGGCGTCCGCGGGGGGCGAGGACGACGGTGAACGAGGGAGGTTTGGCCGCGCGCTCAGGTGGCGCGGTCGTAGAGTTCGAGCGTGACGCGCGAGTCGATCGGGTCGCCGCGGAGAAAGCGGCGGAGATTGGAAAGGGCCTGCCGGCCGCAGTCGGCGAAGCGGTCGTAGGTGGGGCCGGCGATGTGCGGGGAAAGGATGATCTCGGGCAACTTGAGCAGGGGGTTATCCGGGCGTAGGGGTTCTATGGATACGACGTCGAGGGCGACCTGGATGCGGCCGTCGGAGGCGGCGCGCAGGAGCGCCTCCTCGTCGACGACGGGGCCGCGGCCGACGTTGACGAAGACGGCGCCGTCGGGGAGGGCGGCGAGCACGTCGGCGTCGATCGAGCCGCGGGTGGCGTCGTTGAGGGCCTCGCAGCCGAAGAAGACCTCGCTGTGGGCGGCGAGTTCGCGGAGCGAGGCGCAGGGGGTGACGCCGGCGTCGAGCATGAGGTGGGCGGGGACGCCGGGGGAGAAGGCGCGGATTTCGACGTCGAAGGCGCGGAGCAGGCGGACGAGCGCGCGGGCGACGTGGCCGAAGCCGTGGATGCCGACGCGGCGGCCGATGAGCGTGCGCGGGCGGAGGCGCATGGTGCCGCTGCGCCAGGGGCGGGGCTGGGGCGCGTGGATGAGCGGGAGCCAGGCCGGCTGGCGCCGGAGGGCGGCGAGGGCGAGGAGGAGGGCGTGTTCGGCGACGTTGTCGCCGGCGAGGGCGCCCCAGTTGCTGAGGAGTCCGCCGCGCTCGAGGAAGGCGCGGGGCACGAGGCCGCGCACGGAGCCGACAAGATGGCAGATGTAGCGGAGGGAGGAGCCGGCCTCGACGAAGGCGGGCGGGATCGGCGGAGTGGACCAGCAGGAAACGAGGATGGTCGGCCGGTAGTCTTCGAGGAAGGCGGACCAGGACTCGGGCGAGCGCGAGGCGTCGGGGAGCCAACGCGTCTCGGTGTCGGGCAACGCCTCCACGTCGTCGGGGAAAAAGGCTTCGCGCTCGTGCTCCTGCAGGGAGAAGAGCACGCGCTCGGTGGCGCGAGCGGCCATGGGCGACGGAGAAGCCGGTTGGATGACGGCGTGGGGCATTGCAGGATTGGAGCGCAGGCGAGGGATCAGGCGCGGCGACGGCGGCGCAGGGCGCCGGCGGAGAGGGCGAACGCGCCGAAGAGCGCGGCGGCGGAGGCGGGCTCGGGGATCGAGGGCGCGAGCTGTGTGTAGTCGATCCGGATGTTGTCGAGGGTGAGCGTTGCCGTGTTGTTGTAGAAGAATGCGACGGCATCGAAGATGGTGGTCAGGCCGGAGGTATCCGAAATGCTTGCCGTCGTGACGGATGGGGTGTCGCCGCCGGCAAAGAGTCCGGCGTAGGTTTGGCTGATGGTCATCACGGACTCTTCGGTGCGCGAAAACACAATGGTTGCGGTGTAGGTGTTGTTGGCGACGAAGGTCTTGGCTGCGCCACCCTCCGATCCGCCGACCTGAGCAAAGTTGTTGAGGCTCGACGCGATCAGACTGGTGCTCCCGCCTCGCTCATAGACACGGAAGGCGTTGCTGCCGGCGGAGCCGACATTGACCACGCCCATGTAGCCGGCGTAGCCGCCGGTGAAGGCGGCGTGGCTGTTGCCGAAGTTGTCGGTGGTGAAACGGTGGCCGCCCGAATTGTAGAGGCCCACGCGGAAATTGCCGGGGGCGTCGGTGATGTCGCTGAAGCTGATCGTGAAGCTCAGGGTCAGGCTCTCGCCCACGGCGAGGCTCACGGGGCTGTCGGAGTCGGCGAAATAGCCCAGGGTGGTGATCCCGTTCTTGGTGACGAGCGCGCCGGACGAGACGTCGATGTTTGCCACGCTGTTCGAGGCGGAGGTGAACCACCGCGCGGAGTCGGGCAGCGATTGGTTGGTCCGGTCCAGATCCGTGAACGTGTCGTTGAGCAGCGTGGTGGTGACGGTCTGCGCGGAGAGGGGGAGGGCGAACGCGGCGAGGAGGGAGGCGAGGCGGAGCGATGGGGTGGTCATGGTGGTTAGTTTTGAGGTTGGGCGGAAAGGGTGGCGGCGAGTTCGGAGGGGAGGACGGTCGGGATTCCGTTGGCCTGGAGGTAGTCGACGATTTTCACGAACTCGGCCCAGCGGGCGTCGTCCCATTTGTTGGGGTGGCCCTGGATGACGAAGTAGCGACGCTTGGCGGCGTGCTGCTTGTAGCCGGCGATGAACTTTTCGGCGTTCGGGACGAAGAGCGGCTGCTCGATGTTGACGGCCCAGACGCGGTCGAGGACGACGACCTTGCCGGCGGAGGCGAGTTCGCGGGAAAGCTTGTCGTGCGGTTTTGGATACAACCAGACCGTCATCGCGGGATCCTCGACGAGGACGCGCGCGGTGGCCTCGAGGTCGTCCGCGGAAGGCGAGAGGTTGCCGCCGCCGGGGGGACCGTAGGTGCGGAAGGGAACGCCGATCGTGGCGACGGCGAGCGCCTGGGATTTTTCGAAGATGGCCTTCTGTTCCTCGTAGGAGCGGGCGGTGAACTCGGCCGCCTGCTTGCCGTCGACCGGTCGGACGCCGTGGTCGTAGCCGTGGAACCAGAACTCGACGAGGCCGGAGCTCTGCAGCCCGTGAAGCCAATTGACGTAGTCGGGCTTCGGGGTCTCGAGGGAGTTGGCGATGACGCCGAGGGCGATCTTGATCTTCCGCTCGCGGGCGAAGTCGCCCAGGCGGCGCCAGCGGGCGGAGAGATAGCCGCTGTTGTTGGTGCGGACGTCGTCGAGTTTGAGGACGACGGGCACGACGGGCGGCGGCGTCTCGGCGAAGGCGGCCGGGGCGGCGAGGAGAAGGGAGGCGAGGGCGAGCCAAAGACGGCGCATGGGGATGGAAGGGACTGGGACGCGGGGGCGGAAGGGTCCGCGTGGACGGAGGGAGGAGGAGGCCCGCGTTCAGAGCGGGTTCTTCAGGAGTTCCTGCGCCGTGTCGGGCGGGAGGATGGAGACGTGACCGTCGTAGAAGACGTAGGCGGCCCTGTGGGAATGGCGCTCGGGATCGCCGTTGGTGTAGAAGCCGGGTTTGGAGTCGCTGTCGCCGGGGTCGGCCTTCCAGCCGCTGCCGATGTCGATGAAGTAGTCGACCGAGTCGCCGACGAGGATGGTCTGGCTCGGGTTGCGGATGCCGGAGGCGCGGAAACGGGCGCTCCAGTCGCCGGCGGGTGTCTTGACGTTCATGCCGTAGCCGCCGGCGCTGAGGCTGCTGAAGCGGGGATCGTCGCGGTAGAGATGAAGGTATTCGGGGCAAAACGCGTAGGCGTCGGCGTCGCTGCGGCGCAGTTCGCCGAAGGTCTTGATGTCGCGGGCGAGATAGGGGCTGATCTCGATCTGCCAGCCTTTGGTGGAGGGGTTGAGCTGGGAGGAGGGGAGTCGGTCCGCGTCCTGCGAGCGCCAGCGGAGCGCGGGGTAGAGACCCTTGTTGTCGGCGGCGTAGAGCTGGAAGGCGGCGCCGATGTTCTGGAGATTTTTGATGCAGTGCGCGGTGCGGGCGGACTGGCGCACGCGGCCGACGACGGGGATGAGGATGGCCGCCAGGACGCCGATGATGGCGATCACGGTGAGCAGCTCGATGAGAGTGAAGGCGGCGCGGGGGGAGAGGGGAGCGCGGCGTCCGGGGGCGGGGGTGTGGACGGGGAGGGGCATGAGGACACCTTATCCGGAAGGGAGGGGCACAGAAGACCGGGTCGAGTCAAACTGTTGAAACAAAACCCCAGTCCAAGGTTTAAGCAATTGGCCGGCGCCTTGTTTTTGAGGCAATCGGGTTGGATCAACGCAACGCGCGCACGCTGCTTCCGTTTTGCCAAACGCCTTCCACAAGGGTGCGGATGGGGGTGGCGGGGATGCCGCGTTCGTTGCGGCTGATCATGCCGGCGAGCACGTCGACGGCGGTGGCGCCGATGAGGCGGTCGTTTTGATAGACGCCGGCGAGGGTGGAGTCGGAGAGGCTGGTGTTGAGGTTGGCGACGCCGACGTCGTCGGGGACGCGGAGGCCGAGGCTTTCGATCCAGACGCGGACGGCGCGGTCGAGGGCGATGACGACGTCGGGGCGGTGGCGTTGGAACCAGGCGATGAAGCTTTCGCGGTTGCTTTCCTTGCTGAGGAGCGGGGGCACGCGTTGGCGCGCGGGCATGCGGTGCTGCGCGAAGAGGAGCCCGCCGAGGTAGTGGTTGTTCACCTTCTCGTCCCAGTCCTCCTTCAGGCAGAGACCGATGCGGCGGTAGCCGAGGGCCTGGAGTTCGTGGACGGCGAGCACGAGGGACTGGAACTGGTGGTTGGTGACGATGTGGAGCCGCGCGGGCTGGAGGCTGTAGCCGAAGGCGAGGGCGGAGAACTCGGAGAAATCGAGGTCGAGGCGGGTGTGGGCGAAGGGCTGGGGGGCGATGAGGAGGCCGCGCACGCCGCGGGCGTGGAGGATGGAGGTGGCGGCCGCGGGCGTCATGCCGGGCGCGTGCATCCAGAAATCCTCGATCTGGTAGCCGAGCTGGCGGGCGCGTTCGGAGGCGCCCTCGAAGTAGTCGGCGAAGGAGCGGATGCGCCGCAGTTCGTCCTTCACGGGCCAGTTGTTGATCCAGGCGATCGTGGATTGGAAGCGGGTGGGGCGGCGGCTCTGGCGGTAGACGTTGAGGGCGTTGAGAACCGGGTCGGGCACGTAGCCGAGCTCGCGGGCGACGGCCTGGATTTTTTCGCGCAACGCGGGGCGGATCTTGGGGCTGTTGCGGAGGGCGAGGCTGACCGAGGAAAAATGCACTCCGGCCCGGGCGGCGATGTCGCGGATGGTGATGCGGGGTGACATGCGGACGCTGCGAAGTTCGCGGAGAGACGCGGGAGGCGCACGCAAAAACACGTCGCGGGCGCGCGGCGCCGGGCGGCGGGCCGGGCTCAGTGGCCTTCGCGGAAGATTCCGTAGACGACGTAGGCGGCGATGGTGGCGGCGAGGATGTAGCCGACGATGCTGAAGCCGTTGTTCACGCCGCCGCGCGCGGCGACGATGAGCGAGCTGCCGATGACGAGACAGCCGCTGATGAATCCGAGCGCGATGCGGTTGGCGGAGGTCTTGAGCGCGTCGTCGACGTCCTCGAGGCCCTGGTGCTGGAACTTGATCGTCAGCTCGTCGTGTTCGACGCGGCGGATGATGCGGTGGATCTCCGATGGAAGGTCGCGCAGGCTGGCGAGCGTGGTGCGGAGCATGGCGCGGGTGTCTCGCAGGACGGCGCGGGGGCCGGTGCGCTCGCGCTGGAGCTCGACGAGGACGGGCTTGGCGGCGCGGCGCAGGTCGAAGCCCGGGTCGAGGGTGCGGGAGACCTCCTCGATGGAGAGCACGGCCTTGGCCATGAGCGAGTAGTCGCTTGTAATGGAAATTCCATTACGGCCGAAGATGAAGAGAAGCTTCAGCATGGCCCGGCCGATGTTCACCTGGCCGATGGCCCGGTTGAAATCCTCGCGGAGGGCGAGGGTGACGTCCCGCTCCATGGCGCGGAGATCGGCGCGGCCGGCGGGGCTGCCGAGTTCCGCGGCGATTTGCACGATGCGCTCGGCGTCCTGCTCGACGGCGGCGAGGAAGAGATCGGCGAGGCCGTGGCGGAGGCGGCGGGTGAGGTGGCCGGCGAGGCCCCAGTCGAGAAAGCAGAGGCGTCCGTCGGGGGTGACGAGGACGTTGCCGGCGTGCGGGTCGGCGTGGAAGAAGCCGGCGACGAGGACCTGGTGGAAGAGCGACTCGGCGCCGGCGCGCGCGAGTTTCCGCGCGGCGTCGACGGGAAGGCCCGGGGCGTCGACGGGGCGGCCGACGATGCGCTGCATGACGAGAACGCGTTCGGAGGAGAGTTCCTCCACGATCTCGGGGGCAAAGACGGCGCCGGGGGCGGGATTGGTGGCGGTGAAGAAGCGTTGGTTGCGCGCCTCGTGGGTGAAGTCGAGTTCGCGCAGCACGCCGTCGCTCACCTCGGAGACGACGGCGGGCAGGTCGTAGGGTTTGAGGGAGTCGACGCGGGCGTGGAGCTGGTGGGCGAAGAAACCGAGCAGAGCGAGGTCGGTCTCGACGACGCGGCGGAGGCCGGGGCGCTGCACCTTGACGGCGACATCGCGGCCGTCGTGAAGCCGGGCGAAGTAGACCTGGGCGAGCGAGGCGGAGGCGGCGGGTGTTTCGTCGAACTCGGAGAACACCTCCCGGAGCGGGCGCTCGAGCGCCTCCTCGAGGACGGGGCGGATCTCGGGGAAGGGCAGCGGCGCGACGTCGCTGCGCAGCTTGCGGAGCTCGATGATGAGCGCGGGCGGCAGGGCGTCGGGCCGCATGCTGAGAAGCTGACCGGCCTTGATGAAGGCGGGGCCGAGCTCCTCGAGCGCCTCGCGAATGCGGACGTAGGCGGGGAGGCGGTGGGCGGGGCGGGGGATGACTCTCTGCCAGAAACCGGGCGGCAGCTCGATCTGGTCGAGCAGTTCACCGAAGCCGGAGCGGGCGGCGACGGCGATGATCTCCTTCGCGCGGACGGCGTGGGTGACGAGGGAGAAGGGAGTCACGCAGGAGGGCGGGGAAGGAAAAGCCGGAGACCGGAAACCGGAGGACGGAGGGGCGGCGGGAAGGGCTCAGGGCTCGCCGTTGCGGGTGGGCGGGGGCGGCGGGTTGGCGGCGGAGGAGGCGGCGAGTTCGAGAGCGGCGACGCGGGCCTCGAGAGCGGCGACGCGGGCGGTGAGAGCCGAGTCGTGGCGGTTGAAAATCTCGGAGGCCTTGGCGGAGGCCTGGGCGCTCATCTCCTCGAACTCGCGGTTTCCGCGCTCGGCGATTTTTTCCGCGATGATGCGCGCGTCGTCGGCCTTCAACTTTCCTTGGCGGACGTAGTCTTCGAGCGCGTCCTGGACTTTTTCCTTGGTGACGACCGCGGCTCCGACGCCGGCGAGAAGGGTTTTTTTGATGAGGTCGAACATGGGACGACGATTAACCGCAAAGGGCGGGGCGGCAAATGGAAAGGGGCGTCGCGCGAACGGCCGGACGACGGCGTCGCGAGGATCGAGGCGGTCCGGCGGACGGGGCCGTGCGGGGTTCAGGAGGCCGCGGGGGAGGTCGCGGGCGGGCGATTGATGGCGGCGTGCGGAGCCGCGGCGCGAAGACGATGGGCGAGCACGACGGTGAGAACAAACGCCCCGACGGAGAGCCAGCCGACGCGGCCGTAGCCGACAAGGTGGCCGGCGGCGTCGCGGGTGATGAGCGCGCCGCCGAGGAGGTTGGCGGCGGCGGAGGCGCCTTGTTGCACGGCGGAGTTGATGCTCATGAAGCCGCCGCGGAAGCGGGGGGCGACGGCGTTGGCGACGAGGGTGGTCGTGGGACCGAAGCGGCCGGACATGCCGACGAAGAAAAAGGTGGTGACGATCAGCACCAGCCAGAGCGGGGCGGGGCCGAGGTGGGTGATGAGAAGCGTGGCGGCGATCGCGGGCAGGGTGAGCAGGGCGAGCACGTTGAACTTGTCGTAACGGTCGGTCAGGCGGCCGATGAGGGGCGTGGAGAAAAAGGTCGCCGCGCCGCCGAAGAAGTAGACCCAGGGAAGGAGGTTTTCGGTGACGCCGACGTTGGCCACGAGGCTGGGGGCCATGAAGGGGATGATGCAACCGCCGGCGGTGACGAGCGCGGCGGTGACGGCGAAGCCGCGCCAGTGGACCGTCTCCGCGAGCAGGTCGCGCATCTGCTCGAACACGGGGACGGTGGCGGCGGCGGGCGGGCGATGCGGGAGAAACCGCAGGATCGCGCAAAAGATGGGGATGCCGAGGCCGGCGAGCAGGAAGAACGGCGCGTGCCAGCCCAGTCGGTTGGAGAGCGCGATGCCGAGCGGCACGCCGGCGACGGAGGCGAGGGGAAAGGCCGACATGACGAAGGCCATGCCGCGGCCGCGGCGTTCGGGAGGCACGGTGTCGGCGACCAGCGCGACGACGACCGCGCCGGCGAGTCCGCCGCAGACGCCGGCGGAGACACGGGCGGCGAGCAGGGAGTGGTGTCCGGGGGCGAGGGCGCAGGCGAGGGTGGACAGGGTGAAGCCGGCGTAGAGGCAGGCGAGGGCGTGTTTGCGATCGACGCGATCGAGGAAAAGACCGCCGCAGAGGCCGGCGACGGCGGCCGCCCCGCCGTAGGCGGCGACGAGTTGGCTGAACTGCGCCGGGGAAAGGGAAAACTCGCGCATGAGCCCCGCGCCGAGGGGCATCATGATCATGTAGTCGAGGATGTGGGTGAACTGGATCGCCGCGAGGGTGAGGAGAAGGGTGCGTTCGGAGGGCTGCGGCGACGCGGCGGGCGCGGAAAGGACGGACATGCGGAGCAGACTGTGCGGAGGATAGGGCGGCGCAAACCGGAGGGCCACGCGAAGCCCGGCCTTTTTGCCGCGGTTTTGGGTTTGGGCGGATGGTCCGCGTCGGAACGGACGACAGGTTCAGGCGGAGTGTTCCCCGGTCTTGCGATCGCGACGGACGGCGGCGCGGAAAATCAGCGCGTAGGCGATGCCGAGAATGGCGGCGAAGACGAGGGTGTTGATGCCGTAAACGAGGGCGCGGGCGGCGGCGGAGGTGGCGAACTCGATCTTTTCCGTCACCGCGGCGAGTTCCTCGGCGGAGAGTTTTTCGAGGTCGGGACCGACGCGTTCCATGATGGCGGCGCGCTGAATGTCGACGAGTCCGGGATTGATCAGCCTGACGTAGAGCCACTGCCCGAGGCCGGTGACGATACCGCCGGCCAGGGCGGTGAGCGCGGCTAGTTTCGCGGCGGCGCCGAGGGAGAGCTCGGGAGCGCCGCGGTCGAGCGCGGCTTTTTTCGCGGCGCGGTGGGCGAAGCCGAGCACCAGCATCATCAGGATCAGACCGAGGATGCTTTCGGGTTTGTGGGAGCGGGCGAGGTCGTCGGCGGAGCCGTGCAGGCCGAAGGCGAAGACGAGCAGCGTCGCGACGAATTGGGAGAGGCCGAGCAGGGAGCCGTAGAGGAGCGAAGTGGGCACGGAGGGAAACGGGTGGGAGATCAAGGCCGGGGCGGCGACGGCTGCTCGGGCGGTGTTTCGGAAGAGGGCGGAGCCGGCGGCGGGGGCACGGCGAGGGGAGGCGTGGCCGCCGGTCCGGGAGCGGCGTCGGAAGCGGGGGAGGGGGGAAGAACCGGGCTGGCGGCGGAACGCGGGCGGGGCCGGGAGCGCGGCGCGGGCTCGAGGTCCTCGTTCATCACGCGCTTCACCTCGTTCTCGACGCTGGCGGAGGCTTTTTTGAACTCGCGCACGACCTTGCCGATGGTGCGGGCCATGTCGGGCAGACCTTTGCCGCCGAAGAGCAGCAGCCCGATCACGGCGACGAGCAGCATCTCCATCGCGCCGATGCCTTCGAGGAAGGCGAGGGCGGGAGCGGTCCCGGTGGCGAGGGCGAAAAGGGCGGACATGGCGAAACGCGGGAGTGGAGCGCGGACGGGCTCAGGTGGCGAGCGCGACCTCGACGACGAAACTCTGGCTTTTCCCGGGAGCGACGTGGTGGAGGCCGATCCCGTGCTCGGGGGAGTTGGGCGGTCCCATCCACGGCTCCAGACAATAGAAGGGCGAGTCGGGCGCCTGAGTCCAGGTGACGAAGGTGGAGTCGGGCGGCGGGGCGGATTTTTTGTCGAGGCCGATGGTGACGGAGATCGCGCCGCTGCGTCCGCCGCCGGCGGGGGCGAGGACGGCGGTGGGCGAGGTGAGCCCGAGGTGGAGGGCGTCGATCCATTCGGGACGATCGAGGGGGGCGCTCACGGGGAAGTCCTCGCCGGGGACGAGCCGGCCGACCTTGTCCTGGCGAAGGCGACGGGAGGCGGGCACGGAGAGACGGTAGTCCGCCCGAGTGCGTCCGGGTTCCCAGGGCACGGAAAAATAGAAGTGGTGGCCGGCGCTCCAGGGGATGGGGCGGGTGTCCCGGTTTTCGAGGATGAACTCGCAGGTGAGGCTCGTGGGCGCGAAGCGGTAGATGACGGTGAATTCGTAATCGAAGGGGTAGGCCTCGCGCGCGGAGTCGTCGGGTTGGAGCACGGCGGCGAAGCCGGAGGCGTCGGCGCGGACGAGCGCGAAACGCCCCTGGCGGGCGATGCCGTGCATCGGCATGGGGCGACACACGCCGTCGGCCGCGCGCCATCGGTGGATTTCGCCGTCGACGAAGCTGCGTGCGCTGAAGGGGAAAAGGACGGGGTTGCCGCCGCGGATCGAGTGGAAGCCCTCGAAGGAGGCGATTTCGGGCCAGTGGATGACGTCGCGCACCGAGCCGTCGGCGAGCTCCAGGTTCCAGTTCATCAGACGCGCGCCGCGCTCGGGATGAGCGAGGAAGGTGGAGCGGCCGACGCGCCAGCGGTGCAGCGTCTCGCCTAGGAATGGAACGGTGTCGAGCATGAGGAAGCGGGGAGAAATGGAACGGGGGGCGGGGCGGGGCAAAGGGTTTTTGCGCGCGACGGCGTCCGGTGACGCTTGCTTGTGCCCGAGACCGGGGTTGGATGTGTGTAAAATGATGCAAGCCCTTCGCTCATGGTTTGTCGCGGTATGGTGCGTGGTGCTGCCGGTGTTGGCCGGACGGGCCGAGACGATCCCGGACGACGCATCCGTTGCCGAATTCGTTCCTCCGGCGTCCGCGCCCGCGACCCCGGAGCAAACCGTCGATCTTCCGGATGCGTTGCCGCCGTCGGAGACTCCGGCGTCCCGGGCCTCGGCGAGGGCGATGGTGATCCCGGTGCGGGAGGCGATCGCGAAGCCGGTGCTTTATCTGATCCGTCGGGCGTTGAAGGAGGCGCAGGCGGCGGGCACGCGCGTGGTGATCCTGGATATGGAGACGCCGGGCGGCGAGCTCGGGGTGACGCTCGATATCATGGAGGCGCTCGACAAGTTCGAGGGCGAGACGCTCGTCTACGTGAACAAGGAGGCGATTTCGGCGGGGGCGATCATCTCCTCGGTCGCGGATGAAATCCATTTCGCGCCGGGCGGCGTGATCGGGGCGGCGGCCGCGGTGAGCGGCGGCGGGCAGGAGATCGCCGAGACGATGAAGCAGAAGATCAACAGCTATCTGAACGCGAAGGTCCGCGCCTTCAACTCGGGCAAAGGCTACCGCCCCGAGGTGATCCGCGCGATGATGGACGCGGACTACGAATTCAAGATTGGCGACACGGTCATCAAACCGAAGGGCGAGCTGCTCGCGCTCACCGCGGACGAGGCGGCGAGAACCTACGGCGAGCCTCCGCAGGCCCTGCTTTCCTCGGGCACCCACGCGACGCTCGAGGACCTGTTGGCGGCGAGATACGGCAAGGACGGATATGTGTTGGAACGCGTGGAGGCGACCTGGTCCGAGGGGCTCGCGTCGTGGCTGAACGCGATTTCGCCGGTGTTGATGGGGCTCGGGCTGCTCTGCGTGTTCATCGAGTTCAAGACCCCGGGATTCGGCGTGTTCGGAGTCCTGGGCGGCCTGTTGCTCGCGCTGGTGTTCCTCGGCCACTACGCGGCGGGGCTTTCGGGGCACGAGCCGGCGCTGGTTTTCGCGCTCGGCGTGATACTCGTCGTGGTCGAGCTGTTCGTCCTGCCCGGCACGTTCGTGGCGGGCATCCTGGGCGTCCTGCTCATGCTGGGCGCGCTCGTGTGGTCGATGCTCGACGTCTGGCCGGGCGAGATGCCGTCGCTCGACGGCAGCGATCTGCTCCGGCCGCTGCTCAACCTGCTCGCCGCCTTTGGCGTGGCGGGTGTGGGCGCGTTGGCGCTGGCGAAGTTCATCCCGCGCGGCTGGTTTTGGGACAAGATGATCCTGGAGGCCGCGGTCGCGGGCGACGCGAGCGCCTCCGAACCGAGCCTGAGCGGCGTCGGCGCCGCGACCGAGGCCCCGGGCGTGACGGGCGACATGCTTCTGGGGGAGCGCGGGCGGACCGTGTCGGTGATGCGTCCGATGGGCGAGGTGGAGATCGCCGGGCGCCGCCATGAGGCGAGGGTCTCGGTGGGCGCGCTCGATCATGGTGAGCCGGTGCGCGTGGTCGGTCGCTCCGGCCGCGTGCTGATCGTGGAGCGCGACGTGTCATGAGCGCCTCCGTCATCGCGCTGCTGGTCGTGGGACTCGTGCTGCTCGGGTTCGAGGTGATCGTGCCCGGAGCCGTGCTCGGCATCGCGGGGACGATCGCGATGTTGGCCGGCGTCGTGATCGCGTTCGCTCAGGAGGGCGTGTCCGGCGGCCTGTTGGCGATCGCGGTGTCGCTCGTGGCGGTGTGCGCGTTGCTGTATGTCGAGTTTCGCGTCCTCCCCCGCACGCGCTGGGGGCGGCGGATGTTTTTGGACAAGGCGATCGACGGCGCGAGCCAACCTCCCGTGGCCGACCGGGGCGCCGACGTGATCGGCCGCGAGGCGATCGCCGTCACCGCTCTCGGCCCCACCGGCATCGTGGAAGTCGCCGGACGTCGCTACGAGGCGCGTTGCGATTCGGGCTTTGCCGACGCGGGCGCGCGGTTGAAGGTCGTGCGCGTCGAAACCTTTCAGCTGGTTGTAATCGCATCGGACTAGCCCCCGGTCCGTCTTTGCCCCTGCCTTTGTCCCGCTTTTCCCAAAACACGTCCCTAGCATGAACATCTCCACCATCATCATCATCGCCATCGGTATCGCCGTCCTCGTGATCGGCGGCATCGTCCTGTCGTTCTTCAGCGTCTGGTTGCGCGCCTGGCTGGCGGGCGCCTACGTGAGCCCTTTCAACCTGATCGCCATGCGCCTGCGTCAGGTGCCCTACGGCTTGATCGTCGACGCCCGCATCACCGCGCGCAAAGCCGGCATCGACATTTCCATCGACGACCTCGAGGCGCATTACCTTGCGGGAGGTAACGTCGTCCCGACGGTGCAGGCGCTCATCGCCGCCCAGAAGGCCGCGATCGAACTCACCTGGAACCGCGCCTGCGCGATCGATCTCGCGACGAAAGGTTCGGGCAAGAGCGTCGTCGAGGCCGTGCGCACCTCGGTCGACCCGAAGGTGATCGACTGCCCCAATCCCGCGGCCGGACGCATGACGATCGACGGCGTGGCGAAGGATGGCATCCAGGTGAAGGTGAAGGCCCGCGTGACCGTGCGCACCAACCTCGACCGCTTTGTCGGCGGCGCGAAGGAGGACACCATCATCGCCCGCGTCGGCGAAGGCATCGTTTCCACCATCGGCTCGGCGGAAAACTACAAGATCGTGCTCGAGTCGCCGGACGCCATCTCGAAGGTCGTGCTCAAGCGCGGCCTCGACGTCGGCACGGCCTTCGAGATTCTCTCCATCGACATCGCCGACGTGGACGTGGGCGAGAACGTGGGCGCGAAGCTCCAGGAGGCGCAGGCCGAGGCGAACAAGAACATGGCGCAGGCGCAGGCCGAAATGCGCCGCGCGGCCGCCGTCGCCGCCGAGCAGGAGATGAAGGCCCGCGTGCAGGAGATGCAGGCGGAGGTCGTGCGCGCCCAGGCCGAGGTGCCGAAGGCGATCGCCGAGGCCTTCCGCTCCGGCCGCCTCGGCGTCATGGACTACTACAAGATGGAGAACATCCAGGCCGACACCGGCATGCGCAAGGTGATCGGCACCGAGGAGAAAAAGTAAGTCGTCCGGTCCGCCTCGTCCATGCGCACGTTGGCCGCCTTTCATCACGCCGATCAGGCGCATCTCCTTCGGATGCGTCTGGAGGGCAGCGGCATCGCGGCCTACGTGCGCGACGAGCACATGGTCACGCTCGACTGGCTCGCCTCGCTCGCGGTGGGCGGGGTGAAGGTCGACGTGGCCGACGAGGACTACGAGGCCGCCCTGGCGTTTCTCGAGGAAGAGCCCGATCCCCCGTCCGCCCCCTGAACCCCGCGCGCCGGTCCGCGCCTGTAACCATGAACTGGATACTCGAACATCTGCAGATCATCATCGCGGTCGCCGTCGCGATCGCCTACTGGCTGAACCAGCGCGCCCGCGAGAAGGCGGGGGAGGAGGCGGACTACGACGAGGACGGCGTGCCGGAAAACCGTCCCGCGCCGCGCATGGAGACGCGCGGATTGTCCTCCTCCCGTCGCGACGGCGGCGATCCCGACCAGGAGGAGCGCGCCCGTCGCATCCGGGAGGAGATTCAGCGCAAGATCGCCGAACGGCGTCGCGGCCAGGCTCCCGCGGCCCCGCCGCCCCTGCCAAATTTCGATCCGTTTCGTCCGGTCTTTCAGGAGGAGGCGCCCCCCGTCGCGACTCCGCCACCGCGGCCCGCATTCGCGCCTCCCGTGGTGGAAGCGGCGCCCTTCGAGGATACCGCCGCGTTGGAACGTCAACGCCGGATGGCGGAGGAACTGGAGCGGCTTGAAGAGCAACGTCGCGAGGCTCGTCGTCGGGCGAACCAGGTTCGCGCCGAGACGGAGAAGGCCGCCACCGCGGCCTCCTCCGCCGCGACCGCCGCGTTCGGCGTGCGTGGCGTGACGGCCGAGCTTCGCGATCCGCGTGCGCTGCGCCGAGCCTTCGTGTTGCGCGAAGTGCTTTCGGCGCCGATGGCGCTGCGCTGAATCGCGCAAAAGCCGCTTGGCCCGCGCGTCGCGTCGCGCTTGGCTGGGCGTTCCATGAGTCTTTCCGCCCTCGTCAATCCCACGGTCCTCACGCAGCCGGTCTACGAGCCGGGAAAACCCATCGAGGACGTCGCGCGCGAGCTCGGGCGCGAGCCCGCCGGCATCATCAAGCTCGCGTCCAACGAGAATCCGCTCGGCGCCTCGCCGCTCGGCGTCGCCGCCGCGACGCGCGCCCTCGCGCAGGCCGAACTCTATCCCGACGGCGGCGCGGTCGCGCTTCGCGCCAAGCTCGCCGCGCGCCACGGGCTCGCGCCGGAGCAGTTCGTGGTCGGCAACGGCTCGAACGAGCTGCTCGAGCTGCTCGGCCACGTGTTCCTGCGTCCCGGCGACGAGGTGGTGGCGGGAACTCCGGCCTTCATCGTCTACAAGCTCGTGGCCCTGCTCTTCGGCGCGCGCGCGGTCGAGGTGCCTCTGGTGAATCATCGCCACGACCTCGACGCGCTGGCCCGCGCGGTGACGCCGCGCACGAAGATCGTTTTTCTCCCGAGCCCGAACAATCCGACCGGCACGGCCAACACCGAGGAGGAGATCTTCGCCTTCGTGCGCGGGTTGCCCGAGCATGTCGTCTTCGCCTTCGACGAAGCCTACGCCGAGTATCTGGACAACCCGCCCGACCTGCGTCCGCTCATCGCCGAGGGACGGAAGGTGATCTGCCTGCGCACCTTCTCGAAGATCTACGGTCTCGCGTCCCTGCGCGTCGGATACGGCTACGCCTCGGCCGAGATGGCCGCGTTGCTCAACCGCGTGCGCCAGCCCTTCAACGTGAACGCGATCGGTCAGGCCGCGGCGCTCGCCGCGCTCGACGACACGGACTTCGTGGAGCGCGCGAAAGAAGCCAATACCGCCGGGCTGCGTCAGCTCGAGGCGGCCTTCACCACGCGCGGACTCGAGTGGGTGCCGAGCGTGGCGAACTTCATCCTCGTGAAAGTCGGCGACGGCGCGCGTTGTTTCGAGGAGTTGCAGCGGCGCGGCGTGATCGTGCGCCCGATGAAACCCTACGGCATGCCCGAGTGGCTGCGCGTCACGGTCGGCACGAAGGAGCAGAACGAACAACTTCTCGCCGCGCTCGACGGGGTGTTGAAGGTGTAGCAACGGCCGTATCGAGCGTTTGTATCCGGGGAGCGCGGCTGGCACGGCCGCGGCTGCAACGCTACGCCAGCAGCACGCCTTCGTGGCGGAGAAGCCAGCGTTTGCGTTCGAGCCCGCCCGCGTAGCCGGTGAGCGAACCGTCCGCGCCGATGACGCGGTGGCAGGGCACGACGATGCAGATCGGGTTGGCCCCGTTGGCCGAGCCGACCGCGCGGGCCACGCTGCGTGTTTCCTCCGCGAGCCGGGCGTAGCTCCAGGTGGTGCCGTAGGGAATACGCGTGAGAGTCTGCCAGACCCGGCGCTGGAAGGGCGTGCCGCCGGCGGGAGCGAGTGGAAGAGCGAACTCCCGAAGCGTGCCGGCGAAATAGGCGGCGAGCTGTTCGGCGGCGGTGGCGGTGCGCGTGGCGTCGGGCACGAGACGGGCCTCGGGGCCGAGGAGCGGCGCGAGTGCTTGCTCGTCGGCGAAAAGCGCGGCGGCGAGCGCGCCGGCGTCGTCTACCGCGAGGATGAGCTCGCCGATGGGCGTGGGGAGAACGGTGGTGTGGAAGACGGGCATCGGGAGTCGGAGTCGGTTAATCCGCGGGAGCTGCGGAGGATTTGGGCTGCCAGAGGTGGGCGGTGGCGAGGCTGCGGTGCGGCGAAAACGGGAGCATGAGGCGGCGCGTCGAGTCGGCGTCGGGACGGTGATCGAGCGCGAAGAGGCGTTGGAGTCCATCACCCAGGCCGGTGTCGCCGTAGGGCGTGCAGTCGGCGAAACCGAAGCCGCGCATGAGCACGTAGTTTACCGTCCAGGGCCCGAGGCCCTTCACGTCGAGCAGGGCGCGCTCGGCGCGGGTGGCGGAGCCGGATGCGAGTTGGTCGAGGTCGAGCGAACCGTCGGCGACGAGCTTCGCGACGTCGAGGAGCGTGCGGATTTTTTGACGTGAGAACTGACGCACCGCGAGGCTTGAGGGCGTGAGCGCGGCGACCGCGGAGGGAGCGGGCGGGGCTACGAGTCCCTCGCCGACGGGCGTGCCGGCGAGTTCGGCGAGCGTGCGGCGCAGGCGGAAGGCGAAGGGAAGGTTGATCTGTTGCCCGAGGATCGCCCAGGGGATCGCGTCCCAAGGCGTGAGGTATTGCGGGAGGCGGAGCGATTCGCGGCCGGCGACCAGGCGGGAGAGTCCGAGCTTTTTCGCGAGCCGGGCGAAGCCGGGCGCGTCCTGGACGAGGCCGAGCAGACGGGCGACGCGTGCGGCGGCCTCGGCGCGGAGCCCGGGAGACAGGTTGGACGGGAGCGCAAGCGTCGTGGTGTGTCCGGTGGTGCAGCGGGAGAAATCGAGCGTGAGCCGGAAGGCGCGGTCACCGAGCCGGGTGGCGGCGTGGTAGACGAGTCCGTCGACGCGTTCGGAGATGCTTTTGGGGTCGCGCCCGAGCTGGGCGAGCAGGCGTTCGAGCGGATAGTCGTCGGGAAGAGCGAGCACGATCGGGCCGGGGCGGCGAAGGGCGCGCGTGGCGGCGGGTGTAAGGCCGGTGCGGATACGAAAGGCCTCGTTGAAGGTGCTGAGCGATTCGTAGCCGACGGCGAAGGCGATTTCGGCGAGCGGGGTGTCCGTCGCGAGGAGCTTGGCGCGGGCGGCCGCGAGGCGCGCCTCGGCGATCAGTTCGGCGGGCGTGGCGTGGAAGTGTTGGCGGAAAAGCTCGTGGGCGCGGGTGCCGCCGTAGCCGCTGCGGCGCACGAGCGCGGCGGCGTCGGGGAAGCGCGCGGGATCGGCGCGAAGTTCGGCGACGACGGTCTCGATGGTTTCGAGGACGGGATCGACGCCGCGCTCGTAGTCGTCGGGGTGGCATTTTTTGCAGGGGCGGAACCCGGCGGCGCGGGCGGCTTCGCAGGTGGGAAAGAAGCGGACGTTCTCGGGCTTCGGTTTTTTCGCGCGGCAGGAGGGCAGGCAGTAGATGCCGGTGGTGAGCACGCCCGTGAAAAAGCGGCCGTCGTAGGTCGGATCGCTCGCGAGGAGCCGGCCGTAGAGCGTGGCGTGGGAGAGGCGCATCGTGCGGGTGAAGACGGCCACGATAGCGCGAGCGCGGCGAGGCGTCCACCGGCGGCTTTCGGCGCAATTTTTTAGCCCCGCAAGGGGAACGGTGTTTCTACGGAAGACAACGAGGCAAACGAAGAAGAGGACTTCGTTGTCTTCCGTGAAAGGCCGGGGCGCCGGCTTCGACGCCCCTCCGGGCTACTTCGAGGCGGCGTAGGCTTCCATGCCGACGCAGCTGCACACGAGATTGCGGTCGCCGTAGACGTTGTCCACGCGGCCGACGCTCGGCCAGAACTTCGCGGTGCGCGTCCAAGGCGCGGGGAAGGCGGCGAGTTCGCGCGAGTAGGCGTGTTTCCACTCGTCGCCGCAGACGACCTGCGCGGTGTGCGGGGCGTGCTTGAGCGGGTTGTCGAGCTTGTCGGCCTCGCCGTTGGCGACGGCCTGCATCTCGCCGTGGATGCCGATGAGCGCGTCGCAGAAGCGGTCGAGCTCGGCGAGGCTCTCGCTCTCGGTGGGCTCGATCATGAGCGTGCCGGCGACGGGCCAGCTCATGGTCGGGGCGTGGTAGCCGTAGTCCATGAGACGCTTGGCGACGTCCTCGACCTCGATGCCGTGCTTTTTCCAGCCGCGGAGGTCGATGATGCACTCGTGGGCGACGCGGCCGTTTTCGCCGCGGTAGAGCACGGGGAAGAACTTCTCCAGGCGGGCGGCGACGTAGTTGGCGTTGAGGATGGCGACCTTGGTGGCGTCGGTCAGGCCCCCGGCGCCCATCATGCGGATGAACATCCAGGGGATGACGAGGATCGAGGCGCTGCCGTAGGGCGCGGCGGAGACGGCGCCGGCGGCGGACGGTGTAGTGATCTCGTCACTACCGTGGACGAGGTGGCGCGGCGCGGCGACGGCGTGGCCCGGCAGGTAGGGCACGAGGTGTCTGGCCACGCAGACGGGGCCCACGCCGGGGCCGCCGCCGCCGTGCGGGATGCAGAAGGTCTTGTGGAGGTTGAGGTGGCAGACGTCGGCGCCGATGCGGCCGGGCGAGGTGAGGCCGACCTGGGCGTTCATGTTGGCGCCGTCCATGTAGACCTGGCCGCCGTGCGCGTGGATGATCCCGACGATCTCGACGATGGCGCGCTCGAACACGCCGTGGGTCGAGGGGTAGGTGATCATGAGCGCGGCGAGGTTTTTCGAGTGTGCCTCGGCCTTGGCGCGGAGGTCGGCGACGTCGATGTTGCCGTTGGCGTCGCAGGCGACGGGCACGACCTTGAAGCCGCCCATGACGGCGCTGGCGGGGTTGGTGCCGTGCGCGCTGGTGGGGATGAGGCAGATGTCGCGGTGGCCCTCGCCGCGGGCCTCGTGGTAGCCGCGGATGGCGAGGAGGCCGGCGTATTCGCCCTGCGAGCCGGCGTTGGGCTGGAGCGAGACGGCGGCGAAGCCGGTGATCTCGCAGAGCCAGGACTCGAGTTCGCGGGCGAGGCGTTGGTAGCCGCGCGCCTGGTCGGCGGGCGCGAAGGGATGGAGCTTGGAGAACTCGGGCCAGGAGACGGGGAACATCTCGGAGGCGGCGTTGAGCTTCATCGTGCACGAGCCGAGAGACACCATGGAGTGGCAGAGGGAGATGTCCTTCGCCTCGAGCCGCTTGATGTAGCGGAGCATCTCGTGCTCGGTGTGGTAGCTGTTGAAGACCTTGGCGGTGAGGTAGGCCGAGGTGCGGGCGAAAGGCGCGGAGAATTCAACACCGCCGAGGTCGTTCGCCGAGAGCTCGGCGGATTCGCTGAAACAGGCGAGAAGGGCGCGGAGATCGGCCTCGGTGACGGCCTCGTCGAGGGAGATGCCGACGGTGGTCTCGTCGATGACGCGGAGGTTGAACTTGCGGGCCTCGGCGGCGGCGTGGACGCGTGCGGCGGCGACGTTGCCCACCGTGAGGGTGTCGAACACGGGACGCTCGTTGACCGTGGCGCCGGCGCGGCGGAGGGCGGCGGCGAAGAGTGTAGTCAGTCCATGAATACGGGCGGCGATGCGGCGCAGTCCGGCGGGGCCGTGATAGACGGCATACATCGAGGCCATGACGGCGAGGAGAACCTGGGCGGTGCAGATGTTGGACGTGGCCTTGTCGCGGCGGATGTGCTGCTCGCGCGTGCCGAGGGAGAGGCGGAGGGCGGGGGAGCCCTGGGCGTCCTTGGAAACGCCGACGAGGCGGCCGGGCATCTGGCGCTTGAGGGCGTCGCGCGTGGCGAAGAAGCCGGCGTGCGGGCCGCCGAAGCCGAGGGGCACGCCGAGGCGCTGGGCCGAGCCGACCGCGACGTCGGCGCCGAACTCGCCGGGGGGGCGGAGGAGAGTGAGCGCGAGGAGATCGGTGGCGACGACGCAGTAGGCGCCGGCGGCGTGGGCACGTTCGAAGAGGCCGGAGAAATCGTGGATGTCGCCGGTGGTGTCGGGGTATTGGACGAGGAGGCCGAAGAGGCCGGGGACGGCGGCGGGATCGAGCGAGGCGTGGTCGCCGACCTGCACGGAGATGCCGAGCGGTTTGGCGCGGGTTTTGACGATGTCGATTGTTTGCGGATGGCAGCGCTCGGAGACGAAGAAGATGCCGCCGTCGGCGTTCTTCATCCGGTGGCAGAGCATCATGGCCTCGGCGGCGGCGGTGCCCTCGTCGAGGAGGGAGGCGTTGGCGATGTCGAGTCCGGTGAGGTCGGTGACGAGGGTCTGGTAGTTGAGAAGAGCCTCGAGGCGGCCTTGGGAGAGCTCGGCCTGGTAGGGCGTGTAGGGCGTATACCAGCCGGGGTTTTCGAGGATGGTGCGCTGGATGACGGGCGGCGTGAGGGTGTCGTAGTAGCCCTGGCCGATGAAGCTGCGGAAGACCCTGTTTTGCGCGGCGATCTCGCGGAGTTCGGCGAGCGCGGCGGATTCTCCGAGCGGGGCGGGGAGGGAAAGCGGTTTGTCGAGACGGATGTGGGCCGGAACGGTGGCGTCGATCAGGGTGTCGAGCGAGGGGTAGCCGACGGCGGCGAGCATGTGGGCCCGTTCCTCGGCGGTGGGCGAAACGTGGCGCGGAGCGAAGGCGTCGGTGGGCGCGAGGAGCTCGGCAAGCGCGGTATGGGCGGAGGAAGGGGGGACGGACGCGGCGGCGGACATGGTTGGCTGCGCAGCGTGGGAGAGGCGTGCCGCGCGGCAAACGCAAACGCGAAGGCGGTGGTTTTGGCGTAGGTGCCGAGGGGGGAGAAAGGGCGGGGCGTCCGCCTTTGGGGCGCAAAGGAGACGGTCAACCGGGGCGGCGTTGCGATTTGACTTTTTCGTCTCCGACGACTCCCGGGCCAGCCGCCATCGGGGAGGTGGACCCCGGCGGAACCGGGTTTCGGGGGGGGCCGTCGGTGGGCGGTTCCCCGGCCCGTCGCGGGGTGGGCGACGGACCGGGGGCGGGATTGGATTTCAGAAGGTTCGCGTATCCGAAGCGGGGTTACGCGGACGGCGGCGGGTGAACACCGCGGAGGTTCCGAGCAGACCGATCAACACCGCGGAGGACGCCGGTTCAGGAATGGGCGAGGCGGAAGTCGTGACGGCGGTGGTGAAGTCCTGCGAGACCACGAGGTTGTCGATCGAGATTTCGCCGTGGCTGGCTCCGCCTTGGCGGAAGAAGATACCGCGCACGTTCTCCGTGAACGGTATGACGATCGAGGAGGAGGCAATCGAGACGGGGTTGATCCACAGGCGGGCCTCGTCGGTGTCCAGGTCCACCCCGAGCACGGCGCGGTAGGTGACGCCCCGGGTCAACACGATCGCTCGTTCGGCGAGGTCGGAGGTTGAGGCGTTGAAGCTCGCGCCGGTGAAAAGTCCGAGAATCACCTGCGAGGTCGTCGTAGAGGGGAGATGGCTGAAGGACCGGGCCACCGAGGACGGACGGAAGACACCGATCGACAGAACGAAAGAGCCGCTGCCGGGCGTGCCGGAGCGAAAGCCGGCGATTGCCTGGAGGGTGGAGCTGGTCGAGATGTCGCCGTTTTCGGAAACCGTGAAGTCCCAGCCCATGTAGATTTTGCCGCTGGAGAGGTTGCTCGGGGCGAAGTTGAGCTGGGCGGATTCGCCCGACGAAGCGGCCAACCCGAGGGTGCCGGATGCGACGGTGAGGGCGGGGGAGCTGCTGGAGATCTGGCTCCAGTTGCCATGACCTGAATCCGGGGTGCTGCCGACCAAGGGACCGGGATTGGAGAAATCATCCGCGATCGGCGCGAACTGGGCCAAGGCCGCCAACGAGGGAGCAACAAGGAGGGCGATGCTGGTTAGGAGTGTTTTCATGTAGGTAAACATACTCATTTCCCGTGGTGTAATGATCGGAAATGCAGTCAAGTATATTTAGGCCGGAAGTCTTTGTTGGACAGCATACTCAGAGGGTGGCTGAACGAGAGGGTTGCCCCTGGCGCGGGGGGATTTTGCCTCAGCGACATGAACACTGTCGCGGAACGTGCTTCCCACATCGATCGCCGTTTGGCCGAGCTTTATCCGGCGCCTCCGATTCCGCTTCATCACACCTCTCCCTACACCTTGTTGGTGGCGGTGCTGCTGTCGGCGCAGTGCACGGACAAGCGAGTGAACCTGCAGACGCCGGGACTCTTCGCCCGCGCCGACACGCCGGAAAAAATGGTGCGACTGTCCGTCGAGGAGATCGACGCGCATGTGCGTCCCTGCGGCCTTGCTCCGCGTAAGGCGCAGGCGATCCGGAAACTGTCGGAGATCCTGATCGAAAAACACGGCGGCGAGGTGCCGCGCACCTTCGAGGAACTCGAGGAATTGCCCGGCGTGGGGCACAAGACCGCCTCGGTGGTGATGGCGCAGGCCTTCGGTGTTCCCGCTTTTCCGGTGGACACGCATATCCACCGCCTGGCGCAGCGCTGGAAGCTGTCGCCGTCGGGGGCGAGCGTGGAGCGCGTGGAGAGAGATCTGAAGCGGCTGTTTCCTCGGGAGCGTTGGAATCAGCTGCACCTGCAGATCATCTATTACGGCCGCGAACATTGCACGGCGCGGGGCTGCGACGGGATGAGCTGCATGCTTTGTCGCGAGATGTTTCCGCAGCGGCGTCGCGCGGTGCGGGTGAAGCGCGCCTGAGTCTCCCCGGCCCGTGCGCCGATTGTGCTCTGCGAGAAACAACCGACGCGGGTCTGGGTAGAAACACGGCTCCGTAACAAATTCCGAAACGCCGCTTGCGCCTCGAGGTGGCTGAACGAAGCTGGGCGGACCAACTGTTCGGCGCACCGCCTCGCATTGTTTATTCGTCCCTCCGTTATTGTGTCTGAGAAATCTATTCGTCCGTCTCCGCTGCGCCGCCTGGCCACCGCCGTCATCCAGTGGATTGATTCCGACTACTGCCCCGAAGGGGCGGAAAAAATGCGCGCCGAGCCCGACAAGGTCGATTGGGTGCGCGTGATGCCCTTCGTGGTGCTTCACCTGGGATGCTTCGGCGTCCTTTGGGTGGGCGTGAGCGCCTTCGCCGCGTGGTCCGCGGTGGTGCTCTACTTTCTGCGGATGTTTGCCGTCACCGGCATTTATCACCGCTACTTTTCGCACAAGACCTACTCCACCTCGCGCTTCGGCCAGTTCCTTCTGGCGCTCTGGGGTGGCACGACGGTGCAGCGTGGCGGCCTCTGGTGGGCCTACCATCATCGTCACCACCACCAGCATTCGGACGATCCGGAGGACGCGCACTCTCCGCACGTGCACGGTTTCCTGTGGTCGCACATCGGCTGGATCACCTCGCGCCGTAACTTCCCGACCGACTACTCGAAGGTGAAGGATCTCGCGAAGTATCCCGAGCTCGTGTGGCTCAACCGCTTCGACCTCGTGGTCCCCCTGTGTTTCGCCGTCGCGATCTACGGACTCGGCGCCGCGCTCGAACGCTGGGCCCCCGGTCTCGGCACCAACGGCCCGCAGATGTTGATCTGGGGATTCTTCGTCAGCACGACCGCGCTCTTCCACGGCACCGCCTGCATCAATTCGATGGCCCATCTCATGGGCAAACGTCGCTTCAAGACCGACGACGACTCGCGCAACAGTTTCATCCTCGCGATCATCTGTCTTGGCGAGGGCTGGCACAACAACCACCACCGCTACCAGAGCTGCACGCGCAACGGCTTCTACTGGTGGGAAATCGATCCCACCTACTACGGCCTCAAGCTGCTCTCCTACACGGGGCTCATCTGGGGGCTCAAGCCGGTGCCGAAGTCGATCCTCGAGGAGGGCATGCACGCCGAGCACCACAAGTCCATCGCCGCCGCGGAGCGTTCCGCCGAGCGCGAAGCGGATGCTGTCGCGGTGGCCCCCTTGCGCGCCGTGTTGCCCACGGCCGCGGCGATCGCCGTGGCGACCGCGACGGCCGCGCACGCCGACATGCCGAAGAAGGCCGACGGACCTGCCATCCATCACGATCTCAGCGGCGAGATGGTCAAACCGGACGCGAACGGGAACGGCAAATCCGCCGCGCAAGACGTCCGGCCCGACAACCCTGTGATCTGAGCGTTCGTCCGAGCGTCGAACACCTTTGCCCCGAAAGGGGAAACCAAAAGCCCGCTCCGATTTCGGAGCGGGCTTTTGGTTGGCCTTCGGGAGAAGGCGATCCGCGGCGCCGGACTTGTGGATTCGCCCTGGGGCGACTTCTCCTCCGGCCGCGCGTTACGGTTGTTCCTCGGTGTTCACCCCGCCGAAGGCGAAGCGGCTGATGAGCGATTCGAGGTCGACCGCGCTTTCGGTGTCGACGATGAGGTCGCCGGGCTGAAGCAGTTCCTCGTCGGCGCCGGGGCTGAGCGCGACGAACTTGTCGCCGATCAAGCCGCTGCTGCGGATGGCGGCCATCGTGTCGGCGGGCAGTTTCACGTCCTTGCGGACGCGCAGGGTGGCGATGGCGGAGTAGCGCTCGTCGAGTTCCACCTTTTCGACCTTGCCGACCGAGACGCCGGAGATGAGCACGTTCGCCCCGGGGGCGAGGCCGCCGAGGTTGGTGAAGCGGGCGCGGATCGTCACGGTGTCGCCGCCGATGAAGGCGCCGCCGCCGATCTTGAGCGCGAGCCAGGTGAGGGCGACGAGACCGGCGAGGACGAAGGCGCCGACGGCGAGGTCGAGGCGGGTGTATTTGACGGGAGCGGGCTGCATGGGCGGCGGGAGAACGGGGGGAGCGGAGGGCGGGAGACGAGGACGCGGGGGGGAGGTCAGCCGAGATCGGAACCGGCCTTGAGCGGGGCGCCGGCGCGAAGGGCGGCCACGGCGCGGGCGAGGGATTCGGTGCTGTCGCGGAAGGCGGCGACGACGGGATCCGAGGTCGACCGGAAGTTTTCGGGCGTGCCCGAAAAATGGATACGACCCTGGTCGAGAAAGGCGAGATGATCGCAGGCGGCCAGGGCTTCGGGGAGGTCGTGGGTGACGACCACGGCGGTGAAACCGAACTCGCGCCGGGCGTGGGCGATGAGCGTGAACACGGCGTTGCGACGCAACGGATCGAGGCCGGCGGTGGGTTCGTCGAAAAGCACCAGTTCGGGACGCGTCACGAGGGCGCGGGCGAGGGCGAGACGTTTTTGCATGCCTCCCGAAAGTTGCGACGGGTAGCGGCGCGCGTCGTTTTCGAGTTCGAGGCGACGCAGCGCGTCGGCCACGCGGAGGCGGATCTCGGATTTTGGAAGCAGCGTGGTCTGCTCGAGCGGCAGGGCGACGTTTTCCCAGGCGGTGAGCGAGTCGAGGAGGGCGTTGCCTTGGAACAGGTAGGAGCAGCGCCTGCGGAAGGCGGCGAGGGCGTCGGCGTCGTCGCGCGAAAGCGGTTGTCCGTCGAAACGCACTTCGCCGGCGTCGGGCCGGAGCACGCCGGCGAGGCACTTGAGGAGGACGGACTTGCCGGTGCCGGATTTGCCGACGACGGCGAGCACGCGGCCGCGCGGCACCTCGAGCGTGATGTCGGCGAGCACGACACGTTCGCCGAATCGCTTTTGCAGCGAACGGGTGGCGAGGAGCGGAACGGGGGACGGGGCGGACATCGGGACGGGCGGTGGACGCGGCGAGGCGCGGGCGACGGGAAAATCAGACGAGCAGCGAAGTGATGAGGTAGTCGGCGGCGAGGACGGCGACGCTGGAGAAGACGACCGCGCGGGTGGTCGAGGCGGAGACGGCGCGGGCGCCGGTGGAGCCGGAGCGGCGGTGTGCGTTGAAGCCGTTGTGGCAACAGAGCGCGACGGTGAGCGCGCCGAAGACGAGGGCCTTGGTCATCGACTGGCCGACATCGGCGAGGTCGATCGAGCGTTCCACGGAAGACCAGTAGACGCTCGATGGCAGGGGAAGGAGGACGGAGCCGGAGAGCCAGCCGCCGACGAGCCCGATCAAGGCGAAGAAGGCGGTCATCATCGGGTAGACGATCAGGGCGGCGAGGAGCCGCGGCGCGATCAGGAAGCCGTGCGGGTCGATGCCCATCGTCTCGAGCGCGTCGATCTGCTCGGAGTTGCGCTGGATGCCGAGTTCGGCGACGAGGGCGGACCCGGCCTGGCCGACGAGCATCAGGGCGGCGAGAACCGGGGCGAGTTCGCGGATGAGGCTGTTGGCCACGAGCGGACCGAGCATCGAGGCCGCGCTGAAATCGCGCAGCGTGTGGTAACCCTGGAGACCAAGGACGAGTCCGGTGAAGAGCCCGACGATCAGGATGACGGGCAGGCAACGCACGCCTTGTTCGTAAACGGAACGCACGAGCCGGCGGCCGAGGCGGCGGGAACCGACGGCGGAGGCGAAACCGCGGGCGGTGAAACGGGCGAAATCGCCGGTTTCGGCGATGACGCGAAGAGTGGCTTGGCCAAGGGCGGAGAGCACGGGCGGGAGGGAAAAGACCAATGACCAGGGTCCGGGGTCCGAAGGCGAGGCCAAAGCGTCCGGGCGGGCCGGCGTTCGCGGGACGTCCGGGCGGGACGCGAGGTCGCCGTTGCTACCGGCGCGAGCGGGCCAACACTGTCCGCATGTCCGCCCCGCTCGCGACCATCGTCCATCTCGACGCCGACGCGTTTTTCGTGTCGTGCGAGCTGGCGCTCAGGCCCGAGTTGCGCGGCACGAAGTGCGCGGTGGGCGGGCGCGAGCGCGGCATCATCTCCTCCGCGAGCTACGAGGCGCGGGCCTGCGGGGTCTACACGCCGATGCCCACCTCGCGGGCGCTGAAGGTTTGTCCCGATCTCGTCCTGCTCCCGCATACGAGCGGCCTTTACGGGAAGGTGTCGCGCCGGATGTTCGACCTCTGCGAAACGCTCACTCCGCTCGTCCAGCGCAACTCCATCGACGAGGGATATCTCGACCTCACGCCCTGCGGTCTGCGCGACGCCGAGTCGGTCGAGGCGATGGTGCGCGACCTTCAGGCGCGCATCTGGAACGAGCTGCAGATCCCCGTCTCGATGGGCATCGCGACGAACAAGCTCGTTGCGCAGATCGCGAGCAAGCTGCGCAAACCGCGCGGCTTCGTGGTCGTGCCTCCGGGCGAGGAGGCGGCCTTCCTCGCGCCGCTCGATATCGGGAAACTGCCCGGGGTCGGCCCGAAGACGGAGGAGTCGCTCAAGAGCCGCGGACTGTTGCGCATCGGCCACATCCTCGAGCTTTCGGAGGCCCGGCTCGCGGCGATCTTCGGCGACTCCTGGCGCGACATGCGCGACGCCGCGCTTGGCATCGACCCGCGGCCGGTCGAGGTGGATCGCGAGGACGCGAAGAGCTATTCACAACAGGAGACCTTCGTCGTCGACATCGGCGACTTCGCCGAGATCGAGCGCATAGCGAAGCGCATGATCGACGAGCTCATGCCGGACATCCGGGCCGACGGGAAACGCGCCCGCACCATCACGCTCAAGGTGCGTTATCCCGATTTCTCGCAGGAGAGCGCGGGGCGCAGCCTGCCGGAGGCGAGCGATCTCGAGGCGCCGTTTTATCCGCTCGTCGTTCCCCTGCTCGAAAAAGCCTGGAGCAAACGCCGTCGGCCGTTGCGTCTCGTGAGCGTGCGTTTTTCCGGGATCGAGGGCGGCGCGGCGCAGCTCGATCTTTTCCCGGCCGCGACGGACGAGAAGCGCCGCAAGCTCGCCGCCGTGCTCGATCGTTTGAACGCCGGCGGACGCGACATGCGCGTGAAGCACGGGCACCAGCTCAAGAAGTGAGGCGGCGCCTCCCGACTTGCCGTTGCGAAGCGAGGGCGTTTCGCCACGTTTCCCGCGATCCTTTGCCATGCCGATCTACGAGTTTTACTGCGAAAAGAACCACACGGTTTACCAGTTCTACGCGAAGACGCTCGCGCAGGGTAAACTGATCCCGAAATGCCCCGACAACCCGCGCTGGCCGCTCAAGCGCATCGTGTCCCAGTTTTCCTTCATCGGCCGCGCGCAGGAGCCGAAGGACGACGCCGACTCGATCGCCGGTGACGATCCCGCCGAGGACGCGCGCCTCGAGGCGGCGATGAACGCGATGGAGAAGGAATTCGATTCCGTCGACGAGAACGACCCGAAGGCGATGGCTCGCATGATGCGGCGCATGTCCGAACTCACCGGGGAAAAGATCGACGGCGAGATGGAGGAGGTCGTGCGCAAGCTCGAGGAAGGCGTCGATCCGGAGTCCTTGGATGACGCGCTTGGCCTCGATGGAGGCGAGGACGGCGAAGACGGTTTCGCGAGTTTGGGCGGCGGAGCGAAGTCCGGGGAGGGGAGGAAAGAAGCGCGTATGCGGTGGAAGCTGCGCCGCGCCATGACCCCGCCGCGCCGGGACCCGAAGCTCTACGACTACGACGTGTAGGCCCACGGGCCGGCCGTGCGATCCGACCAGCGGTCGGGTCCACATTCCGGTGTGGCCCACGGATCACACGGAAAACAAACGAAGCCCCGCCTGTCGGGGCTTTTTGGTTTCTTCCGTGTCCTTCCGTGTATTCCGTGGGCGCCTTTCCGCCATGTCGTCCCCTTCGCCCGAAGTTCTCGTCCGCATCGAAGCCGCCAAGCGCGCCGTGCTCGCGCAGGTTGATTTTTTCCACCGCGAGTTTGGTCGGGTGCGGAGCGATTGGAAAAGCGACGGCACGCGCGTGACCGCGGCCGACATCGCGATCTCGGAGGCGATTTTTCAGGATTTGCGCGGGCGGTTTCCCGAGGACGAGCTTTTGAGCGAGGAGCTGGGCGACGGGGCGGCGCCGGTCACGCTGCAAGCCCGCTTCGCGTGGGTGCTCGATCCGATCGACGGCACCAACAACTACGCGACCGGCATCCCCTATTGCGCGATCTCGCTCGCCTTGCTCGAAAACGGCGTCCCGGTCTACGGCGTCATCTACGATCTCGCGCGACGCGTGCTGATGCATGGCGGCCCCGGTCTCGGGGCGTGGGATGGCGAGCGCCCGGCGAACGTGAAGACGCAGGAGAAACGCGACCAGCGTTTGCTCGGTTTCCACAGCCCGGTCGAGAAGAGCCGGGCCCCGCACGCGGCGCTGTTGGTGGAACACTTCAAGATTCGCGGCCTCGGGAGCAGCACCCTGCATCTCGCCTACGTCGGGGCGGGACTGCTGGACGCCACGGTGGATCACAACGTGAAGGTGTGGGACATCGCCGCGGCGGTGCCTTTCTGCCAGGGCGCGGGCGGCGAGGTGCGTTATCTCGAGCGCCCGGTTTTTCCGCTGAAGGTTTTCGACCTGAAGATGGGGCGGATCCCGTTCTTCGCGGGACCGCCCGCGGTGTGCGACGAGTTGGAGAAGTTGCTGCGCTGAGGCCGCGGCGCGCGGCGGGAGCTACTCGGCGAGGCGAAGGATGCCGTTCATCTTCGTCTCGCGCTCGATCTTGTAACCGTGGTCGAGGAGCAGGCGGCGAAGGGTGCCTTCGCCGTCGCCGACGATCTCGGCGACGATCAGCTTGGGCCAGAGCGAGCGCGGGGCGTCGCGGAAAAACGCCTTCAGCACGGGCGTCTCGTGGCCCTCGATGTCGATTTTCAGGGCGTCGATGCGCTCGACGCCCGCGTCGCGGGCGATGTCGAGCAGCGGGCGACCGGGGACGCGCAGTTCGCCGTTGGCGGAGGAGCCGTTGGCGGCGCGGACGCAGTTTTGACCTAGATTCGTCGCGTGGGTTTCGAGCACCACTTCGCACGGCACGGGAGTCACGGCGCAGGCGTTCAGCGTGACGGCCTCGGCGAGACGGTTTTGCGCGAGGTTGTGCCGCACGCGTTCGAGCATCGCGGGGCCGGGCTCGATGGAGATGACGCGGAGACCGGGCCGGCGCAGCGAAAGCGCCCAGAAGGTGTAAAAGCCCGCGTTCATGCCGACGTCGAAAAACACCCCGCCGGGGGGGAGGGCTTCGGCGAGCGCGGTCCGTTCGACCGCGTCATGGAAAGCGGGCATGGTCAGCCAGCGTTGCTCGGAAAGATTACCGCGGGTGGAAAGCCGCAGCCGCAGGCCCCAGACCTCGCGATCGAACACCGGCCGGGCGCTTCGTTTCACCGGTTTGCGCAAAATGAAGGCGAGCCGCTTCCCGAACCCGTTGACCGGCAAGAGGTCAATCAGGCGAAGCGAGACGGCGGCCAGGCCACGCGGTGCGTGGGCGCCCCAAGGTGAAGTCGTGTCGAAGGCCATGCCTGAGAATAAAAAGGCCATCGGGTGGCGAGCGTCGCGAGCACTTTTTTTACCGAAGCCCGGAGGGCCGGCCAATGACTCGGGTGGTTTGACAGAGTTTCCCGGCGCGGCACGGTTGGCGGCAAATGTCCTACAGCGAAGACCGGTCGGTATGGTTCGAGGGCCAAGGCCTCTGGCAGCACGTGCCCGCAAGCGACTGGCGGGATTGGACCTGGCAGCTCAAAAACCGCATCACCTCGCTGGAGCAGCTCGAGCGCTACATGACGCTCACGCCCGATGAGCGCGCCGGCGTCCTCTTCGCGAGCCAGAAGCTCGCCCTCGCGATCACGCCCTACTTTTTCAACCTCATCGACCGCGACGATCCGAACTGCCCGATTCGTCTGCAGGTCATCCCGCGCAGCGGCGAATCGCAGCTTCACGCCGAGGAGATGCTGGATTCGTTGGGCGAGGACGAGCACTCGCCGGTGCCGGGGCTGGTGCATCGTTACCCCGACCGCGTGCTGTTTCTGGTGACCGACCGTTGCGCGGCCTATTGCCGCTATTGCACGCGCAGCCGGCTCGTTTCGAACGCCCAGGACTACAACTTCCATCCCGAATACGAGCAGGGCCTGCGCTACATCGAGGCGCATCCGGAGATCCGCGACGTCCTGCTCTCCGGAGGCGATCCGCTCCTGCTCAGCGACCGCAAGCTCGACCACCTGCTCGGCCGCCTGCGCGCGATACCGCATGTGGAGTTTATCCGTATCGGTTCCCGCATTCCCGTGTTCCTGCCCCAGCGCATCACGCCGGAACTGTGCGAGGTCTTCAAAAAGCATGGTCCGATCTGGATGAGCATCCACGTCAATCATCCGCGCGAGGCGACCGCCGAGCTGAAGGCGGCCTGCGAGCGACTCAGCTTCGCCGGCGTGCCCTTGGGCAACCAGTCCGTGCTCCTGCGCGGCGTGAACGACGACGCCGACGTGATGAAGGCCCTCGTGCACCGGTTGCTGCGCATGCGCGTGCGGCCCTACTACCTCTACCAGATGGACCTCATCACCGGCGGCTCGCACTTCAAGGTCGACGTCCGCAAGGGCCTGGAGATCATCCGCGCGCTTCGCGGACACACGACCGGGTATTCGATTCCTCAATACGTGATCGACGCCCCCGGAGGCGGTGGCAAGGTGCCGATGAATCCGGACTACGTGGAAAAGATCACCGACGACGAGGTGGTTTTCCGCAATTACGAGGGACGCACCTTCCGTTACCCGCTCACCGCCACGCCGGTGAAGGACGGCGAGGCTCCGGCGCCCGCCGAACGCCTGCCCGTCGCGCAGGATCTGCAGCCCTGAGGGGAGGCGGGAAACCGGCGTCGCGACGAGTCGCCGGCATGCGGACGTCCCGATCTGGGGTTCTTCCCGGTTTCGAGCCGGGTCCGTCCGACTTGCGCGATCAGCCGAGCTGCCAGGCAAGGACCGGCGTTTCCGGCCAGGCGCTGCGCAGGAGGCCGAGTTCGCCGTCCGGCGCCTGGCCGGCGCGATGACACACGATCACGCCGGCGAGTTTTTGCACGCCGGCGGCCAGTGCCTGGCGGGCTTGGTCGAACCACATCACCCGCATCGTTTCGCCTTGGGTGGCGAAACCTTGGGCGACGGTTTCGGCGCAGGTGGGCTCCGGACCGACGACGATCACCACCCGTTCGGCAGCCGAATCGGAGGGCGGCGGAGAGGGGAGGCAGACCTTCACGGTCACACGTTTTTTGCGACGGGGTGTTGGCATGGGGTAATCCGGGTTGATCGGAGTGTTTTCACAAATTATTCCCGTCTCTCCCGGAACCCTGAAATGAGTAGTCCGTCATGATTTACGGATTTTATAAAATGATTTGTGATTTTCGGACGGTGATCCGTCGCAGGTGACTTTTCCGGGGCGCGGAAATCGGTTCGTGCACAAAAGTTGCTTGCTCGCACGGGGTGCGCCCGTTTGACCGGCGCTTGCCTGTAGGGGTGTCCGCCGCGGCGGACTGAGATTGCGGCACGACCGGCCGCTCGACCCTTCGAACCTGAAACGGATTATACCGGCGAAGGAAACAGCAGGGCGGCGTTGTCACCGCGCGAGCATCGCGCGGGCGTCGTCCTCTTTCTCCCCGGGAGTCCGATTTGGGTCGGGCCTCATAGTCACACCATGCGACTCCCGACACAGATCCTACTCCTCGGCGCGATTCTCACGAATGGCGCCCGAGCAAACGATATCGCGCCCGACGCCGCCCCCGCGGCACCGGCGCCCGAACCGACCGCCGCCACCGGCGAGGTCGTGCAACTCGATCCCGTGCGCGTCACGGCCGACCTCTGGGAAACCCCGCTCGAGAAAATCCCCGCCAGCGTGAGCGTCTACGACGGCGCCTTGCTCGAGGCCGCCGGCGTGCGGCACTTCGGCGATATCGTCGATCAGATCCCGAACGTCACCTGGGCCGGCGGCACCGCGCGGCCCCGCTACTTCCAGATCCGCGGCATCGGCGAGAATTCCCAGTTCGAGGGCGAGACGCCCGACTCCGCGGTGGTCTTCAAGATCGACGATCTCGACTTCACCGGACTGGGCGGCGTCGGCAGCACCTTTGACGTTCGCCAAGTCGAGGTCTTGCGCGGCCCGCAGGCCGGAGCCTTCGGCGCCAACGCCGCCGGCGGCGTCATCCGGATCGTCACCAACGATCCCACGCCCGACTACACGGGTTTTGCGCAGGCCACGATCGGCTCCGACAATCTCCGCGAGGTGGGCGCGGCCGCGGGCGGCACGCTCACGCCGGACACGCCGGAGAAACTCATGTTCCGCCTCGCCGTCCAGCACGCCGAGAGCGACGGTTTCCTCCGCAACGTCACCCTCGATTCACCCGCCAATCCGCGCGACGAGGACATGGTGCGGCTGAAGCTTACCTGGAATCCGAACGAGCTCTGGCGCTGGGACGCGACGCTGTTCTGGAGCCAGCAGGACAACGGCTACGACGAGTTCTCCCTCGATAACAACGGACGCTTCACCTACAGCGACTACGCGGGCCGCGACGAGCAGCGCTCTCTCGCGGGCAGCGTTCGCGGAGTCTACTCGGGCCTGGACGACGCCGTGTTCACCACCGTCACGACGGTCTCCGGCGCGAACTCCGTCTACAGCTACGACTCCGACTGGACCGCGTGGAGCGACGTGCCCGCCGCGGGCCCCGGCTACGAGGGCTACCTCGATCTTCGTCGCGAGCGCCGCACCGGCAGCCAAGAGCTGCGGCTCGACTCGAAGGACGAGTCCGACGCCTGGGGCTGGATCGATCGTTGGACGCTCGGCGCCTACTTCGCCCGTCTGGAGGAGGACAGCCGCCTGACGAACTTCTACGACGACAACTCCTTCACCGGCGTCCCCGCCTACTCGCGCACGCGCTTCGTGGGCGACAACGCGGCGCTCTTCGCGCAGATCGGGCACGACTTTTCGCCTTCCACGCGGCTGACGATCGGCCTGCGCGGCGAACACGTCCGCCAGCGCACCCGCGTCGACAGCGACGGCGACGGCGCGGTCGATTTCACCGCGCGTTTCAACGACACCTTCGGCGGCGGCAAGATCACGCTCGAGCACGAGTTTTCGCCCCGGCATCTCGTCTTCGTTTCGACCGCCCGCGGTTACAAGTCGGGCGGCGCCAACGTCGACCTCAACATCGATCCCGCGGTCGATCCGCTCACCTTCGACACCGAGTATCTCTGGAACCAGGAGCTCGGCTGGCGCGCGAGCTGGTTCGACTCGGCGCTCACCACCGAGCTGACCGCCTTCTACCTCATCCGCGAGGACGCGCAGTTCCGCGGTTCCGAAGGCGTCGGCGGCGACTTCCGTTTCTACACCGACAACGGCAACGGCGCCTACGTTCGCGGTGTCGAAGGCGCCTTCACCCAGCGCCTCGGCGGCGGCTGGTCCCTGCGCGGTTCGTTCGCGTTGATGGATTCCGAGCGCGAATCCTACCGCCTGCCCAGCGGCACGCTGCGTCCCTCGCGCGAGACCAACTCGACGCCCGGCTACGGCTTCTCCGCCACGCTCGCCTACCGCGCCGGCGCGCGCGGCCTGTTCGGAGAGGTGGGCATCCACGGCCGCGACGACTACTACGAGTCGGAGAGCCACGACGAACGCCGCCGCTCCTTCGAGATCGTCAACGCGAGCCTCGGCTACCGTTGGGAGCGTTGGAGCGTGGTCGCCTGGGTGCGCAACGTCTTCGACGAGACCTACGAGAAACGCGTGTTCTACTTCGGCAACGTGCCGCCCGCGTGGACCGAGACGCGCTACGTGAGCTTCGCCGATCCGCGCACCGTCGGCGTCACCGCCGAATATCGATTCTAGTTGTTGGCTAGGCGGGAAGGAGTTCCCAAGGTGCGCCTCTTTCACGATGGCCCGCCGCTCGAAGTCCTCCCGCCGCTCCAAACCCTCGACCCGCCTCCGGCGCTTCCGCCGGACGCGGGTTTTTTTGTGGCTCAACGTCGCGGTCGCCCTGGTGGTCGGCGGCTGGTATCTGCTCCAACCGCCTTCACGCCAGGCGGAGGTTCGTCAGCTAGTCGGGAACGCCTTCGCGGCCAACAAACGCGTCAGCCTGATCGACGTCGCCTGGGACATCTACCAGCTCTACTACAGCCCCGACTTCGTGTCGGCGCCGCCGACTCCGGGGGACCGGACGCATCTTTACGCCGGCCTTCCGCGGGCGGACGCGATCGTCGGCGGCGAGCCGAGGCTGCTGACCAACCGCGCCTACCTGGCCGGCTACTCCGAAACCCTGGGCAATCCGCTCTGGGTGGCCTACCGCGTGTCGGACGTGAGCCCGCTGCCCGCGCCGGCGGAGCGTCCGGAACGGTTCGAGGTCGACGTGCGCACCGTCGCGCGGGTGGCCCCGGATGCGTATACGGGAAGCGGATACGATCGCGGCCACATGGCGCCGAACTACGCGATCGCCACGCGCCACGACGAGGCCGCGCAACACGAGACCTTTTTGATGAGCAACATCGTGCCCCAGCGGCACGGCCTCAACGCCGGCCTGTGGAAGCGGATGGAGATGGAGATCGCCACGAGCTGGCCCGCGCGGTTCGGGGAGGTGTGGGTGTTGGCCGGGCCGGTGTTTGGCGATCGACCGAAGACGTTGCCCGGACGATCCGGGCGGACGCCGCCGGCGATTCCGGAGGCCTGCTACATGATCGTGACCGACGAGAGCGACGGCCGGACGCGCACACTGGCCGTCATCCTGCCGCAGGAGCCGCCGGCCGGCGCGAAGCTGGAGGACTTTCTGACCACGATCGACGAGATCGAGCGACGCACGGGGCTGGATTTCTTTCCGGAGCTCCCCGACGAGGTGGAGGCGGAGCTGGAATCGAAACGGGCGAGCCGGGTTTGGTAAACCGCGGGAGGTCGTGGATTTGGTTTCGACAGGCCGGGGCGAGGGCGCAAGCTGGCGCCCGAATATTCAACCCACCACCCCATCATGAGCACCGTTCCCGGAGCAGAGAAAAAAATCCCCGCCGGCATCCTCGCCATCCTTCTTGGCGGCTTGGGCATCCACAAGTTCTACCTCGGTTATACCAAGGAAGGCCTGATCATGTTGCTGGTCACGGTCCTGACCTTCGGATTCGGAGGCTTCATCATGGGCATCATCGCCCTGATCGAGGGCATCCTTTATCTGACCAAGCCCGACGAGCAATTCGCCGCGACCTACGTCACCGGCCGGAAGGGCTGGTTCTGAGCCGGCGCGCCGCGTTTCCGGTTTTTCGCCCCGTCATTGTCGACGGGGCTTTTTATTGGTTTGCGCGGCCGGGGAGGCGACGGGCACTTCTTGTCGTTCGCCCATATCGCCATGATCGCGCCCGAGACCTTCGACCACATCGAGAACATCAAGAAACGCGTCACACATCTGTGGAAGTTTCTCGATGGTGAGCAGAAGCTGCGCGAAATCGACGCGCTCGAGGCCCAGATGGGCGCGCCGGATTTTTGGGACAATAACGACCGTGCCCAACGCCACATCGGCAAAGTCAACAGCCTCCGGCGCGCGGTGTTGCCCGTCGTCGATTTCCGCAAGCGGATCGACGATCTCGACACCATGCTGGAACTCATCGAGGCGGGCTCGCCCGAGGAACAGGCGGAGTTCGGCGCGGAGCTCACCAGTCAGGTGACGACGATGCTGGCCGAACTCGACGACATCGAGATCGGGGCCTTCCTCACCGGCCAGTTCGATCGCAACAACGCCATCCTCTCCATCCAGGCCGGCGCCGGCGGCACCGAATCGAACGACTGGGCCGACATGCTTTTCCGCATGTATTCGCGCTGGGCGGAGCGCCGCGGGTTCACCACCGAGCTCATGGACGTGCAGCCCGGCGACACCGCCGGCATCAGCAAGGCGACCCTGCTCATCAAAGGTGAAAACGCCTACGGCTACTGCAAGGCCGAGCGCGGCGTGCACCGCCTCGTGCGCATCTCGCCCTTCGACTCCAACGCGCGCCGCCACACCTCTTTCTGCGCCGTCGACGTGATCGCGGAGGTGAACGACGAGATCAAAATGGACATCCCCGAGAGCGAGGTGCGCGTCGATGTGTATCGTTCTTCCGGCAAAGGCGGTCAGGGCGTCAACACGACCGACTCCGCGGTGCGCCTGACGCACATCCCGTCGGGCATCGTCGTCGTCTGCCAAAACGAACGTTCGCAGCTCAAGAACAAGGCCTCCGCCTGGAACATCCTGAAGGCCCGGCTCTACGAGAAGAAACTCGACGAACAACGCGCCGAGATGGACCGCTTCTACGGCGAGAAGGGCGAGATCGGCTGGGGCGCGCAGATCCGCAGCTACGTGCTTCAACCCTACCAGATGGTGAAGGATCTTCGCACGGGCGTGAGCACCTCCGACACGCAGGGCGTGCTCGATGGCGACATCGATCCTTTCATCAACGCCTGGTTGCGCGCCGGCTGCCCCCGCCACCGCAACAAGGACATCCAGATGGACGAGTAAGCGGCGGGAGGAGGGCCGCTTTGCTCGACGTATGCGGCGGGGCTTCGCCGGCGCTTTTCGGAAGAGCTGTCAGCGGCCCAGCCATGCCAGGAGATCGGCGTCGTCGAGGACGTGTTTCCCGAGCTGGTATTCGGGGGCGAGCAACGATGCGTGGGCGGCATCCCCGAAGCGACGACAGTGCAGCACCACGCGTGCGTGCTGGCCGGGGGCGCGCACGAGACGACCCAGGGCTTGGTTCACCTTTTGCAGCCCCGGCACGAGGTAGGTGCGGCGGAAGGCTTCGGCGTCGCCGACCTGCCGTGCGAGCGCGGCCTGGCGGGCGCGTTGGAGGGCGTTGACCTCCGGCAGCGCGGGACCCGCCACGAGCGCGTGCGTGACGCGTCCGCCGAGGTGGTCGATTCCCTCCGCGAAGCTGCCTCCGAGGACGAAGAAAACGACGTCGGCGAGCGCGAGCTGCTCCTCGATCCACGCGTGTTGTTCGGCGAGGTCGACGGAACGCGGTTGTATCGCGGCGCGAAGGCCCGGGTGGTCGGTTTCCAGGCGGGTTGCGACCGCCTCGGCATAAGCGTAGCTGGGGAAAAAAGCGGCGACCGCCGCCTCCGGCGACGCCTCGCGAAGCGCGGCGAGCGTGGCGGCTGTCGTGCCGTGATGCCCGGCGCGGCGCTTGAAAGTCGTGTCCACCCGGAGATCGAGGGCGATGTCGTAGGCACCGTGTCTCCAGGGCGCGTCCGGGACGAGCATCCTCAGCGCGGGGGCCGCGGTGTCGGCCACGAGCCCGAGCGCGCCGGCGAAGACCTCCGCCGGCGGGGGCGTGGCGGTGGCGAGAACGACGCCGGCGAAAGCGCGTAGTTGTTCTCCAATTACAGGTGCGGCGTCGAGGCAGGTGAAGCGGACCCGGGCGGGGCGGGGCGACCAGAGGAGCTTTTCGAGCGCGTGGTCCTCGAGCCAGGAGACGAGGGAGGGCAGGCGCCAGAGGAGATCGGCGCCGGCGGAGGACAGCGCGTCGAAATCGGGCGGCGTCTTGCCGAGCCGGGCGGTCGTCGTCTGCAGCGCGAGCAGGAGATCGTCCTCGGAGTCGAGGTCGAGGGCGTCGGCGGCGGGCAGGTCGGAGACGAGGCGCCAGAGCGATTCCAGTTCGCGGCGCAACGGACGCGCGGTGCCGTCGGGCAGTTCGGCGAGCAAGGCGTGGAGTTCGTCGGCGGTGAGCTCGTGCGAATACGCGTCGGCGACGCGGGCCGGCAGGTGGTGGGCCTCGTCGACGACGAGCAGCGTGCGCGCGGGATCCCAGGTCGGTTGCTCGACGAAGACGCCGCGGTTGGCGGGAGCGAAGAGGTAGTTGAAGTCGCCGAGCCAGACGTCGCAGAAGGGCAGGGAGGCGCGGGTGATCTCGTAGGGGCAGATGCCGGCGGCGAGGCCGGCGGAACGAAGCGCGGACAGATCGCGGGCCTCGGCGGGAAAGAGATGGAAACGCGCGAGATCGGAGTCGCGCCAGCGGCGGGAAAGATCGTGCAGGAAACGACAGCGGTCGCGGGTGCAGTGAAAGACGTCGTTGATGCAATGCTCCCGTTTCGGGCGCAGGTTCCAGGCGATCAACGCCGGCGGAGCATCGGATGCGGAGTCGTCCGCGCGCGCCGGCGGGCCATCCTCGCACGCGAGCATCTTTTGCAGGGTGGCGAGAACGTGGAGCTGTCCGGTCGATTTGCCGGTCAGATAGACGAGGCGGTCGGCCCGGCCGGCGCGAAACTCGGCGAAGGCGGCTTCGAGGAGCACACCGGTTTTCCCGAAGCCGGTCGGCGCGTGGAGAACGACCGGCGCGCGGTCGCCGGTGTCGAGCGCGGCCACGAGGTCGGCGACGATGGTTTCCTGCCCGGGCCGCGGCGAGGAGAAGGCGGGCGTCCATCGCAGCGAGCGCAGGCGAAGCAGGGCGGTCCGGCGTCGTTCGAGAAAATCGGTGACGGCGTCGAGATGCGCCGTGAGGGCGACGCGGTCGGCCTCGTTGAAAGGCACGCTTTGCTCCAGCCCGGTGCCGGCCTCGATGTAAAGCAGCTCGCCGGTGAAGCGCCGGCCGGGCTCGGCGAGTTCGGAGAGCACGAGGTAGAGACCGAGTTGATGAAAATGCTCGGGGTGGGCGGCGCGGAGGTCTTCGGCGGGGCGGGGGAGGCGGTCGAGCGTCGTCTTCAGCTCCCGCAGGTGGGCGCCGTCGGCGTTGGGGAGAGATTGGTCGAGCCGGCCTTCGATCTCGAGAAGCCAGCCGCGGTGGGCGAGCGCGCCGCGGATGGGGATTTCGAAACGCGGGATGTCGGCCTCGGGGGAGGACGCGTGCGCCGCGTTCAGCGCGTCGCGTTTTTCCCGATGCCAATGTGTCCCGAGCTCGGCGCGCCAGCGACCGCTCGGGCCGGCGTCGGGCGAACGCGGACCGGTCGTGAAGGCGGCGAGTTCGCCGAGGGCGAAGCTCGCCGAGCGGCGCTCGTGGTCGATCAGCACGAGGATACGGGCGGCCGGATCAATGCGGCATCAGCCATTTGATCACGAAGAAACTGCCGACGAGCAGGACGAGAAACAGGACCGTGAAGATTTCGAGGTAACGATCGAGCAGCCGTTTGACCGGCGGGCCGAAGAGGAAGATCGCGCCGGCGACGAGGAAGAAGCGTCCGCCCCGACCGACGATCGACGCCGACACGAGCGTGCCGAGGCTCACGGCTTCGTGGAACACGCCCGCCGCGATGGTGAAGACCTTGTAGGGGATGGGCGTGAAGGCGGCGGTGAGGATGGCGAGGAAGGCGTTTTCCCCGTAAAGGCGTTCGACGGTGGCCCAGGCGGCGCCTTGGTGGAGAAGATCGAAGATGATCCAGCGCCCGAGAGGTTCGGCGGCATAACCGATGGAGTAGCCCAAAATGCCGCCGAGGACGGAGGCCACGGTGCAGACGGCGGCGAACCAGAGACCGCGTTTCGGGGCCCCCATGCAAAGGGCGATGAGGAGCACGTCCGGCGGGATGGGGAAAAACGAGCTCTCGACGAAGGCGATGAGCGCGAGGGCGACCACGCCGTAACGGCTGTCGGCCCAGGAGAGCACCCAGGCGTAGAGGCGCTTGATGATGTTGGGACGCGAGGCCGGGACGGGAGGAGCGGAGAGGGCGACATTCTCCGGCGCGGCGGTGGTCGGGGCGTTCTGTTCGCTCATGTGTGGCGCAAGCACGCAAAAAAGGCAGGCCGGCACAAGGCCGGCCTGCCGGGAAAGATGTGTATCTGGAACCGGGGATTTCCCGGGATCAGACGTCGGGCTTGGTCTTGCGGAGGCCGACGATGCGATCGCCTTCCTTCCAGAGACCGCGCTTCTTCAAGGTGGCCACGCGCTCGAAGCGCTTGAGGACGTTGCGTTTGACGACGATGCCTTTGGCACCTTGGAGGCTGGCGTGTTGGGACATGACTTTAAATGGGCCGAGGGTTGGAAAAGGATTAAAGGTTGACCGAGCTACGGGGGGCCCGGGCCCATGACAAGTATTTTTCTCCCACCCGGTCGGCCTGCACCACGATCCATTGCGGAGTGTCATACGGGTGGGCGGCTTGGATATAGGCGGAGAGGGCGGCGGACTGTTCTTCGAGGAACTTGAAGGTGATGCGCCATTCCTGGGAGACGGTTTTGCGTCCCTCCCAAACATAATGCGAGTGGATCGGTCCCTCGACTTGGGCGCAGACCGCGAGATTTTGAGCGATACTGGCGTCGGCGAGGCGCTCGGCCTCGGCGGGCGTGGAGACGGTGGTCCAAGCGATGAGCATGGCGGGCAACAAACCGTCTCCCGTTCCCTCCGCGAGGCGAAATACCGTGTGGGGCCGGGCCGCGGGACGGGTGAAGACCGCCGAAAGGGGCGAGGAATCACCGTTGACATCCCTCGTCCGGGTCGGATGTCCTTCGAATCTTTTTCAACAATGAGCGCCACCGAAACCACCACGACCCAGTCTCTCACGCCGGAGGCTTTCCCGTTTACCCAGCCGGAGCTGATGGCTCGTTACGTGACCGATACCGGCAAGATCCTGCCGCGTAAATACACCCACCTCTCCGCCAAGCAGCAGCGCCGCATCACCAAGACGATCAAGCGCAGCCGCGCGATGCTCCTCGCGAAGTAATCCTCGGCGATCTCGACAATCTCCCTGACCGGGGCGTATCCAGACGCCCCGGTTTTTTCATGCCCGCATCCCACCGTATCCGGCGTCCGCGCATCTACCGTCCGACCGCGACCAACCTCGCGCGTTTGGCCGCGGCCTTGCGTCGCGGAGCAATCGTCGGCGTGCCTTCGGAGACGGTCTATGGGCTGGCGGCCGACGCGCTTTCACCCGAGGCGTGCGCGAGGATTTTCGAGGCGAAGGGCCGCCCGACGACGGATCCGTTGATCGTTCATATCGCTTCCGCGTCGGACCTCGATCGCGTGGCGATCGCGGACGAGAGGGCATGGCGTCTCGCCCGCGCTTGTTGGCCCGGTCCGTTGACGCTCGTTCTCCCCAAGCGTCCGGCGGTGCCCGATCTGGTCACCGCGGGGAAGAACACCGTCGCCGTGCGCGTGCCGGCCCACCTGCAGTTTCGGCGTTTGATTCGTCTGAGCGGCCGCCCGCTCGCGGCGCCGAGCGCCAATCCCTTTGGCTACATCAGCCCGACCACGGCGGCCCACGTTCGCGACAGTCTCGTCGGCACTTCGCTGAAGGCCGTGCTCGACGGCGGAGAGTGCGCGGTCGGTGTCGAATCCACGATCGTTGACCTGAGCCGGCCGCAAGGACGGCCGCGTTTGCTTCGTCCAGGCGGGCTTCCGGTGGAGGAGATCGAGCGAATCCTGCGGGAGCCGGTCTCCCGGCCGGGCAATGTCCGGGTGGCGGCCGGGACCGCCGCGCCGGCGCCGGGCATGCTCGCGCGCCACTACAGCCCGCGCACGCCGTTGAAGCTTTATTCGAGAATCGATGCCGCGACGATCGCGGCGCTTCCTTCGGGCGACGCCGCGCTGCTGTTGCGACGTCCGCGCGACGTGAAGGAATTCGCCGGGCGAGTGCGTTGGTTGAGCGAGAGCGGGCAACTCAAGGCCATCGCCCGGAATCTCTTCGCGATGCTTCGAGCTTTGGATACGGCCGGATGGCGGTGCATCCATGCCGAGATGCCGTCCGGTTCGGACGGTTTGGCCCTGGCGATCCGAGACCGATTGACGAGAGCGGCCGCCCGCCGTTGAGGCCGGCGCGTGTTCGCGGGCGAGCCGCGGACGCCTCGGTCGGGAAGGGGGGGCGCCGAACCGAGGCGAGGGGGGATCAAGGTTAACGACGTCCGCCGCGCGTGCCGCGCATCAGGCGGCCGGCCGGTTTCGGGGCGGCCGCCTCGGCCTGGGCCAAGGCGGCTTCGTCGAACAGCGCGGAGTAGATGTAGGGGAACCCTTCGAGTTTCTTGCGCTCGATGGTCGCGCCGATGAAACGCTCGATCGAGCGGGCGTCGCGGACATCCTCCTCGGTGACCAAGGTGTAGGCCTCGCCGGTGCTTTGCGCGCGCCCGGTGCGGCCGATGCGGTGCACGTAGTCCTCCGGGTTTTCAGGCACGTCGTAGTTCACCACGTGGGACACGCCGGCGATGTCGAGACCTCGCGCGGCGATGTCGGTGGCGACCAAAACCTCGAACCTGCCGTCCTTGAAACCCTGCAAGGCCTCCACGCGCTCGCGTTGGCTGCGATCGGAATGGATGACGCCGACCGTGTGGCTTTCGCGTTGAAGGCGATGAGCGATGCGATCGGCGCCGATCTTGGTGCGGGTGAAGATGATGACGCTCTTGAAGTCGGTGCGTTTGAGGAGCTCCAGCAGGAGGTCGAATTTCTGCGTCGCGACCACGGGATAGAAGGCGTGCGCGACCGTCTCCGCCGCGGAGCGGGTGCGTCCGATCTTGATCTCGACCGGATCGCGCAGCGCCCAGCTCGCGAGTTGCGTGAGCTCGGGGGGCATCGTGGCGCTGAAGAAGAGCGTCTGGCGCGTCTTCGGGCATTTCTCGATGATGCGCCGCACGTCGGGCAGGAAGCCCATGTCGAGCATGCGGTCGACCTCGTCGAGCACGAGGATCTCGACGTCGTCGAGGCTGGCGGTGCCCTGTTCGAGATGGTCGAGGAGACGTCCCGGAGTGGCGGCGATCACGTCGACGCCGCGGGCCAGGTCCTCGCGCTGTTTGCCGTATCCAACACCTCCATACACGACGGTCACCGTGATATCGGTGTATTTCGCGTATTTCTGGATCGCCTCCTCGACCTGGAGGGCGAGTTCGCGGGTCGGCTCGAGCACAAGGCAACGGGTCTTTCTCGAATGCGCGCCGAGTCGATGGATGATGGGGAGGGCGAAGGCCGCGGTCTTGCCCGTGCCGGTTTGCGCGGAGCCGGTCACATCCTTGCCGGCGAGGACCACCGGGACCGCCTGGGCCTGGATGGGCGTGGGCTCGTTGTAGCCCATTTCCGCGACCGCGAAGGCGATGGCGTCGTTCAGGCCGAGCCGGGTGAAGGCGGTGTCCTGCGGCGGGATTTCCACCGGAGAGGCGGGTTTGATCGGCGCGGTGCGCGGATGTTCGTAATCGTGGTCGACGCGCGGCTTTTCGTGGCGTTCGGAACGTCCGCCTTCGCGGCCGCCGCCCCGTTGGCGATCGCGGGAACGACCGCGTTCCTGACGCCCGCCCGAGGAGGCCTGCGACTGGCGCCGTCCGCCCTCGCGGGGCTCGGTTTTTTGGTGTCGTCCGCGGGAGGATTCCTTGGTGCCGCGGGGCGCGTTCGGCTCGCGCCCGCCTTTGCCGGTTGCGGGGCGCCCCTTGCTGGAGCCGGGCGACTTTTTCTTTTTTTCGGACGAAGGCGCGATCACGGCGCGCAGCTTCGAGATGATTTTCTTCAACATGACGGTTGGCGCACGGTTTCGAGTTTCCGTCCGCTTGGCAATCACGCAGCCGGGGCGTCAGCGGCGGGCGCGTCGCGGCAGGAGAAGGGCGATGCCGAAGCCCGCGGCGAAACCGCCGGCATGCGCCCACCAAGCCACGCCGCCCGCCCCGGTGGTTCCCGCCAGCAAAGAGCCCACGCCGGCGTAGGCCTGCACGAGGAACCAAAGCACCAGAAACACCGAGGCCGGAACGGGAAGGATCGGCACGATCCACGGCACAAGGGAGATCACCCACGCCCGGGGGTAGAACACGAGGTAGGCGCCGAGCACCCCCGAGATCGCGCCGCTGGCGCCGACCATCGGCACGCCGGAGCCGGGATCGACCGCGATTTGCGCCAACGCCGCCGCGCCGCCGGTCACGAGGTAGAACAGCGCGAAACCGACAAAGCCGAGGCGATCCTCCACGTTGTTGCCGAAGACCCAGAGATACCAGCAGTTCCCCAGCAGATGAGCGACGCCACCGTGGAGGAACATGGAGCTCAGCACCGATTGCCACTGCGCCGGATCCGTCCAGTCCGACACGAAGCGTGTCGGCACGAGGGCGTGGGTCGTGATCCAGGACGCGAAGCGCGCTTCGTTTTGGGTCAACAACACGACCTCGTAGACGAAAGCCGCGAGGCACGCGGCGATCAGCAGCATGGTCATGACCGGCGCGCGGCGGTGCGGCTGCGTATCCCAAAGCGGCAACATCGGAGAACGGAAAGGCGCGGCGGCTTCGTGGTGCGATCAAAAAGCGCCGCTGCTCGCGCTTGCTCCGGCGAGGGCGCCGGGCCCATTCTCGCGGTTTTGCCCAACGCATGTCCCCGTCGCCGGCTCACGCGCGTCCCTCGATTCCCGCCCTGCATCCTTCCCGTCGGCGCACGCTTCGCTCGCGGCTGCGGCTTTCGATTCGCGACGCGTTTTTGACCGATCTGCTGCATCCGGACGAAAAGATCGGCCACGCCGCGGATCGGTTTTGGAAACTCGAGCCCACGCCGCTCGTGCTCTCCGCCGACGAGTGGGCTCCCTTGTCGGCCGGTCTGCGGCAGCGCGCCCGGCTGGTGAACGCGCTTCTCGTGGATCTTTACCACAAGCAACAGGCGCTGCGCGCGGGGATCTTGCCGCCGGAAGTCGTGCTGTCCGATCCGTTTTACCGCCGGCCTTGTCTGGGCCTGGAGCCGCGGCGGGCCAATCCCGCGATGCTCCTGCGCTTCGATCTGGTGCGAACGTCCGACGGCTGGCGTTGCGTCCAGACACGCGCCAACACCCCGATCGGGCTCGCCTACGCGGTGCAGAACCGGCGTTTCATGACACAGGAGGCCGGCGATTTTTATCGCGCGCTTCCCGACTACCACAGCGTGATCAATTTTCCGCTGCAGCTTCTCGCCGCGTTGCGCGCGCTTGCGCCGCGCGACCGGCCTTCGCCGTCGATCGTCGTTCTCACCGCGGGCCCCGGGGACGCCTTTTATTCCGAGCACAGCTTTCTGGCGCGAAAGATGGGGCTGCCGCTCGCGCGAGGCGACGATCTGCTCGTGTTGGACAACACGGTTTACTTCAAAACCATCGGGGGGCTCGAGCGGGTGGATGTCATCTACCGGCGCCTGAACGACGCCCACATCGACCCGGTTGTTTTCTCCACCGATCGTGAAACGGCGGGCATCCCGGGGTTGATCCAGTGCATCCGCGCCGGACGGGTGGCGATCGCCAACTCGATCGGCACGGGGCTCGCGGAGAGCCTGGTGCTGGAGGCCTATCTGCCGGCTCTCGCCCGTTTTTATCTGGGCGAGAAACTGTTGATTCCGGCCCCCGAGACCTATGCCTGCGGCGATCCGGACCGGCTTCAGCAGATCCTCGACCAGCGCGAGCGTTTCGAGATCCACGCCGCGCACGAATCGCCGGACAACTACACGATCGCCCGGCCCGCGTTCCGCCGGCCGTTGCTCACCCGTCGCGGCCTCGACCAGGTTGTGCGTCGCGCGCCGCATGCGTTCGTGGCGCGGGTCGCGCCGGAGGCGCTCACGTTCGATGGAACGCGTCCGTCGCGAAACCGTTCGGCTTTTTGCCTCAGCGCCTTCGTGCTGACCGACGGGCGGCGTCACGACGTGTTTCCCGGCGGGCTCGTCCGGCTTGGTGCCGCCCAGCCTCCGGTGGGCGAAGTGGGGGAAAGCGCCGATGCGGTGGTGTTGCTCGGGTTGCACAACTCCGGCGGAGTCGCCGATCTGGAGCCTGACGAACAAGAAGCGCCGCCCCGTCCTGCGCGCCTCGGCTCGCGGGCGGCGGAGAATCTGTTCTGGCTCGGCCGCTATCTGGAGCGTGCCGAGGCGACCGCGCGCATGCTGGCGATTCTCGACGACGTCGCTCTGGAGGAGATCCCTCCCCGCGATCGTCGACACTGGCTTCCGGTGTGGCGCGGGTTGCTCGAGGCCACCGGCCACACGCCGCGCGGGCGTTTGCACGCGCGGGCGCGCCCGCAGGAGACCTTCGGCGCCGATCTGGCCTGGCGGTTGACGCTCGATGCGGACAACTCCGGCTCCATCTCGTCCGCCGTCGGCGCGGTCCTCTACAACGCCTCGCAACTGCGCGACACGCTGTCTCCGGAGGCGTGGAAGATGCTCGCGCGCCTTCGGGATCGTCTCGATGCGCTCAAGGCCCGGCACCTGCCGCGTTCCCGGGCGGCGCTTCGCAAGGCCCGTCAGCTTCTCGCCGGCGAAGCCGAGCAGATCGTGCTGGAGCAAGTGCCCGCCTTTCTCGCCACGGCCGACCATACGATGCTTCACGACTCCGCGTGGCATTTTTTGCGGCTCGGCGTGTTGCTGGAGCGGGCGATCATGACGTGCAGCGCGCTTCGTCATGTCTTGGGCGCCCATGCCGTTTCCCGCGCACCACGTTCGGGCAATTATCGCGACAATCCCGAACTTTCGGCGCTGCTGCGAATGTTGGGGTCCCAGGATGCTTATCGGCGCCTTTATCAATCGCGCAGCCGACCGCGCCACGTGGCGGAGTTTTTTCTCCAACAACCCCATGCGCCGCACGGGATCTTTCACCTCGTTCACGAGATCAAGCGGAGCCTGACCGCGGTCAGGCAGGAGGAATTGGAAAAGGCGGAATCCTTGGCCTCCTCAAACGGTCCGGAAGCTCCGGAGAAGGCGGCCCAGCAGCTGTTGCTCTTTTTGCGGCAAATCGAGCTAGGTCGCCATTTTTCCGAGGGGGCGTCGGATTCGCGAACTTTGGCCGAGAGTTTGGCCGAGCTGCTGGAGCGCCTGCATTCGCTTTATCCCACATTCAGCGACCATCACTTCAGTCACCAAGCCCGCATCGTGGGGGCGGCTTGAGGCGCGCGATGTATCCTTAAGGGATAGGGGAAGCTCGGGGAGCGTTCCGGCTTCTGATCGAGAGTGGTCGACTGCGCCGACGTTTCGTCCCGTAGCTTCATGCGGTGACAGGGCGGGGTGGTGGAATCTTGTTTGTTTGGGCACAAAAAATGGCCTCCGGGCGAGGAGGCCATTGCAGGGGGACAAATCAGGAGGCGCGACTTCAGGCCGTGGCTTTGGCCGGAGACTTTTCGTCGGTGCGCTCGGAGTCGTCGTCGTCCGACGCCACGACGTAGTAGTCCTTGTAGGACTTGTCGTAGTATTGGGCGTAGTAATAGCCGGAGACGGCGAGGTTGAGGCCGTTGAGCACCGCGCCGAAGCAGGTGACGTTGGAATCCAAGAGACGGCGGGCGGCGGCTTGGGCGGCTTTGCGACGGACCTTGTTGAAGAAGATCGTGAAGATCGAGCCGTCGACCAGCGGCAACACCACCAACGCGTCGGAGACGGCGGCGAGAGGCGGAGTGTCGATGAAGATGCGGTCGTAGCGCTTGCGCAGATCCGAGATCATGATCTCGAAGGATTTGTTGTTCAGGATCTGCGTGGGATTCTTGGCGCGACCGCCGGTGGGAACGATGTCGAGGTTCGGATGCACCTCGCGGAGGATGACCTCGTCGAGGGTGGCGGCTCCGGAGCAAATATCGATCACGCCCTTCAAGTTTTCGCGGCGGAACGATTTGTGGATGTTCGGCTTGCGAAGGTCGCAGTCGATGATGCAGACGCGGTCTCCGTGGGCGGCGTAAACGAGGGCGAGGTTCGTCGTGGTGAAGGACTTGCCTTCGCCGGGGATCGTCGAGGTCGTGAGGATGACCTTGGCGTCTTTGGCGTCGTCCCGGAGTCGGAGGCTGGAATGAAGCGTGAGGAAGGCTTCCGAGACCTGGCGATCGGCGTTGTTGACGACGATCTGGGCCTTGTCGGGCTGCTCCATCTTTTTGATCTGCGGAATGATTCCGAGCAGGGGGAGGCCGACGACCGACTCGATGTCGAAGGAGCTCTTCACCCGGTCGTCGATGAAGGCGACGAAGAAGGCGAAGGCCAGGCCGAGAGCGAGGCCGCCGACGACGCCGATGCCGATGTTCAACGGGATGTTGGGTTCGGCGTAACGGTTGGGAGCGGCGGGGATCGCGGTGTCGACCTTGCGGACGTTTTGGAGCTCCATGGTGGAGATCATGTTCGTCTCGCGCATGCGGGCCACGATCTCGGCCAGGATCTGTTCGTTGATCCGGAAGTCGCGTTCTTGGGCCTGGTATTGGACCGCGAGGCGGTCGAGGGCGAGACTGGCTTCCTCGGCCTGCTTCAGGCTCGCGCGCGCCTCGGCTTCGTTTTGCTTGGCGTTTTCGTATTCAGCCTCGATCGAGGAGGCGGCGGCGGAGAGCGCGCGGTTGAGTTCGCGTTCCGCCTGGGCGAGGGCGTTGGTGGCCTCGATCATCCGCGGGTGCTTGTCGCGATAACGTTCGCGCAGCTGGGCCAGGGAGATCTTGTGCGAGGCGATTTGTTGCGTGAGCTGGGTGACGATCGGCAGGTGGGCGATGAAGGGGAGCTTGGCCAGGTCCTCCTTGGAATCGATGCGGGCCTGGACCTGTTTCCATCGCGTTTCGGCCTCGTTGCGCCGCGCCTCGGCCTGCGAGACGTAAAGGCTGAGCTGCTTGAGCTTTTCGGTGACGATGTCCTTCCGCTGGTCAAGGGAGACCATGTCGTTCTTTTCGCGGTAGGCCTGGAGGGCGAGCGCCTGCTCCTCGACCCGCTTGCGTTGTTGCTCGACGCGGATCTGGAGGTCTTCCACGCCGCGAATGGTGTCGTCGATGCGGACGCGGGAGTTCCACTGGATGAGCTCGTCGACGAACATGTTGGCGATGCGCGCGGCGATGATCGGATCGGGGTGGCGATAGGTCACCGCGACGACCAGGCTGAGGCGAAGCGGCGTGATGCGACGATTTAGGCCGAGAACCTCACGAGGAGTGAGCGGATCGCCCCAGCGACCTTTCTCGTAAGGCGCCATGAACTGACGCAGATCCTCGCCGGTGATGCGCTGGTTCACCCGGTCGATGATGAGCTGGCTCTCCATCACCTTGACGATGGTGTTGAGGTCTTCCATCGAGCGGACGGTGGTGTCGATCACCGCCTCGGTTTGCATGACGCGAGGATCCTGGCGGAGAATCTGAACGCTGGCCGTGGACTCGTAGATCTTCGTCTGGCTGAAAGTATAGACCAGGGCCGAGGAGAAGACCACGAGGAAGACGACCACCACATACCAGACGCGTTCGCGCAGGATGAGGAGGTAGTCGTTCAGGCTGCGTTGCGCGGGGCTCTCGCCGTAACCGCCGGCGGGATAGCCGTAGCCGTATCCGGCGTTTCCATACTCCGCCGGGGCCGAGCCGGGCGCTTGCTTAAGGTGCGAATCCATGAGGTGGGAAGCTAGACGGGATCAGAAGAATTTTTCGGGAACGAACACGACGTCGTCGACCTGGAGGGGCCAGTGGTTGGCCGACTTGCTGTCGAGCAGCTTCTCGGCGTTGACGGTAAACGTGGTGCTCACGCCCTTGTCGTCCATGCGAGTGATCGAGACTTTGGTGCGGTCGGCGAGACGGTTGAAGCCGCCGGCACGCGCGATGGCCTCGAGCAGGGTCAGGCCTCGCTCGGGGGGGAAGGATACGGCCTGGGGCGCGTTGACCATGCCGATGACGTTGACGGCGCGTTCGGCGTATTTGAGCACGATCACGGTGACCTGGGGATTGACGAGGTAGTCGCGATCGTAGAGCTGGCGGATCAACTCCTCCGCCTGACGCACGCTGCGGTTTCGGAGGTCGATGGTGCCGATGAGCGGCAGGGAGATGGCATATTCGCGCGAGACCGAGACCTCACGGGTGAGGTCTTCCTCCTGGAAGACTTTCACCTGAAGGATGTCGGCGGGGCGAAGCATGTAGTCCGCGGTCGTGGTCGCCGGAACGGAGGTGGTGGCGTCGGATGCGGAGCCTTGGGCGGAGACAAGCACGGGAGAGAGCCCGAGCGCGAAGGAAAGGAGGAGTCGGCCAAAGCCGAAAAGGGGGCGGAGAGGAATTCGCATAGAGACAAAAACGGGAGAAGACCGAAATCTTCTCCCGATTGTTCCTGGATGGGAAGTGCGGTCTTTCGACTTCTCGCTTAGTAGCGGAAGTTGGCGGCGATGCGAACGACGTTGGCGGTGAACTCGGCGGAGGCGAGGTCGGAGCTGTTGTCGTTGATGCTGTAGCCGGCCTGGAAGTTGACGTGCTCGTTGTAGACGTAGGTCACGCTGACGCCGCCGACGAAATAGTCGTCCTCACGATTGATCGAGAGGTAGTCGATCTTGGAGTAACCGATGGTGGCGCCGACGCTCCATGCGGCGGTCAGGCTCGTGTTCGCGCCGAGGGTGATGGATGCGGTTTCGTTGCCGCGGGCGTCGGAGCCGGTTTCGAAGTCGTTGCTCAGATCGAGGGTGAACCGGGTTTTCGGCGAGTAGGCGTAAATGAGGCCGGCGCGCACACCGATGGTCTTGTCGTCGTCGGCACCGGCGGCTTCCGGATCGCGAAGGAGATAACCGACGTTGAACTTGCCGCTCAGCTTGGCGGTGAACTCACCGCGCGCACCGACGTTGAAATAGTATTCGTCGGAGTCCGAGTTGGCGCCGGTGACGTTGTCGACGTCGCGTTTCCGATACTGGAAGCCGGCGCTCAGGTCGACCTTCTCGGTGATGGCGAAGTAGTAGTTGGCCGGAATGGTGTAGTGGGTCTGGTCGTTGAAACCGGCCACCTTGTATTGGGTGCGGTGATACTTGGCGCCCAGGGCGACCTTCGATTTCGCGGTGAGGGCATATTCGCCTTCCACGCCGGCGGAGTAAACGTCGCGACGAACGAGGGTGGCGGCGTTGCGCACGTCGCGGGTGTTCTGGTTCAGCTCGCGGAAGGAGGCGTCCGCGTCGAGATCGAGACGGGCGCCGTCGTAGCGGGTGGCGAAGACGAGATTGGAAAGGTTGCTGTTGAGATCGTTGTAGTCCGAGTAGGACGTGATCCGCTCGACATACGAGAAGGAGCCTTTGACCAAGGAATTCTTGCCAAAGATGATTTCGGCGCCGGGCGAAACCTCGAAAACCTCGTCCTCAAGTTCGTTTTGGGAGCTGAAGGTGATGTTGTCTTCGTAGCGCACCTCGGTGCGGGCGGTGAGGAACAGCTCCGCGTTGTTGCCTATCGCCAAGAACGGCGCGGCAAAAGCCGGTGCAGTGGTGAGGGACGACAGGAGGGCAAGGCGACGCTTCGTAATCATAGGATAAAATTGGTAGAGACTTGAGTGATTGGAACGAAAATGGGTGGCAAGCTAACTTTAGGCCAAATCCCCACGCGACTTGCTTGAAAACACGGGGGTTGGAGAGCGAGAAATCCGAGGGGAATGATGAGATGCTGTTGCATGGCATCTGCATTTTGTCATGCAAATCATTTATGAATAGTCCATTGCCTTTGAAATAGGGGGAGCGCCCTATGCGAGCCTTTGAATTGCGGGTTTGCCAGGGGCGTGCGGTTGTGGGCACTAAATATTTCCGGTAAAAAATGTCCGCTTCCGACCCCGTGCCCCCTTCACCTTCCCCCCGATCGGCCAATTCCGCCAAGATCAGCGGCACTTCGATCCGTTCGGCTCGTTCGGCTCCGGTGACCGGGTGGCGGCGGTTGATGCCCTTCACGGTGCAGCGCACCAGCAAGGGCATGCGGTTGCGGATCGCTTGGCGGCAGGCCCTGCTCACGCTGATCGTGGGAGCGTTGCTCGTCTGGGCGGGAGGCGCCTCGGCCGCATATCTGGTGGTCAAATACCGCCACGGCTTCACCGAGGTGAAATTCACCCACATGCTTTTTTATCCCTCGAAGAAGGAGGAGTTCCGCCAGGCGCGAGGAGATTTCCTGATCTTGGCGGCGAAGGAGCAGTTGAAGGAGCAAAAGCTCCGGGAGGCCTTCTACAACCTGCGGGTGGGGGCCTCGCTTTCGCCGAGCAATCGCGATGGGCGCATGCTTTTGGCTCAATTTTATGTCGTGTGGCAGCGTCCCGACCTTGCGCAGAAGCTGCTGACCGAGGGCTTGGAGGCCAACAAAGCCGACAAGGAATACCTGCAGACGATCTTCAGCTTCCTGTTGCAGCGGCAGGCGGACGGCGAGGTGATCTCGATCACGGAGCGTCTGCTCGCGGAGGCCGGGCCGACCTCGGAAATCGACGAACGCATCCGTTTGATCTCGATGGCACGTGCGACGGCCCTGTTCTTCCGGGGCAATTACGACGCCGCCGAGGATACGTTGAAGCAATACCGGCTGACGGATAATCCCGACGGCCAGATTTTGGCGCTTCGCATCGAGTGGGAACGGGGCGAGCAGGAAACCGCCTTGGCGCGTTTGCAGATTCTCACCGAACAGATCCCGGAGAACGAGCAGGTCTACGCGCAATACGCGGCCTATCTTCGGGAGACGGGGCGCGACGATGAGCTGCGGCGTCTCTGCCTTCTACGTCAGCTCTCGTATCCCGACAGGCCGCGCGCCCGGATCGATTTGCTCTATCTCTACGACAAGGCGAAGGACGAGAGGAGCGTGGAGACGGGAATCGCCGAGTTGTTTCGCGATTTTCCGAAGAACGGGGAGGTGCTGCTCGCGCTTGCCGACTTCGCCGCCAACACGGGGCGTCCGGCGTTGGCGCGTCGCATCTACGAATACTGCAAGGAGCACAATCTGCCGTGGGAAGGTCCGGCATTGATGACGGTCGAGGCGTATGTCGTGGCCAAGGAGTATTCCGAAGCGCTCGAGGCCTGCCGTCAGATGATCAAAGAAAATCCGGAATGGGGAAAACGCTTCTACTCCGTTTTCAACGGGCTCCAGGCCATCGCCAACTACGGACTCGGTGACATCGAGGCGGCGCAGCTTTTCCTGAACAATTTTCTCAACCAGGCGGGGGTGCGCGCGGACAACCTTGTCGCGGTGTCGAACCGTCTGATAAGTGTCGGCGCGAAGGACCAGGCGCGTCAGGTGCTCGCGCAGGCGGTCCGGGCGGATCCGCTCAACCAGACCGCCTTGGTGGGGCTCATCAAACTGGACCTCGAGTTTGGCCAGACCGACACCCTTTCGGCGAATCTCCGGACCCTGCTCTCGATGCGCAAACCGCCGCGCGATTTGTTGGAGAACGCCTATAACCGGCTCGCCAGCGATCGCTTTCTCTTCGCGCCGGGACGCGCCTCGCTTCTCGACGAGTTGAGCGCGACGATCGATACCCGCCCGGCGAGCGGGCGCAGCTGATCGTCGGCGCTTCCGGGATTTCCGAGCGAACCGGTCGGACCGGTTGGGATTGGATCGCGTGGCCGGGGCGGGCGGTTTTCGTCCGGCTCGTAACGAGGCGTCGTCGGTCGGGTGCGGTCATCCATGTGGGAGCGCCCCGGTGCGCATATTTCCAATCCCGTGGTCGTATCGCGTTCCGTGTTCGTGCGTGTAGGGGGGATTTGTCCGACGCCAAGCCGGGACATGAAAAAGCCCCGCCGCGCGGGACGCGGGCGGGGCTCGTTTAAGGTGCGGAGCGGAAACGGGAGACTCCCGTCACGGCCTTACTTTTTCTTGGCCTTCTTCTTGGCGGGCGCGGCCTTGACGGCGGAGCGCTTCTCCTCGATCGCGGCCTGGGCGGCGGCGAGGCGGGCGACCGGCACGCGGTAGGGCGAGCAGGAGACGTAGGTGAGGCCGACCTTGTGGCAGAACTTCACCGAGTCCGGATCACCACCGTGCTCGCCGCAGATGCCGAGCTTGATGCCGGGGCGGGTCGCGTTGCCCTTCTTCGCGGCGATTTCGACGAGCTGGCCGACGCCGGTCTGGTCGATCGAGGCGAAGGGGTTCTTCTTCACGATCTCGTTTTCGGTGTAGGCGCCGAGGAAGGAGCCGGAGTCGTCACGCGACATGCCGAGGCAGGTCTGGGTGAGGTCGTTGGTGCCGAAGCTGAAGAACTCGGCGGTCTGCGCGATCTCGTCGGCGGTGAGCGCGCCGCGCGGGATCTCGATCATGGTGCCGACGGAGTAGTTGATCTTGGTCTTCGTCTCCTTCTGCACCTGGGCGGCGACCTCGTGGACGATGGCGACTTGGAGATCGAGCTCCTTCTTGAAGCCGACGAGCGGGATCATGATCTCGGGCTTGGCCTTGAGACCCTCCTTGTTCGCCTTGGCGGCGGCCTCGAGCACGGCGCGGGCCTGCATGCGGGTGATCTCGGGGTAGCGGATGCCGAGACGGCAGCCGCGGAAACCGAGCATCGGGTTGAACTCGTGGAGTTCGTGCACACGGGCCATGATCTTCTCGACCGGGATGTTGAGCTTCCGGGCGAGGTCCATCTGCTGCTCCTTGGTGTGGGGCAGGAACTCGTGGAGCGGCGGGTCGAGGAAGCGGATGGTGGCCGGGAAGCCCTTCAGCGCCTTGAAGATTCCGTAGAAGTCGTCGCGCTGGAAGGGGAGGAGCTTGGCGAGCGCGGCCTCGCGGTCGGCGAGGTTGTCGGCGAGGATCATCTCGCGCATCGCGTCGATGCGGTCGCCCTCGAAGAACATGTGCTCGGTGCGAACGAGACCGATGCCCTGGGCGCCGAAGGCGATGGCCTGACGGGTCTGCTCGGGGGTGTCGGCGTTGGTGCGGACCTGCAGGCGGGTGGCCTGCGAGCACCACTTCATGAGCTGGACGTAGTTCTTGAACTTCTCGGTCTTCTGCGCGGCCTTGTCGTTGTTGATCAGGCCGGAGATGATCTCGGAAGGAGCGGTCTTGATCTGGCCGGCGTAGACGAGGCCGGAGGTGCCGTCGATGGAGAGAAAGTCGCCTTCCTTGAAGGTCTGGCCGTCGATGGTGGCGGTCTTCGCGTCGTAGTCGATCTGGACGGCGGCGGCGCCGCAGACGCAGACCTTGCCCATCTGGCGGGCGACGAGGGCGGCGTGGGAGGAGACGCCGCCGCGGGCGGTGAGGATGCCTTCGGCGGCGATCATGCCGCGGAGGTCTTCCGGCGAGGTTTCGACGCGGACGAGGAGGACCTTTTCACCTTTCTCGGCGGCGATGACGGCGCGGTCGGCGTTGAAGTAGATCTTGCCGGTGGCGGCGCCGGGGCCGGCGGGGAGGCCGGTGGCGATGACCTTGGCCTTCTTGACCTCGTTGAGGTCGAAGATGGGGGCGAGGAGCTGTTCGAGCTGGTCGGCCGGGTTGCGGAGAACGGCGGTTTCCCAGTCGATGAGCTTTTCCTTCACCATGTCGGCGGCGAACTTCAGCGCGGCGGCGGCGGTGCGCTTGCCGTTGCGGGTCTGAAGCATGAACAGCTTGCCGTCCTGGATNGTGAACTCGATGTCCTGNACGTCCTTGAAGTGCTTCTCGAGGATCTGGCGAACCTTGAGGAGCTCGGCGTAGGACTTGGGCATCTCCTTCTTGAGGTTGATGACCGGCTCGGGGGTGCGAACGCCGGCGACGACGTCCTCGCCCTGGGCGTTGATGAGGAACTCGCCGTAGAACTCGTTGGCGCCGTTGGCGGGGTTGCGGGTGAAGGCGACGCCGGAGCCGGAGGTCTCGCCGGTGTTGCCGAAGACCATGGCCTGAACGTTGACGGCGGTGCCCCACTCGGCGGGGATGTTATACTTGCGGCGATAGACGATCGCGCGGTCGTTCATCCAGGAGCCGAAGACGGCGCCGGCGGCGCCGCGGAGCTGGTCCCAGGGATCGTTGGGGAAGGCCTTGCCGGTGCGCTCCTTCACGAGGGCCTTGAAGCGCTTGACGAGCTCCTGCTGGTCCTCGGCGGTGAGCTTGGAGTCCTCGATGTCGGCTTGATACTTCTCGTGCTTGAAGGCGTGGATGACGGACTCGAAGGGTTCGTGATCTTCGCCGGGGCGCTTCTGCACGCCGAGCACGACGTCGCCATACATTTGGATGAAGCGGCGATAGCAGTCCCAGGCGAAGCGCGGGTTGTTGGTCGCCTTCTCGAGCGCGACGACGGTCTGGTCGTTGAGGCCGAGGTTGAGAATGGTGTCCATCATGCCCGGCATGGAGTCGCGGGCGCCGGAGCGGACGGCGACGAGCAGGGGCATGCCGGAGGTGGCTCCGAACTTGGTGCCCATGATCTTCTCCATGTTGGCGATGCCGGCCTCCATCTGGGCCTGGAGGGAGGCGGGGTAGGTCTTCTTGTTGGCGTAGTAGTAGGTGCAGACCTCGGTGGTGATGGTGAAACCGGGAGGCACGGGAAGACCGATGCGGGTCATCTCGGCGAGGTTGGCGCCCTTGCCGCCGAGGAGAGCTTTCATCGTGCCGTCACCGTCGGCCTTGCCGGCGCCCCAGGTGTAGACGTATTTGGGGCCCTTGCCGGACTTGGCGGCGGGAGCGGATTTCTTCGCGGATGCTGCGGGCTTCTTGGCCTTCGCGGCGGGTTTCTTGGCGGTGGATTTGGCCATGTATGTGGTGGGTCTAGGGAAGGTGTGGAGTTGTTTGCAGATCCCGGATGTGCGGGCGCGCAAAGGCGGGAGACAAGAGGGTGGGTGGGTGGGGTGTCAACGACATGGCGGCGCGGGCGCGTGTCGACACGTCGCCGAGGCGGTAGGGCAGTCCGTCGCCGCGCCGCCAAGCGTGGTCGAGGAGGCGCCGAAACGGCGTCGGTTTCCGGTTATTTCCGGGAGGACGATGTGGATTTGATTCCGATTTGCGGGACGGCGGTCCGCCCGTCGCGCCAGGTTCCTTCGATCAAGATGCAACGGCGGATCTCGGGCGTGCCGCGGGCGTTGGCGCGGAGCACGCCGAGAAGCGAGTCGACGGCGGTGACGCCGATTTCCTCGTCGTTTTGGTCGACGCCGGAGTGGTCGTCGTCGCCGGGGCGGAGGCGAAGGCTGGCCATGCCGAGTTCCTCGGGAACGCGCAGCGCGCCGGACACGCGCACCTTGTCGATGAAGTCGCCCGATGTCACCACGGCGTCGATACGCTTGGCGCGGACCCACTCGACGAACTCGGGGATGTTGGAGCCGTCGTGCAGAAACGGGTCGATCCACTTCAGTCGCGGATTTCCCAAGGCCTCGCCCGCGTAGCCGCCGAGCCATCCGCCGGCGACGCGGGTGTTGCTCACGCGGCCGACGTAGAGGCCGATCCGGCGATAGCCGAGATCGACGAGTCGGCGCACGGCGAGTCGGGCCACGTTCACGTGGTGGCTGGTGACGAGGTGTAGCGACGGATTGGTCAGCGAATAGCCGAAGGTCACCGCGGCGAACGGCGACCAATCCATGTCGATCATGCCGTCCGACCAACCGTGGGGCTGGGGAGCGACGAGCACGCCCGTGATGCCTCGGGTGAGGAGGATCTTGTTCATGCGCGCGGGCGTCATCTCCGCCGTGCCGAGGAGAAACTCGTCGAGCCGGTAGCCGAATTGTCGCGCTCGGCGGCGGGCCCCGGCGAGGTAGCCGGCGAAAAGGTAATCGGGCGCGGATTCGGACTGGGAGGCGTTGGAGAGCCAGGCGAGGGGCGCGTGCTCGGCGGGAGGTTTCGTCGTCTGACGGTAGGCGTTGAGCGCCTGTAACATCGGGTCGGGCGTGTAGCCCATTTTTTCCGCGGCGAGACGGATTTTCTTCGTCGTTTCCGGCGGGATGGAGAGGTCGCCGCGCAGGGCCATCGAGACGGTTGTGAAATGGTAACCGGTTCTCTGGGCGATATCCCGTAGCGTCACTCTACGCTTCATTACCCTACAGTTAGAGTAGGCTGGCCCTTGGCGTCGATGGGAATCCTTTTCATCCCGGAACCGATGCCCCGTTTTCGCTCCATGCCCCTCGTGCCTTGGCTCGCGGTCGGCGTTCGTGCGTTTGTCGCGCTGACGTCCGTCGCGGTCGCGCCGTCGATGTGCGCGGCGCAGGTGGAAACGACGGAAACGCTCGCGTGGAGCGCGGCGTCGCTGGTGGCGGCGAAGCGTGCCTGGTTGGCGGGCGACGTGAGCGTCGCGGCGGACGTCCGGGCGATCGTCGCGCAGGCGGAGCGCGATCTGGCCGAGCACAAGATCGAGTCCGTCGTCTCCTCGAAAACGGCGAAGACGCCGGCGGGCATCGATCCGCATGATTATTTCAGCGTGCCTCCGTATTGGTGGCCGAATCCGGACACGCCGGACGGTTTGCCCTATGTCGCCCGCGACGGGCGACGCAGTCCCGAGTTTTGGGCGGGCAACTACAAGGCGATGAGCACTCTCGCCGCGGTAGTCCCTCGTCTGGCTCTCGCCTGGTGGTTCACGGGCGACGAGCGCTTCGCCGCGCACGCGAGCACCGCGCTGCGTGTTTGGTTTTTGGATACGGAGACGCGGATGAACCCGAATTTCCGCCACGCCCAGACGATCCCGGGCGTCGCCGGCGGCCGCGCGGTCGGCTTGATCGACGCCGTCCGTTTCCTCGACCTGATCGAGGGCGCGCTGCTGCTGAAGGGCTCGCCGACCTGGGCGGAGGCCGACGACGCCGGGCTGCGCGCCTGGTTCTCGGATTTCCTCGATTGGTGCATGAAGGGCGAATTCTCCGAACAGCTTTCGACCCGGACGCACAACAACATCGGCACCTGGTATTTCGCCCAGATCGCCGGCTACGCGGCCTACTGCGGGCGGTTGGAGGAGCTGCGGCCCCTGCTTGAGCAACGTCTGCCGGCGCTGGTTTCCCGTCAGTTTGACGAGAGCGGCCAGCAGCCCGACGAGCTGTCGCGCACGCGCCCGATGCATTACTCGACCTACAACCTCCACGCCTGGGTCGTCGTCGGCTCGATGGCTTCGCGCATCGGGCTCGATGTGTGGACGGGCGACTCCGAAACCGGCCGACGGCTTCGCACCGGTCTGTATTATCTCGCCGGTTACGCGGATCCCGCGGTCGAATGGCCGCACAAGGACATCGACGCCCGTCCGCGCGAGCAGTTGGCCTCCCTCCTTCTCGCGGCGCTTCGTATCGACGGTGTCGATACGGATCCCGTTACGTGCGACGCCTTGGCGAAGGTCGAGGCCGCGCATCCCGCCCCGGCTTGGATGCGACTCGCCCACGCCCACGCGCGCTGAGCCATTTTTCCGCCCCCAGAGCCCTGTTGTCCATGAACTCCTCCCCCATGCGCCCGCCCCGACGTGAGCCTCGGCTCCGCGCCTTCACGCTCATCGAGTTGCTGACGGTCATCGCGATCATCGGCATCCTCGCCTCGTTGGTCATCGTGACGGTGGGCAAGGTTCGCAGCTCGGCCCACGCCGCGAACTGCAGGTCGAACCTGCGGCAGATCTACGTGGGCATCCAGCTGCACGCCGACGATCACAAGGGCCGCCTGCCCGGTCCGCTCTACATGGCGCAGAGTCCGCGTTACTACTACAGCGAGAGCAGCGGCTCGGTGACATCGAACCTGGCCGGACTGCTGCGCAACTATATCGGCGGTTCGCGTTCCGATCCCGCCGCGGGCACGGGTCGCTGGTATCATCCGATCTTCGCGTGTTCCGGCTGGGTGTCCGCGGGCGGTCCGGACACGCCCTCGGCCAGCAGCAATTCGGCGGCGAGCTATGTGATCAACCTGACGCCGTGGCCGGGAAATCTGATCATCAGCGGCGGCAACGATTTTCATCCTTTCGGCAACTCGAACAAGTCGCCGGCCGGAGACGTGCCCCGCCGGATGGACGAACTCAATCGGCTGCCGCTGTCCCGCACCTGGATGCTCGCCGACGCGGACAACGAGTTCGTCGTGCAGGCGATGGATTACGGCACCAGCACGAACTACCTCGCCGGTCCCGCGCACGGTTCCGCGCGCAGCGTCCTGTTCTTCGACGGACACGTCGAGAGCCTCACGCCGCAGAATTTCATGAAGCGCCTCAACTGAGGCCCCGACTTTTTCCGTCCCATCCAATCCTGATCCCCATGCATACGAACAAACTATCCCTCCGTTTCGCCCTTGGCATCGCCGCATTGGTCGCCTCGGCTGGCATCCTGCAGGCCGCCGCAATCGTCTGGGAACAGCCTCAGAACATCGTCGGAGTCTCCGACGTGAGCACCCGGGGCACCCTCGTCACGGCCCTTAATTTCGGCGCCAACAACGCGAACGTCAACGTGGCCACCACGGTGAACGGCGTCGGCTTCCTCGGCGCGAATCCGAGCAACTATACGAGTCATGCGCAGGGCACGGCCGGCCAGTATGGGAATCTCAGCTCAAGCATTGCGCCGTTCTCCACCCTGCCGAGCGAATACAACAGTCTCCTGCTGACGGCCATCCGCAAGGACGACGCCGACTCCACGGCCGGTTCGTTCACGATCACGCTTCTGGGGCTGACCGTGGGCCGTAGCTACGAGGTCCAGATCTGGGTGAACGACTCACGCTCCAACGATGTGGCTTATGCCCGTCAGGTGAGCATCTCGACCGACGGCGGCTCCGCGGTGGTCCTCGATGCGAACGTCGGCAATACCGGCGGATCGCTCGGCCAGTATGTGCTCGGCTCGTTCATCGCCACGGACATCACGCAGACGATCGGGTTTTCCTCGCTCACCACTTCCGGCGGGGGCGCGATCGTGAACGCCCTGCAGATTCGCGACGTCACGGGCCTTCCCTCGATTCCCGAGCCGGGCACCGCGGCGGTTCTCGCGGGCCTCGGCGCCCTCGCGGGAACGGTCGCGCTCCGTCGCCGCCGCTGAGCGGCTTCCGCCGAAACTCCGTCGGTGGGTGGTCTCGCGGACGGAGTGAACAAACCAGTGGCCCCGGATTTCCGCGGACAACACGCGGAGCAAGCGGAGCATTGTATCCAAAACATGACGACATGAGTGCGTCGGTTTCTCCCGGGCTTCAGGCATTGCCATCCCTCAGTCCGCTTCGCGTTCGCGAGATCGCGGGGTGGCTGCCCGTGCGCGCGGGGTATCCGGTGCCGAACCTCGATGATCGGTCGTTTTGGGCGCGAACCTCCGCCCTGCCGACCGCCCCGTGGGTGATCGCGGAGGCGGAGTTTCTCGCGGCGACTCCGCTGGCGGAGCTCACCGAGGACCTGTATCAGGAGTTTCGCCGGATCGGAGTGCGGCAGAACTTCGACAAGCTCTACTCCGAACGGCTGCATCGACTGAGGAAGCTCGTGCTCGCCGAGGGCATCGAGGATCGCGGACGGTTCCTGCCCGCCGTTTTGGAATGTTTTCAGGCGATTCTCGACGAGCCTTCCTGGATCATCGCCGCGCATGCCCGCGACCGGATCGCGTGGGCGGATGCGCGCGATAGCGTGGATCTCGGCGCGTCGGCGCGGGTGTGGACCTTGGCGACGGCGGACTGGTTGCTGGCCGGACGCCTGCCATCGGAACTGCGCCGCCGGCTGCGCACGGAGGCGCGCGACCGCGTGTTCACACCCTACCTCGAACGCATGCGGTCCGGAGATCGGCGCGATTTCCATTGGATGAACGATCCCCACAACTGGAACCCGGTGTGCCACGCCGGGGTGTTGGGAGCGGCCCTGTGGCTGGTGGAGTCCGCGGAGGAACGCGCCGAGTTCGTCGCGGCGTTCGAGGCCTGCGCTCCGTTTTATCTCCGAGGCTTCGCGGAAGACGGCACCTGCGAGGAGGGCCCGTCGTATTGGGAATTTGGATTCGGCAATTTTCTGATCGCGGCGGAGCTGATCCGGACCGCGACGGGAGGGCGAATGGACCTGCTCAACGACCCGAAGGTCGAGCGTATCGCCCTGGCCGGCGTGCGGATGGAGATCGCGGGCGGGGTGTATCCGGCCTTTGCCGACGCGAAGATCGGCTACACGCCGAAGGCATGGGTGTCCGATTTTGTCGCGCTGCGTTTCGGCAACGGAACGACGCGGGGGCTGCCTTCGTTCGCGCTGCCCCGCCTCTACTACACGACTTTCGATCTCCTGCTGCCGCGCAGGTCGGACGATGGTGCGCGATCGCGCCTGGCATTGCGCGACTGGTTCCCCGACGGGGCCGTGTTGATCTGCCGTAGCCGCGATCCGGAGCGCGGCTTGGCGGCGGCGTTCAAGGCCGGCCACAACGGTGTGGCGCACAATCACAACGACGTGGGCGCCTTCGTCGTGGTGTGCGACGGCAAGCTGGCGCTCGCGGATCTGGGCGCGGACCTTCCCTACACGGGCGATTCTTTCGCGGCCGGGCGATATGACAGCGATCTGATGAACTCCTTCGGGCATCCGGTGCCGCTTGTCGCGGGTCGCAGGCAGGCGACCGGATCATGGGCCGCGGGCGTCACGGTGCGCACTTCGTTCACCGATGCGCGCGACGAGTGGGAGATCGATCTGACCGTCGCTTACCGCGTGGAGGAACTCGAGCGACTGACCCGCGAGTTTGTCTTCGATCGCGAGGGGCATGGTGGCGTGGAGATCGTCGATCTGGTGCGGTTTTCCAGTCCGCAGGATTTCGGCACGGCCCTGATGCTTTTGCCGGGCCAGACGTGGACGACGATCAGCCCGGATCGGGTGCGGATCTCGGGCGACGGCGTCGCGGTGGACGTGACGGTGCGGGTGGAGGGCGCCGGCTGGCGAATCGTTGAGCGTCCCTTGCGGCGAATCCGCGCCGATCGTCCTTCGGCGGGAACACGCCTGGGCATCGATCTGGTGGAGCCCGCGGCCGAGGCGGTGATTCGTCTGTGGATCGAGCGCGCGCAGGCCGCCGACGTCGTATCCATTTCCGGATACGCAGATGAGCGAGCCGGTGCGGAGAGCGGACGCGGAGAATTTTTCCGATGAGCGAAACGACCACGACGAACCAGTCTTCCGCGATCGTTGAAAATCCACCGAAGAAAGTCTGGCGGGCGGGCACGCTGACCTATTCGTCGGCCGGGTTGGCGGCCGTGTTCGCGTGGCTGNTNTTCGGCGACTTCGCGTGGTCGATGCGNGACCGNTCGGTNGGGCCGATGGCCGCAGTGGTATCTGAACCATCTGAACGTCCCGAACCTGTTGTTCGGTCTGCTCATCAGCACCTTCCCCGCGGTGATCGGCGTGATCATCGGCCCGATCATCAGCGTGAAATCGGACCGGCATCGCGGGCGGTGGGGCCGGCGTATCCCGTTCCTGTTGGTGACGACTCCGATAGCGGCCTTCGGCATGATCGGCATCGCGATGACGCCCATCGTCGCGAAGTGGGTGCACGGGCATTTCCCCGAGCAGAGCGAGATGGTCGTCGCGTTGATCTGCTTCGGTGTGTTCTGGGCGGCCTTCGAGTTCGCCACGATCGCGAGCCAGTCGGTCTTCGGCGGCCTGATCAACGACGTGGTGCCGAAGGAGCTGCTCGGCCGGTTCTACGGCTTGTTCCGCGCGGTCAGCCTGATCGACGGCATGATTTTCAACTACTGGATCATGGGGCATGTGCCGACGCACTTCACGCTGATCCTGTGCGCGATCGGCGCGACCTACTGCGGCGCGTTCCTGTGGGTGTGCTTCAAGGTGAAGGAGGGCCGATATCCGCCGCCTCCGCCGCCGCCGGAGAAAAAGGCGGGTGGCTTCGGCGGCCGTTTCGCGGCGGTGCGAAGCTACTGCAAGGAGTGCTTCACCAATCCCTACTACCTTTCGCTCTTCGTGCTGCTGAAGGTCGCGTTCATGGCCTTCGGCCCGGTGAACACCTTCGCGATTCCCTACGCGCGCAGCCTGGGGATCGGCATGGAGGTCTATGGGAAATTCCTGTCGCTGACCTTCTTCATTTCGCTGTGCCTGTCGTGGTTCCTCGGCTGGCTGGCGGACGTGTTTCATCCGCTGCGCATGGCCTTGGTGATGTTGAGCGCGTATGTCGTTCTCAGCGTCTGGGCGGTGTTCAACGTCTCCTCGGAGGGGACCTTTCTCGTGGCGTGGGTGGCGCACGGGGTGATCTCGGGCAGCTATTTCACGAGCGCGGCGTCGCTCGGGCAGCGGCTGTTCCCGCACTCGAAATACGCGCAGTTCGCCTCGGCGGCGGGGATCTTCACCTCCTTCGCCAACATGACCCTGGCGCCGCTTGTGGGGCTGGTGATCGACCAAACCGGCGGGGTGTTCCGCTACTGCTTCGGGATCGGCGGCGGGATGGCGATCGTCGCCCTCGCGGCGGGCTGGCACGTGCATCGGAAGTTCATGCAGCTCGGCGGGCCCAAGGGCTACGCGGCGCCGGAATAGTTGTATCCGGTTTTTTATGACAAACAAACGTCCGCGGGCGATCTATCTTCTCTGGCGCGAGTCGCTTGACCGCATCTACGGGGCGCGGGAGCGAGCCGACGTGGCGGCCTTGTTGAAAGACGAACCTCTGTTCGTCGACCCTCGCGAATGGCGCGGCATGGCGGAGCGCCTGGGCGAGGTGGAGATGGTCCTTTCCGGGTGGGGAATGGTGAAGATGGACGAGACCTTTCTCGCGACATTCCCGAAGCTGCGCGTCGTGTTCTACGGCGCGGGCTCGGTCCGTGGGTTCGTGACGGATGCCTCGTGGGCTCGCGAGGTGCGGGTGACCAGCGCCAACGCCATGAACGCGGTTCCGGTCTGCGAGTTCACCGTGGCGCAGATCGTCCTGGCGGCGAAGCAGGCGTGGCGCCTCAACGCGCGCACGCGCGAGCTGCGGAGTTTTCCGCCGATGCCGGAGCGGGAGTCGCCGGGCATGTATGGGGCGGTGATCGGCCTCATCTCTCTCGGCGCGGTCGGCCGCATGGTCGTCGAGCGACTCCGCGACTACGACGTGCGGGTGCTGGCCTACGATCCCTACGTCGACCCGGTGCGGGCGGCGGAGCTGGGTGTCACGCTATGTTCGCTGGAGGATCTTTTTGTGAAGTCCGACGTGGTGAGCTGTCACGCGCCCTTGCTCGAAACGACGGAACGCATGCTCACCCGCGGGCACTTCGCGTCGATGAAGCGCGGGGCGACCTTCATCAACACGGCGCGCGGCGGCGTGGTGGACGAGGCGGGGCTGATCGAGGTGCTCGCCGGGCGTCCGGATTTGCAGGCGGTGCTCGACGTCACACATCCGGAGCCCCCCCGGCCCGATTCGCCGCTCTACACCTTGCCCAACGTCTTCCTCACCCCGCACATCGCGGGCAGCAAAGGCGGCGAGTGCCGGCGTCTCGGGCGGACGATGGTGGACGAGTTGCGCCGCTACCTGCACGGGGAGCCGCTGCGCTTCGAGGTCTGCCGCGAGCAGGCGCTGCGGATGGCGTAGGCCAAGGGGCGGGTAGGGCGGAGCGGGCGCCGAACGGACCTGGGGCCGTAACACCGGCATTGAAATCCGCCGGCTCGGGCGGCTTGCTCCACGGCCTGTGAACGAGAACCGCGAACCCGCCGATGATGCCTACGACGTCGATCCCGACGACGAGGAGGCGGCGTTTGATCCCCGCGAGAAGCCGATGGGCTTCCTCGATCACCTCGAGGAGCTGCGTTGGACGCTGGTGAAGTGCGCGATCTCCTTCGCCGTGGCGGCCGGGCTCATCGTATATTTTTTGCGGGAGTTCAGCGATTCGCTCCTCTGGCCGCTGCGCCACGTGCAGGCGGAGAATCCGGAGATGAAACTGGAGCTGGTGACGCGCACGGTGATGGAGAGTTTCGGCATCGTGATCCAGCTCTGCGGTCTTGGCGGGCTGGCCTTGGCGGCGCCCTTCATGATCGTGTTTGCCGGACAGTTTGTGGCCCCCGCCCTCACGGAGAAGGAACTGAAGCTCGTGCTTCCGACGGGAGTGAGCGCCTTCCTGTTGTTTCTGTTCGGCGCCGCATTCGGGTTTTTCCTGCTCGTGCCGAGCACGCTCCGCGTCTCGATCGAGATCAACGAGGTGCTGGGTTTCGGTCCGCCGCTTTGGACGCCGGCCAGCTATTACTCGCTGCTGGTCTGGCTGGTGCTCGGCGTGGGCGCGGCCTTCGAGTTTCCGCTGCTGATCGTGATGGCGATCTATTTCGGCCTGCTGCGAGTGGAGACGCTGCGAAAGTATCGCCGCCATTCGATCGTGGGCATCTTCTTCATCGCGGCTGTGGTGACGCCGACGCCGGATCCGTTCACGCAGTGTCTGTTCGCCGCGCCGCTTTATCTGCTTTTCGAGATCGCGATCCTGATCGGCGCGCGGGTGCAGGCGAAGCGCGAGGCGCGGCTGGCCGCCGAGGACCTCTCGTAGCCTGAACCAAATCGCTCCCGGGCGACGCGGACGTGCGTGGCGCCCGAGCGAAAGAGCGACGACCGGTGGCGAGGGTGCGGTTGAAACAGCAGTCCGGATCGGGCGTCTTTTATTCGCATGCGACTCCTGATCTTACTCGCGTTGGCCTTGGCCGGCGCCGTCGGAAATGCCGTTGGAACGGAAGTGCCGGCCGAGGCTCCTGCGCTGCGCGGTCTCATGGTTTCGGGGCAGGATGCCGAAGGTCGGGTATGGGGAGTCGGTCGCGACACACGATATCGCGAGATCCTCGTGCGTTGGGAGGACGGGGCATGGCGGAAGGTGGTGGCCGACATCGAGTGGCCGGGCAGCTCATGGGCCGAACTGCGCGACGAGGCGGGACGGTTCCGCCGCATCAGCAGCCACGGCCCACGCTCGGGAGTCGTCGCGCTCACGGTCGCGCCGGATGGGGCGGTGTGGTCGTGGTGGGAGGCGAAACACGAGATGAAGGACGATGAACCGGCGCAAGCTTCCGACGAAGGGCCGAGCGTCTCGGCGTCCCCGAAGGCGGCGCGACTGAAGAGCCGTTTGCACGCCTACCGGCACAGCCTCGACAAACCGTGGGAGCTGATGGGGTCCTGGCTGCGCAAGGGACCGCGTCCGGCTTTTTCCCGGGGGCGCGGCGGCCCGGTCGGGAATTGGGAGGCGATGCCGATCCGGCGGCTCTTTCATACGGGACCGAAGCTTTGGGCGTTGTGCGCCGATGATCAACGGGCGGACGGAGCGGTGTTGTGGGAACTGGATCCGGGCTCGGAGGAGGGGGCCGCGCATGCGTTGCCGATCCCGGCCGGAGCCACCTTCGCCACGCCGCGTATCGCCATCGACGCCTGGGAGCGGGTTTGGCTTTGGGCGGAGACGATCGAGAACCTCGGCCCGGGTTCGTCGCCCCGGCTTTTTGTCCGTTTTGAGAACGGGGTGTTCGATCCGGCTCCGGTGATCAAGGGCCTGCCGGAGGGCGAGATCACCGCTTTCGAGTTGGATGTTTCCCGTCGGTCGGCGGTCGCCGCCATGCGCGGCGCGGGACTGTGGCGGATCGATCTCGTCACGTTGCATGCCGAGCCGCGGAACTCGCCGCCTCGGGAACGCCTCGGTCGCGTGTGGAAGCTGCAAACCTGGCCCGATGGGCTGGAGGCGGCGCTTGCCGGCGACGACGAGGAGGCGCGGTGGGAAAACCACGTCAACCACTGGGGACGCCTTTGGATTCGGACGCCCGGAGCCGAGGTCTGGACCGAGCGCGGCAGGGTGCGGGTGGAGAACTGGCAGGGCAGCGCGCTGCGACCGATGCCGATGCGCGAGCTGCGTTGGCATCGCCACGACGATCATCTTTTCCTCACCGGCGCCCGGCGGGTTTGGGTGTGGAGGCTCGACGGCGCGGAACCGTTTCAACCACCCCGTCCGTTGGATTGGTCCATTGGCGCCGAAACCTGGGGATCGGGCGCCGCGTATCCACTGGGCAACGACGGCCTGCTGCTCGCTTCGTGGAACGAGACGGGGAGCGCCCCGACGCAATGGTTGCCGCCCGGCCGTGTCGCCGCGCTGATGCGTCGCGAGCCTTCGCCGATCCGGCGGATCGACAACGCGACGCTCGGAGACGACGGGGCGATCTGGAGCGTGAGGGCGGCGGGGCCGCGGACGAGTGAGTTGCTCCGGTGGAAGGACGGCGTCTGGCGAAGCTGGCCCAAGCCCGGGGACGAGGGCTCCGGCCGGGAGTTCGCCTTGGATACGCTTGGGCGGGCGTGGATCTATTCGAGCGCCGACGAGCCGGCCTGGGTGCTCGCGCCGGAGCCGCCCGGGGCCGGATGGGTCGAGCACGCGAGTCTGCGTCGGTTGATCGAGGAAACGCTCGCGGCCCGTCCCGGACTTCGGCTGTTGCCCACCCGGCAATCCGAAGGACTTCGGTTGCCCGTGTGGAACGCCGGCGGCGTGGCGTTGGTTTGGGAGAAGGGCAACGAATTCCATCTGTGGCGCGAGGGACGCTGGACTCCGCTCGACGGGCCGACCGAGAGCTCGATGCACGGGCCGGTTGACATGGGGCTGGACGAGAAGGGACGGCCTTGGGTCTCCACCTCGTTGTCGACCGAACGCAACCGGCGATGGATGCTCGATTCGGCGGGAGCTTGGACGCCCGGCGGAGAGGTCGAAAGCCGCTACGCCCGGATCGTCGCCGAGGAGGCGGCGCGGCCCGCCGCCCCGGAGTGGTTCACCGAGGCTCCCGAGGTGAAGACGGCCGGCCCGACGATGGCATGGGCCGTGGATTCCTCCGGTGCGTGGTGGTGCTTCCCGCTCAACCGGAGGCCGCTGCGCGGTCGTGACGGCCGCATCTGGCCGGCCACGCGCGAGGACGTTCCCGATCCGTGGCGGGCGGGACTTAACATCCACACCGTTCAGCGCGTCGACATCGGAGGCGACGGTTCCGCCCGGATCTGGTCCCATGACCTGGTGACGGTCGTGCCGGCCGCGGCGCTCGCCGAACCGCCGGGGCCGGTCGAGTCTCCTCCGGTCGGCGGCACACGCTAGACCGGGGCGAAGGGATTGTGCGCCCGCTCGTGGCCGATGGTGGTGAGCGGACCATGGCCGGGAGCGACGACCGTGTTGTCGGGCAAATCCCGGAAAATCCGGGCGACCTGCTTGCGCTGACTTTGCGGGCAAAAATAGCCGCCGCCGATCGAACCGGCGAAAAGGAGGTCGCCGCAGACAAGAAGCGGCGCGGCATGGGGTGCGCGCGGCACTCGCACGAGGTAGGCGTTGTGCGCCTCGGCGTGACCGGGCGTCGCGAGCGTCTCGATGGTGTAGCCGGCGCATTCCATGCGGGAGCCGTCGGTCAACCCGGCCGCGCCGAGTCCGGCGGCGCCGGCGGGACCGAAGACCGCCGCGGGAGAAAAGAGCCGGCGCACCTCGGCGAGCGCGCCGGTGTGCTCGGTTTCGGCGTGGGTCAAAAAAACCGCGGCGAGACGCGAGACGCCCGCGGGCCACATGCGACGCAGCCGCGCGGGGTTGGGGCCGGTGTCGAAGAGCACGCCTTCGCCCCCACGGCAATCGGTGACGAGATAGGCGTTGGCGGTGCCGAGCCCGTGGGGGGACCGCAGCGGGTGCAGGCAAAACGGCAGGCCGGAGACGACGGGCAGGGGATAACGGCCGAAGGCCAGCTCGCGGAGACCGGCCGGCGCGAGGCCGAGCGCGCCGGCGAGGCGGTCGATATCCTCGCGGGTGAGGTCGTCGTAGCGATAGTCGAGGGTGTCGTGTATTTTTTCCCTCGATACCCCGGAACGCGAGGCCAGGGCGTCGGCCGACAGGCCCGCGAGGCGCAGTGCCTTGTCGAGCACGTCCCCGAGCTCGTCCTCCAGCGGTGCCTGTTCGATGACCATGTCGCCAAGTGAAACCCGCGGGGCGACCGATGTCGAACGACCAATGCCCGGGGAGGGACGGTCAAACTTTGGCTTGGATTTTTGCCGTCGTGGCGGGCAGCTTGCGCGCTTTATCCCCCCGCATCGATCATGGACGCTTCACAACAAGAGATTCTCGACATCTTCACCCGCACGCGCGCGCTGCTGCGCGGCCACTTCGTTCTCCGTTCCGGCCTGCACAGCGGCCACTACTTCCAGTGCGCGCAGGTCTGCCAGGACATGGAGGCGGTGGAGCGTCTGGGCGAGCTGCTGGTCGCCAAGCTGAAGGGGATCGGCGGGCTCGAATTCTCCACGGTGCTCGCCCCCGCGATGGGCGGGTTGGTGATCGGCCAGGAGGTGGCCCGGCGCGCGAAGGCCCGCTACCTTTTCGCGGAGAAGGAGAACGACCGGCTGGTGCTGCGCCGCGGTTTCAAGTTCGCCCCGGGCGAGCGCGTGTTGATCGTCGAGGACGTGGTGACGCGCGGCGGGCGCGTGATCGAGTGCCTCGATCTTGTGCGCCAGGGCGGCGGCGTGCCGGTGGCGGTGGCGATGCTGGTGGACCGCAGCGCGGGCACGATGCGTTTCGATGTGCCGGCGGTGTCGCTGCTCGAGCTGAGCTTCCCGACCTACGAGGCGGACAAGTTGCCGCCCGAACTCGCTGCCTTGCCGGTGGAGAAACCCGGCAGCTGATCCGGACGGTTGTCCGGGCGGACGCGAAAAAGGCGCCGACCTTCATGGTCGGCGCCTTTGTTTTTCGGGGCGCGGTCGCGGGCCCGGTTACCTCAGGCTGATGACGATCGGGCTGAACTTGCCGCGGATGTAGACGATGAAGAGGTTGCGACCGGGGCGAAGCGCTTCGCGGGCCTGTTCGATCGAGGTGACGGCCTCGCGGTTGATCTCGACGACAACCATGCCGGGGGAGAGGCGGAAGGCGTAGGGCGAGTTCTCGGCGACTTCGGTGATGATGAGGCCGGCGACGTCGCGGGAGGCGCCGATCTGACGGCGGGTGTCGTCGTCCAGGGGTTTCACGGAGACGCCGGGGATGAGCTGGTCGATCGCGCCGAAGCCGGAGAGAGAGCCGACCTCGAGCTTCACGACGCGTTTCTTGCCGTCGCGGAACACCTCGAGCTCGACCTGCGAGCCGGGATGTTTGGAGGCGATGAGCAGCCGGAGTTCCTGCGGGGTGGCGACGGCCTTGCCGTCCACCGCGACGATGACGTCGCTGCGTTGGAGGCCTCCCTTGGCGCCGGGCGCGTTCTTGTCGAGATTGGTGATGATGACGCCGCGCTGGCCTTTCTTGAGATTCAGGGCCTCGGCGACGTCGGACCCCAGTTCGGCGATCTCGATGCCGAGGTAGCCGCGTTGGACGGTGCCGGTTTCGACGAGGCTCTTGAGGATGGAGGCGGCGAGGTTGATCGGGATGGCGAAGCCGATGCCGATGTTTCCGCTGCCGCCGCGGGAGGAGAGGATGGCGGAGTTGATGCCGATGAGGCGGCCTTGCGCGTCGATGAGGGCGCCGCCGGAATTGCCCTGGTTGATGGCGGCGTCGGTCTGGATGAAGTCCTCGTAGCCGGCGGTGTGCGCGTTGGCGAGAATGCCGATCTGGCGGCCGGTGGCGGAGACGATGCCCATGGTGACCGTCTGGCCCACGCCGAGGGGATTGCCGATGGCGAAGACGAGATCGCCGACGCGAAGATTGTCGCTGTCGGTGAGGGTGACGACGGGCAGGTCGTCGGCTTCTATCTTGATGACGGCGACGTCGGTCTTGGGGTCGGCGCCGACGAGCTTGGCCTCGAACTCGCGGCCGTCGTTGAGCGCGACCTTGAGCTCGTCGGCCTCCTCGACGACGTGGTTGTTGGTCAGGATGTAGCCGTTTTTGGATACGATCACCCCGGAGCCGAGGCCCTCCTGGCGCGATTCGCGTTCGGGGATGCGGCCGTAGAACTGGCGGAAGAACTCGGGAACCTGGAGGCGTTCGCGGACGATTTTGGCGGAATAAACGGAGACGACCGCGGGCTGCACGGGCGCGATCACGTCGGCGTAGGAGGTGGCGCGCGGATGGTCGGCGGTGGCGGCGAGCGGGGAGGGGTCGATCTTGAGGTCGAGGGGGGCTTTTTCCTTTTCGGCCGCGTGGCAGGCGGGGATCACGGCAAGACCGATCAACGCAAGACCGGTGGAGGCCAGGAGTCGGATATTCATGGGTGTGAACGGAACGCGAATCGACCGCCGCGCAAGCGGATAGGTTCCCGGCTCGGTTTTGCGGGGCGGTCGAGGCGGGGGGCGCCGGCCGCGAGGCGGAGAGGCGGGCCGGGGATGTCCGTCCGGCGCCGCGGGGGAGGAGACTAGAATCCCTTCACCTTGAAGAGGCTCGTGACGGACTCGTTGTTGTTGATCCGGACGATGGCCTCGGCGAGCAGCGGGGCGACGCTGAGCACGGTGATGGGAAGACCGTGGGTCTCGATCGGAATCGAGTTGGTGGTGATGAGCTCGTCGATGTCGCCGCCCTTGAGGCGCTCGTAGGCCATGGGGGAGAGCAGGGCGTGGGAGACGGCGGCGCGGACGGAATTGGCGCCGTTGGCGCGGAGGAGCTTGGCGGCGTTGACGAGGGTGCCGGCGGTCTCGGTGATGTCGTCGACGATGAGGACGTCCTTGCCGACGACCTCGCCGACGATGTTGACGGATTCGACGGTGGTGGCGGAGGTGCGTTTTTTCCAGACCATGCCGAGACCGGTGCCGAGGGCGCCGGCGTAGGCGGCGGCCATCTTCATGCCGCCGACGTCGGGCGAGCAGACGACGAGGTTCTCGGCCTTGAAGCGCTCGAGGTATTTGAAGAGGACGGGCGAGGCGAAGAGGTGGTCGACCGGGATGTTGAAGAAGCCCTGGATCTGCTGGGAGTGCAGGTCCATGGTGAGGACGCGGTTCGCGCCGGCGGAGGTGAGGAGGTCGGCGACGAGCTTGGCGGTGATGGGCACGCGCGGCTGGTCTTTGCGGTCCTGGCGGGCGTAGCCGTAGAAGGGGATGACGGCGGTGATGCGCTGCGCCGACGCTCTCTTGGCGGCGTCGATCATGATGAGCAGCTCCATCAGGTGATGGTTGGTCGGCGTGCAGGTCGACTGGACGAGGTAGATGTCCTGGCCGCGGATGTTTTCGTTGATTTTGACGAAGGACTCGCCGTCGGGGAAGGAGGTGACGGTGGCTTCGCCGAGCGGCACCCCCACATGTTGGCAGATCTCCTCGGCGAGAGGACGATTCGAGTTGCCAGAGAAAATCTTCAGGCGGGGAGCGCTCATCGTGGTTTGGTGAAAAGGAATGGGGAGGGTGGCAACCCCCGTCGCGGCGGAAAGGAAATTTCATTCCCGGGAGCGGGGGAGATCGCGGATATCCACTCTCCGGCGTTTATCGGAAAATGGAGGCGGGCCCGCTCCCGCGAAGATCGGTTTTTCCCTCGTAAAATGCCTTTGAGGCCGCGGGCGAGGGAGCGGGGGCGGCGAAGTCCCGCCTTGCGCCGTTCCCCCCCCGGACGCAGAGGCGCCGAAGAGGACCACCCATCATGATTATCAAAACACCCGCCGAAAAATCGTCCCGTCCCCCTTTCCCCCATGCCGACGGCGACCGTTTTCCCGGGGCCGGCGAGGAGGCCGGCGCGGCGATCCCGGATTCCTGGCCCAGCCCGGCGCTGGCCGAGACGATCGAACGCGATCGGGAGTTTTGGGCGGGCAAACGCGCCTTGGTGACGGGGGCCTTCGGTTTTGTCGGCGGCCATCTCGCCCGGGCCCTGCACGCGGCGGGGGCGCGGGTGACGGCGCTCGATTGCAACACCCGCCCGGCGCACGGCTCGCAAATCGACATGGCCGGGTTGCGGAGCAAGCTGGACGTCGTGGAGGCGGACATCACCGACCGGCCGCGGATGACCGAGATCGTCCATCGGGGGCGTTTCGACTACATCTTCCACCTCGCGGCCGGCGCCACGACGGTCGAGAAGGCGATGCACGACCCTTACGCGACGATCCTCGCGAACACGATGGGTTTCGTGAACCTCGCCGAGGCGGCGCGCCTGCTGCCCGCCGACAAGCGGCCCGTGCTGCTCTATTCCTCGACCGACAAAGTCTACGGCGAAACCGAGGAGCTGCCTTACGACGAGGAGAAGTCCGAGCTGCGCGGCGTCGGCGTCTACGACGCGGCCAAGCTCGCCGCCGACATCTTCTCCTCGACCTATCATCAGGCGCTCGGCCTCGACACGATCGTGTTGCGCATGTGCAACCTCTTCGGGCCCTACGATTTCAACACCGACTATCGGCTTGTTCCGAAGGCGATGCGGGACATCTTCCGCAGTCACGAGGCCCCCGAGCTCTACTACGGCAGCCTGCAACACCATCGCGACTATCTGTATGTCGAGGACGCGGCGCGGGCTTTCATGGCCTTGGCGCGCGAGCCGAAGTGTCGCGGGCTCGTGTTCAATCTTCCCGGCGTGCACTATTCGCCCACGCCCGACGTGCTCCGCGACATCGTGGACATGGTGGCCGACATGCAGGAGGACGCGCTGAGGTCCGGCGGCGACCCGCGCCTGGCGAATCTCGTGTGGAGTCGCTACATCCGGCTGACGCAGACCGTGTCCGGTGTCGTGACGATCTCCAAGCAGCACCTGAGCGGCACGAAGATAAAGAGCGTCGCGGGGTTCGCGCCTTCGGTTTCGTTCCAGGACGGGTTGCGGAGGACGATCCTGTTTTACCTCTGGTATTTCCATCAGCCCGAGTCGAAGGGTTCCGGGGCGCGCGGCGAAACCGCCTTGGCCGACGCGAGCTTGCTCACCGTGCGGGTGGGATGATCGCGCGGCTCGGCATGAACTCCCCTTTTTGGAAAGGTCACCGCGCGTTGGTGGTGGGCGGCGCGGGGTTTGGCGGGGCGCATCTTTGCGAACAACTGCTCGCCCGCGGCGCGTGCGTCACCGTCGTCGACCGATTGTGGCCCGCGGATTCCTATCTGCGGCTGGCCGCGCTCGACGGTCGCGTATCGCTCGTGCCCGGCGACATCTGCGACGCGGCCGCGATGAAGCTGCTCGTCGCGCGGATCGAACCCGAGACGGTTTTCCTTCTCGCGGCGCAGCCGATCGTGCCGATCTCCAACGCGCTTCCGCTCGAGACCGCGGCGGCGAACGTGATGGGGACTTATCACATGCTCGAGGCTTGCCGGCTTTCGCGAAAGACGCGGCGTCTGGTCTTCGCCTCCTCCGGGGCCTACTACGGTGCGACGGCGGCAAGCGCGGCGATTCCCGAGGACGCTCCTCCGTTGCCGGCGGCCAACATTTACGCGCCGACCAAGGTGGCGGCCGACATCGCGGTGCGTTGCTACGCGAGAATCTACGGCATGCGGACCGTGGTGTGCCGTTGGATGAACACCTACGGACCCGGGGACACGAATTTCTCGCGGATCGTGCCGGTTTCGATCCGGCGCCTGATGCGCGGCGAGCGTCCGCTCGTCGACGGCACCGACGGAACCAACGTGCTCGAGCTGCTGCACGTGCGCGACATGGCGGAGGGGTATCTCGCGGCGGCGGAGCGGCTCGACGACAAGGGCGTGTGCGGCGAGGCGTTCAACTTCGGCTCGGGCGCGCCGTTGTCCCTGCGCGATGCGATGGTCGAGTTGATCCGTGCGTGGAACACGATCACGGGCGAATCGGTGCCGGAGGAGCCGTTGATCACCGGACCTCGGGTAAACTCGATCAAGTATCTCGACATCACCAAGGCCCGCGAGCGGCTGGGATGGAGTCCGGCCACCGCGTTGCGCGCCGGGCTGGAGGAGACGGTCGCCTGGTATCTGGCGAAACGGGACGCTTTGGGACTCTGATCGCGGCGCGATGGCGCGCCGTCGTGGATGTCAGGGAGTGCGGCGCCGCCCTTTCGACGAACGCCCTTCGAAGCGCCACGGCGAGCGATCGTCCAATTTTGCGGCGTCGGGGTCGCGGGGGATCGCGCTCATGCCGCTGATCCCGAAGCCCACGTGGGCGCGCAGGGAGGTGAGCCGACGGGAGCCGCGAAAATCATGCTCGAAGAGAAACTCCACGTAGCCGACGAAGGGGATCGAGCGGGTGAAGAAATCCGGATCCTTTTCCTCGATCCACCGGCAAAGCGCCTCTTCGTCGCTGGCCCACGGCACGTCGAGGTTGGCGTAGGTTTCCATGTGCCGGACGTAGTCCTGGCGTTCGCGATGCGGAACGCCGAGCGCGCCCGAGTAGACGAGCGGGCGTGGGGGTGGCGGCGCATCGTCGACGGGCGGAACGGCGGGCGGTGTTTCCTCGGGTGTCGGTTCGAGGCGCAGCACGTGCCAGCCCGACCAGTGGCTGCGGTCGGCGCTGTAGCGCGCGAAAACCTGGCCGGGCCACGGCGTGTGGCTCCGACCGTTGGCAAACGGGATCGGCGCCGGCGCCGGAGCGATCTCGACGCGCACGCCGACCCAGGGGGAGGTGCGCCACCACAGGCCGACGGCGAGCGGCTTTGTTTGAATCCACCCCGGGCGGGACGTGTGGGGCACGTCGTCCCAGCCGAGGCCGTTCGGCGCGAGGGAAACGTTGTCCGACCACATCGCTTTCGCGGAGGCGTCGGATTCGCGGGTGAAATCGATTTCGAGGCTCGTCTGGCTGAGGATCGACGCCACGGCGGGGAGGCAGGGCAGCAGGAGCAGGAGAAGCGCCGGGAGAAACCTCGGAGGGAGCAGGGCGGGGCGGGGCATGGGACGAGGTTTGGCGGACGAAAAAAAGCCGGCGACGCCAAAGGCGCGGCCGGCCGTGGGAGGGAGGAGTGTGGGTGACGAGACGTCTTAGCGCACCACGCGGGCGCCGCCGCCGGAGATCTGCTTTTCGACCTCCTTGCGGGTGGCCATGGAGGTGTCGCCGGGCGTGGTCGAGGCGAGCGCGCCGTGGGCCGCGCCGTATTCGACGGCCTTCTGCGGATCGTTGAACTCGAGGAAGCCGAACTGCACGCCGGAGGCGAAGGAGTCGCCGCCGCCGACGCGGTCGAGGATCTCGAGTTCGTTGTATTTGCGGGACTCGTGGAACTTGCCCTCGTGCCAGAGGATCGCGGACCAGTCGTTCTTCGTCGCGGTGATGACGCGGCGGAGGGTGGTCGCGGCGACCTTGAAGTTGGGGAACTCCTTCACCGCGGTCTCGATCATCGCCTTGAAGGCGTCGATTTCGATATGGCTGATGTTGTGGTCGACGCCCTTCACCTCGAAGCCGAGGGAGGCGGTGAAGTCCTCCTCGTTGCCGATCATGACGTCGACGTATTTGGCGATCTCGCGGTTGACCTCCTGGGCCTTCTTGAGGCCGCCGATGGTCTTCCAGAGCGAGGGGCGGTAGTTGAGGTCGTAGGAGACGATGACTCCGTGCTTCTTCGCGGCCTTCACGGCCTCGATCGTGGCCTCTGCGGTGGATTCGGAGAGGGCGGCGAAGATGCCGCCGGTGTGGAACCAGCGGGAACCGAGTTTTCCGAAGATGTGATCCCAGTCGAAGTCGCCGGGCTTGATCTGCGAGGCGGCGGTGTTGCCGCGGTCGGGCACGCCGACGGCGCCGCGGATGCCGAAGCCGCGTTCGGTGAAGTTGAGGCCGTTGCGCACGGTGCGGCCGATGCCGTCGTCTTCGCGCCACTTGATGAAGTCGGTGGCGACGCCGCCCTGCATGATGAAGTCCTCGATCAGGTGGCCGACCTCGTTGTCGACGAAGGCGGTGCAGACGGCGGTGCGGTAACCGAAGCATTTCCGGAGGCCGCGGGAGGTGTTGTATTCGCCGCCGCCTTCCCAGGCGCGGAACTCGCGGGCGGTGCGGATGCGACCTTCGCCGGGATCCAGGCGGAGCATGACTTCGCCGAGGGAGACTTGATCGAAATAACAGGTGGATTTTTCGCGGATGGGGAGGCTCATGGGAGAAAGGTTGAAGGGAAAACGAAGATTAAGGGCGGAAGCCGGTCCCGGCGAAAGCGCGGGGTTTTTCAGGGCTGGATGCGACCGACAATCGGTAGCACGAAAACGACGACAACCGACGCGTGATCGCGGCGCAACGGGAGGGAATCGGCAAACGTATGCAGCCGGCCGCGGCGGGAGCGCCGGCGGCCGCGCGCGACGGGGGCGGCGGCCGGGGAAAACGGCGACGCCAAAGCCGCGGAGGCCAGGCTTCGCGAGGGTTTCCCGATGCGATCAGGCGGGGGCGTTCTTCAGCGAGGCCATGTCGATCACGAAGCGGTATTTCACGTCGCTCTTCAGCATGCGTTCGTATGCCTCGTTGATCTGGTCCATGCGGATCAGCTCGATGTCGGCGGTGATGTTGTGCTCGGCGCAGAAATCGAGCATCTCCTGAGTCTCGGGCAGGCCGCCGATGGGCGACCCGGAGAGACTCTTGCGGCCCATGATGAGGCCGAAGGCGGCGACGGGCAGCGGCTTTTCGGGCGCGCCGACGAGGGTGATGTTTCCGTCGGGCGCGAGCTGCTCGAGGTAGGCGTTGATGTCGTGGTCGGCGGAGACGCAGTCGAGGATGAAGTCGAAGCTGCCGGCGTGCCGCGCCATTTCGTCGGGATTTTTGGATACGACGACCTCGTGCGCGCCGAGCCGGAGCGCGTCGTCCCGTTTGCCCGGCGAGGTGGTGAAGACGACCACGTGGGCGCCGAAGGCGCGGGCGAACTTCACGGCCATGTGGCCGAGGCCGCCGAGTCCGACGACGCCGACCTTTTTGCCCGGACCGACTTTCCAGTGGCGCAGGGGGGAGTAGGTGGTGATGCCGGCGCAGAGGAGGGGAGCGGCGGCGGCGAGATCGAGCCCGGCCGGGATGCGGAGGGCGAAGTGTTCGTCGACGACGATCTGCTCGGAATAGCCGCCGTAGGTGGGCAGCCGGAGGTGTTTGTCCATCGAGCCGTAGGTCATCACCGCCGTGGGCGAGAACTGCTCGAGGCCTTTGCGGCAGTAGGGGCAGGACTCGAGGTCGGCGTCGACGAGGCAGCCGACGCCGGCGAGGTCGCCGGGTTTGAACTTGGTGACCTTGGGGCCGACATTCACCACGCGTCCGACGATTTCGTGGCCGGGCACGGCGGGGTATTGGGTGAAATGCCACTCGTTGCGGGCGAAGTGCAGGTCGGAGTGGCAGACGCCGCAGAAGAGGATCTCGATCTGCACGTCGCGATCGGCGGGTTCGCGGCGCGGGATGGTGGAGGCGGCGAGCGGGGCGTCGGCGGCGGGAGTGGCGTAGGCTTTGACGGAATAGGCGCGAGGCTTGGTCATGGAGTCGAATGGGTGAAAGGCGCGGCCAAGCTGCACACGATCCCCGTGCTTTGCAAAAGGCGCGCGCGGAACGCGGGGCGGCGATGCGGCGCCGGTGTCCGCCGGGTGTTCAGGCGTGGGAGAACGTGACCTCGCCGGCGCGGTAGCGGTCGGTCCGGCCGTCGGGGTGGCGCAGCAGAAGGCTGCCTTCATCGTCGATGCCGACGGCGGTGCCCCGGACGTGACGTTCGCCCTGGATGAGGGAGACGGGCCGGTTTTTCAGGACGTCGAAGCGATGCCAGAGGTCGGCGAAGCTCTTCTGGTAGCTGCCGTCGAGAAACCGTTCGTAGGCGTCGAGGACGCGGCCGACGAGGGCGGCGGCGAACTTGTTCGGATCGAGCGGCACGGCGGTGTGTTCCGACAGGGCGGTGGCGCGGTCGGCGATCTCCCCGGGCCAGCCCCCGGAGGGCGGGCGGAGGTTGAGCCCCAGGCCGAACACGAGGTCGTGGATGAGGTCGGCGTCCATGCGCGCCTCGGTGAGCATTCCTCCGGCCTTGCGGCCGTCGAAAAGGAGATCGTTGGGCCATTTGAGGCCGGGGACGACACGACAGAAGGAGGCGACGAGGACGCAGACGTTGACTCCCATCCAGAGGGTGAAGGTCTGCATGCGGGCCGGGGAGACGCGCGGGTTGAAGGCGAAGCTGACGTAGAGGTTGCCGTCGACGGCGCTGTGCCAGACGCGTCCGAGCCGGCCGCGGCCTTTTTCCTGGCGGCGCGAAAGGACGACGAGCGGCGAGGGTTCGCCGGCGGCGAGCAGGCGCGCGGCCTCGTCGTTGGTGCTGTCGATGGTATCCAGAAAATGGATGCGAGGCGCGCCCGGGGCGGGCCGGCGATGGGCGTCGATGAGGGAGGGGTGGAGAAATGCGGGGCGGGCGCCGAGCCGGTAGCCGCGGGCGTGCTGGCTGGTGATCTCCACGCCCCGTTCGCGCAGTTTTTCCAGGTGTTGCCAGACGGCGACGCGGCTCACACCGAGATCGCGGGCGAGGGCGGCGCCGGAGACGTAGCCGTCGTCGCCGGCGTCGAGGAGCGCCTGGAGGATGCGGATTTCGGTGGGGTGGGCGGACACGGCGGGGGGCGGGGCTAGATTTGCCAGTCGAGGCCGATGTCGGCCCAGACGGCCTGGTGGACGAGCGCGCCGGTGGAGACGAAGTCGAGTCCGAGGCCGGCGTAGCGGGGCAGGGATTTGAGGGTGATGCCGCCGCTGGCCTCGGTGAAGGCGCGGCCGCGGATGAGCGCGAGGGCTTTTTTGATTTTCGCGGGCGTAAAATTGTCGAGGAGGATGACGTCCGCGCCGGCGGCGAGCACGGGAGGGATCTGCTCGAGCCGGTCGACTTCGACTTCGACGGGGAGGTCGGGCGCGGCTTTTTTGGCGCGGGTGACGGCGGCGGCGAGGTCGTCGCCCGAACCGAGCAGGGCGAGATGGTTGTCCTTCAGCATCACGCGGTCGAAGAGGCCGAGGCGGTGGTTCCAGGCGCCGCCGCAGGCGACGGCGTATTTTTCGAGCATGCGGTAGCCGGGGGTGGTCTTGCGCGTGTCGAGGAGGCGCGTGCGGCCGGGGCCGAGGGCGGCGACGTGCGCGGCGGTGGCGGTGGCGACGCCGGAAAGGCGTTGGAGGAAGTTGAGGATCACGCGTTCGGCGGCGAGGAGGACGCGCGGGTCGCCCTCGAGCGTGGCAAGGATGTCGCCGGGTTCGGCGCGTTTGCCGTCGCGGAGGCGGGGCTGGACGGAGGCCCGGGGGCCGTAGGCGGCAAGGATGAGCGGGAGGAGCGGGATGCCGCAGGCGACGAGGGAGGTGCGGGCGACGAGGTGGGCGCGGCCGAGGCGCGGGGTGGTGGCGAGCGCGGCGGTGGAGCGGTCGCCGGTGCGGGCGGGTTTTTTGAGCAGGCCGGCGCCGGCGAGGTCTTCGTCGCGCGCCATCTCGACGAGACGCCGAAGGTGGGCGCGGTCGAGGTCCTCCCAGGTGAGGCGGAGAAGCAGGCGGTCGAGAGCGTGGGCGGGCGGCATGGAAAACGGAGGAAAAAACGCCGCGGGCGAGATGTCGAACGGCCAATGCGCGGAGTTGCGAAACGGGACGGGCAGGGTAGCTGGGAGAAATGAAACCCGAGGATTATTTTGCGTTGGACGAGGCGGAGGCGGCGAAGCGCGGGGATGCGTTGTTGGCGCTATGGGCGGAGGCGCGCGGGGAGTGGGATCGCGCGCATGGCCTGGCGCAATCGGCGCCGGACGAGCGGGCCGGGGCCTGGGTGCACGCCTATCTGCACCGGGTGGAGGGCGACGAAGGCAACGCCGCCTACTGGTATGCCCGGGCGGGGCGGCGGGCGCCGGCCCGGGGCGTGTCGTTTGTCGAGGAGCGGACGGCGATCGCGGCGGCTTTGCTGGCCGGCGCCGCGACCCGTTGAACGGGGCGCGGACGCTCCGGGGCGGTCACGACGTCTGCTCGTTGCTGAAGACGTGTTGGACGTCGTCGAGGGCGTCGAGGGCGTCGTGCAGGGCGGCGATCTGCTCGGCGTGGTCGTCGGAAACCGGCGTCGTGGAGGTGGGCACGTAGGCGATTTCGGCGGATTCGGTTTTCACGCCGGCTTTTTCCAGGGCTTGGAGCACGCGGTCGAATGCGTGGACGTCGCAGCGGACTTCGTAGCCCTCCTCGCTGGTGAGGATGTCGTCGGCGCCGGCCTCGAGGGCGACCTCCATGAGCCGGTCTTCGGCGACGGTTTCGCGGGCGACGAGGAACTGGCCGCAGTGGAGGAACTGGAACATCACGGCGCCGCTGCCGGCGAGGTTGCCGCCGTGCTTGGTGAAGACGGAGCGGATCTCGGAGGCGGCGCGATTTTTGTTGTCGGTGGTGACCTGAACGACGAAGGCGACGCCGCCGGGGCCGTAGGCTTCGTAGGTGATTTCCTCATACACGACGCCGGGCAGTTCTCCCGTGCCCTTCTTGACGGCGCGATCGATGTTGTCGGCGGGCATGTTGGCCTCGCGGGCCTTGAGAAGGAGGGTGCGGAGACGGGCGTTGGCCTCGGGGTCGCCGCCGCCGGCCTTCGCCGCGAGGGTGATGTCGCGGGAGAGGCGGGAGAAGACCTTGCCCTTGCGGGCGTCGGTGACGGCTTTCTGACGCTTAACTTTCGACCATTTGTTGTGACCGGCCATGGTGGGGAATAACGGAAGGCGGAGGTCGGAGCTTTCGGTGCGGAGACGCCGGGACGACGCGGGGCGTCGGAGTGTCGGCCGCGGGGATCGAGCCCCGACCTGCGGGAGGAGGATTCTTATTTCTTCTTCGGGGTGACGTTCTTGAGGGCCTTGCCGGAGCGGGTGGCGATGGAGGCGGGGGAGATGCCGACGGGATCGTCCTTCGAGTATTTGTTCACCAAGACCTGCTGCACGATGGTGAAGAGGCCGTTGACGGTGGAGTAGAGGGCGAGGGCGGCGGCGAAGTTGTAGCAGAACAGGGTGAAGATGACGGGCATGATCTTCATCATGGTCGCCTGCGGGCCTTCCATCGTGGAGGGCGTGGGAGTGAGGCGCATCTGGATGATCATCGTGGCTCCCATGAGGAGCGGCATGATGTTGAGCGGGAAGCCGAGTCCGGGGATGCGCCAGACGGTGTCGGGGGCGGAGAGGTCGTGCGCCCAGAGGAAGGATTGGAAGCGTAGCTCGGCGGTGCCCTGGAGCATGGAGAAGAAGCCGACGAAGAGGGGGATGGTGATGAGGATAGGGATGCAGCCGCCGGCGGGGTTGACCTTGTGCTCCTTGAAGAGGGCCATCGTGGCCTCCTGCTGTTTGCGCGGGTTGTCCTTATACTTCTCGCGGATGGCCTTCATGGGCTCGGAGAGCTTGGCCATGCGTTTGGCGGACTTGGACGCGGCGAGGGTGAAGGGCAGGCTGATGAATTTCAGGACGAGGGTCATCAGGACGATCGCGACGCCCCAGTTGCCCACGAGGGAGTGGATGGCGACCATCAGCTTGTTGAGGATCGGGGCGACGATGCCGGAGAGGAAGATGCGGTTGAAGAAATACCGGTCGAACTGCATGACCTTGTCCTCGGAGTGCTTGAACTCCTCGGAGCGGGAGAGGCGGCTGTATTCCTTCGGGCCGACGTAGAGGCGGCCGCTGTGGACGATTTCGCCGCCGGGAGGAATGGCGTTGAGATCGAAGCGGGCGGCGGCGGTGAGGCCGATGTCGGTGCGGGTGCTGCCGGGGAGCGGGGGCAGCTCGACGCGGCGGACGGCGACGGATTGTCCGGGCTCGTCGGGGGTGTAGATGCTGGCGAAGAACTGGTTCTTGACCGCGGCCCAGACGAGGGGGCGGGGAAGATCGATGATGTTTCGGGGCGTGGCGTCGCCGATGCCGAAGCGGGAGAGGAAGCCGGGCTCGAATTCGCCGCGGTCGATGATCTCGGGTTTGTTGTCCCCGTCGTAGGCGGCGACGTTGAGGTAGAGTCCGGTGTCGTTGGCGCTGACGAGCGAGGTGGTGCCGAGTTCGAGGGCGAGGCGGGGGAGGGAAACGGTGTTTTGGCCGATGTTGCGCAGCCTGGTCTCGTGGCGGATGCGATAGGGCTCGGCGTTGGCGTCGTCGGGAGCGGCGAGGGAGTAACGGCGGGTGACCTCGAGGGTGTCTTCGAAGATCGCCTGGTAGACGACCTCGCGGTCGGTGGCGGAGATGCGCTTGAAGCGGGTTTCCTGGCCGAGGCCCTTCACGTCGGCGATGGCGAGGAGCGGGGCGGCGTGGCGCTGGTTGAAGACGAAGGGCTCCGGGTCGTTCTGGCGGGCGGAGTATTTCTTGAATGCGACGTCCTGGATGGCGCCGCCGAAATCGGTCAGGCGGACGGTGACGTATTCGTTTTCCAAGGACGTGTTTTCGACATCGGCGCGGGTCTCGCTGAGCGCGGCGAAGGCGGGGTTAACCGGGGCGGGACCGGGGCCCAGGGTGGTGACGGGAGCGTTCGGCGCGTCGTCGGCGCCGGGTTGGTCCGCGGGGGCGACGACCGGGGCGGCGGGAGGAGGCGGCGGCGGGCTCATGCGCTGGCCGACGACGAGAGTCGCGAAGGCGGCGACGATGAAAAGGATGCCGAGTGTCAGGTTCTTCTTGTCCATTGAACGAAAGGGGGAGGATGCGAGTCGGGGGTCAGGCCGCGGAAGTATTTCGCGGCGGCACGGGATCGAGGCCGCTGCCGCCCCAAGGCTGGCAGCGCAGCAGGCGGCGAAGGGTGAGCGAGCCGCCGCGAAGCGGACCGTGGGCGGCCAGCGCCTCGATGGCGTAGTGCGAACAGGTCGGGGTGAAACGGCATCCGCAGCCGGGGCCGGCGAGCGCGTGGAGGGTGGGCGAGATCAGCAGCTGATAGCCCCGGACCCCCGCGATCAGCACGCGCGAAAGCGCCCGTGCGGCGGGCGACGGGCGCGAAGGCGGGAGGATTTGAAGGTCAGGAGGCACGCGGTGGGAAAACTCGACGGCAAAGGTCGAGGAATCTCTGGTCGAGCGCGGCCGGTTCAAGCCGATTGAGAGACCGTCGCGCGACGAACACGAGGTCGATGCCCGGGGGAAACGCGAGTTGGTGGAGGCGAAAGCGTTCGCGAAGACGGCGTTTCGCGCGGGCGCGCGCCACGGCGTTGCCCACGGCGGAGCGGGAGGCGACGAAGCCGGCGCGGGCGGGAGGCGGTGCGTCGGCGGTCGCCGGGGCGGATGCTTCGTGAGAGGGCGTCGCGGCGGGCGTGGACCGCGGCGCGTAATAAAGCACAAAGGCGCCGCAATCATAGCGGCGCCCTTGGGTGCGGACGTGGTGGAAATCCGAGGTCCGACGCAGGTGTTGGTCGGCGCGGAAGCGCATAGGCGTCAGAGCCTTGACCGGGTTGGCCCGGCGAAGTCTCAGACGACGGTGAGGCGCTTGCGGCCCTTCGCGCGACGGGCGGCGAGGACCTTGCGGCCGCTCTTGGTGGCGTTACGGGCGCGGAAGCCGATCTTGCGGGCGCGTTTCTTTTTGTGCGGGCGGAAGGTGGGTTGCATGGCGTCTTAGGTGTTTAAGAGTTGACTGAGGTGCGGGGCGCGAACCGCGGTGTCAACACGGTTTCGCCTCGGTTGCGTCTCCCGGATGGCGAGCGTGGCCGATTACAGGCGGTAGGCGCGGTCAGGCACGGGGTTCGACGAGTTCGATGAGCTCGATGCCGTAGGCCTCGAGTCCGACGAGTTTGCGGTGGCTGCTGGTGAGCAGGCGGATCTTTTTCAGGCCGAGGGCGCCGAGGATCTGGGCGCCGATGCCGTAATCGCGCAAATCCATCGAGGAGCCGGGCGGCTCGTCGGCGCGGGCGGGGCCGGAGGCGGGGGCGAGCCGGGCGAGGATGGTTTCGCCGACGTTGCGCGGCTCCATGTAGAGGACGGCGCCGCGGCCTTCGCGGGCGATGGCCTTGAGGCTGGCGTCGAGCACGTCGCCGGGCGTGCCGCAACCGCGGCCGCGGAAGACGTCCGCGAGAACGTTGGCGCTGTGGACGCGGACGAGCGCGGGGGAGCCGGGATCGAGCGTGCCGAGCGTGAGCGCGAGGTGGTGGCGTTTGTCGAGACGGCTGCGGAAAACGTGCGCGGTGAAGTCGCCGTAGGCGGAGGCGAAGGCGCGCTCGCCGATCTTCTCGACGAGTTTGTCCTGCTTCAGCCGATACGCGATGAGTTGCTCGATCGAGATCATGCGCAGGCCGAAACGCTTCTTGAACTCGATGAGCTGGGGCAGGCGCTGCATCGTGCCGTCGTCGTTGACCAGTTCGCAGATCACGCCGCAGGGCTCGAGACCGGCGAGGGTGGCGAGATCGACGGCGGCCTCGGTGTGGCCGGCGCGCTCGAGCACGCCGCCCGGGCGGGCGCGGAGGGGGAACACGTGGCCGGGCTGCACGAGCTGGTCGGCGCGGGCGTTCGGGTCGGCGAGGATTTTCACCGCGACGGCGCGATCGTGCGCGCTGACGCCGGTGGTGACGCCTTCGGCGGCGTCGACACTGACCGCGAAATCGGTGCGGTGGACCTCGCGATTGCGCGCGACCATCGGGCCGAGGCCGAGGCGGTCGAGCTGGTGGCCGAGCATGGGCACGCAGACGATGCCGCTGCCGTAGCGGATCATGAGGTTGATCGTCTCGGGCGTGGCCTTCGAGGCGGCCATGATGAGGTCGCCTTCGTTTTCGCGATCCTCGTCGTCGGCGACGATGACGAGGCGGCCGGCGGCGATGTCCGCGATGGCGTCCTCGACGGAGTCGAAGGGTGTCTGCCCGGCGGAAGGCGCGGAGGCGGGATGGCTCATCGGAGGGTTTGGGTTCAGAGAACGGCGGCGCCTTCGCCGACGTTCATGGGGAGGATGTCGGGGCGTTCGCCGAATTTCGCGCCGTAGGCGAGGGCGACTTTTTCGGCGTGCGCGGCGGTGAAGTCGGGGGAGGCGAGGGCCATGACGGCGCCGCCGAAGCCGCCGCCGGTGAGGCGGGCGCCGAAGACGCCGGGTTCGGCGACGAGCGCGTCGACGAGGAAGTCGAGTTCGGGGGTGCTGTTCTCAAAGAGCGTCTGGGAACTGCGGTGCGAGGCGGTGAGGAGCTTGCCCACGGCGGCGAGGTCGCCGGAGCGCAGGGCCCGCACGCAATCGTCGACGCGGGCGATTTCCTCGACGATGTGGCGGGCCCGCTTGAAGGCGGTCGGGTCGACCTTCGCCTCGGCGGCGGCGAGCGTGGAGGGGGAAACCTCGACGAGGAGTTTCACGCCGAGCGCCTGCGCCGCGCTCATGCATTCGCGGTGGCGGGCGGCGTAGAGACCGTCGACGAGCGCGTGCTTGGTGTGGGTGTTGAAGATCCAAAAACTCGCGCCGGAAGGCATGGGCACGGTGGAGAAGCGAGGACCGGTGCAGTCGATGAAGACGAGGTGGCCGCGTTGGCCGAAACCGGACACGCCCTGGTCGAGGATGCCGCAGGGCACGCCGACGAAGTGGTTTTCGGCGTGTTTGCCGATTTTCACGATCGTCTCCCGGTCGGGCGACTGGCCGGTGGCTCCGAGGAAGGCGAGCGCGGAGGCGATTTCGATGGCGGCACTGGAGGAGAGGCCGGCGCCGGGGGGGAGATCGCTCTCCGCGAGGTAGTCGAAGCCCCCGGGGGCCCGGAGTCCGAAGTGGGGGAGGGCGGCGAGGATGCCGAGCGGGTAGTTGGTCCAGGAGGCGTCGCCGGACTGTCTCACCGGTTCGGTGTCGGCGGGAAGCGTGACCGTCTTGCCGGAGATGCGGCTGTAGAAATTCCGTTTGTCGTCGTCGCGGCGGGCGAGGGCGACGGCGACGCCGCGGTCGATGGAGGCGCCGAGGACGGTGCCGCCGTTGTAGTCGGTGTGGTTGCCGATGAACTCGATGCGGCCGGGGGCGCGGGCGACGAGCTCCGGCGCGCGACCGAAGATTTTTTCGAATTGGGCGGCAAGGGAGGCCTTGTTCATGGCGGAGATACGGAAAAGGGCGGACCTTCGCCCGCGGCGACGAGGGAGGCGAGCGCTTTTGCGACGTGCGTTTTGGCCGGAACGCGTCGTTCGCGATCTCCGGCGAAGGGACGCGAAGGGACGGACGTTCAGGTTTCCGGCGGACGGCCGCCTTCGAAGCCGGGAATGGTTTCGCCCGACCGGCCTTTGACCAGCAAGGTGAGCAGATGCTCCATCGCCTGGACCCGGGTCCAGCCACGTTCGGCAACGAGTTGATCGCAGCGTTTCAGAAGTTGATCCGACATGGCGCCGGCTTGGGGCGCGGTGGCGCCGAGGCGGGTGCAGAGGGCGACGAGTTGTTCGCGTTCCGTCATGAAGGGATCGGGTCGAGCGTGTGCACCGTGTGGTTGTCGGCGGTGACGAGCGAGGCGGAGGAGTCGAGGCCGAGAAGGTTGAGAAGGGCGAGACCGAGCCAACCGTCGCGACCGTCGTCGGTCACGGCGCGGAGTTCGCCGACGCGTTTGTCGTTTTGGCGGATCTCGACGTTGGCCGCGGGGGCGGGACCGATTCCACCCACGCGCAGGAGGCGCCGTCGCACCTGGCCCATCGCGTGGAGTCGGGCCATCACTTCCTGGCCGAGGTAGCAACCTTTGTTGAAGGAGATGGCGACGGTTTCGAGGCCGGCCTCCTGCGGAAGGTCTTGCGGACCGAATTCGCCGGGGATGGCCGGGACGCCGGCGGCGAGGCGGGCTCGATGGAGCGCGGTGGGGGAGAGTTCGCCGAGCGAGTCGGGAGGCCGTGGTGCGGATCCATCCGGGGCGTCGCCATGCGGACGAAGCCATTCCCATACCCGCGACAGTCCGCGACGTCCGGCGAAAACCATCCCTCCGCCCAGGCCCTGCCAAGTTCCCGGCGCGGGAGGTTCCCGGTCGCCGAGAGCTTCGCGCAACCAAGCCTCGGCGGATGCACCGGCGAGCGTGATTTGCTCCCAGCGCGATTCTTCGGGCGACACCGTCACATCGTCGGCGATGATGAAATCCTCCAGCCGAGCGTGAAGCGTGTCGCCGGAGGTGTGGGCGCTCCAGAGCCACCAAACATCGTCGTCACCACGAAGCACGAGGCTTTCACCGAGGATTCGTCCTTTATTTGTAAGCCACAAGGCTTCAGCGGTTTGTCCTTCGATCAGTGGGCGCAGATCCTGAGTGCATTGACCTTGGAGAAACGCCGCCGCGTCGGGACCTGAAATGCGCAGCCAAGCATTGGGACGCACTCGGGCGACGCCTTGGAGGGAGGAGATGAGAAATTTTAAGTCACTTATATAGTGCATTTAGTGATTATTTTTGAGAAATATTGAGAGTTTTTATTGACGAGGCATCGGTGTCCAGTATTCCTCTGCTCATCAACTTTTCACTTCTCCTGTGAAAAACAGGAGTTTTGGGGTAACTAAGAAAGCAAATGCCCGGTCGCTTAGGGGTAGGCGACCGGGCAACTTATTTTTGGAAACTGGCGTGGCGAGCATTCGTCGCGCCTTTTTCGCGTTTAAAGCCCAAGCCTCCCGTTCCTGGCGGCCGGTTCCGGGAGGAAATCACTCCCAAGCGGTGGCTTGCCCTGCGGCGGCGGACTGCGCCATGTTGGCCGTTTTCCGTCATGCAAGCCACCTCCGACCTCAACATCGTGGAGACCCGTTCTCTCCCGACGCCGGTGCAACTGCTTGCGGAACTGCCTATAACGGAACGTCAGGCGGAATTCGTGACCGCGGCGAGGCGGGAGATTCAGAAGCTGATATTCACGGACGAGCGGAGGTTTCTGCTGATTGTGGGGCCGTGTTCGATTCACGACGTGGAAGCAGGGAGGGACTACGCGCGGAGGTTGGCGGCGTTGTCGAAGGAGGTGTCGGATCGCGTGATGATCGTGATGCGTGTGTATTTCGAGAAGCCGAGGACGACGGTGGGGTGGAAGGGTTTGGTGATGGATCCGCACCTCGATGGATCGAACGACATCGCGGGGGGGCTGCGCCTTGGGCGTGCGTTTTTGCGGGAGGTGCTCGACCTCGGTTTGCCGACCGCGACGGAGTTTTTGGATCCGATCACGCCGCAATACATCGCGGACCTCGTTTGTTGGGGAGCGATCGGAGCGCGCACGACCGAATCGCAGACGCACCGTCAGCTCGCCTCCGGGCTTTCGATGCCGATCGGTTTCAAGAACGGCACCGACGGCGGCTTGCAGGTCGCGATCAACGCCATCAAGGCCGCCTCCCAGCCGCAGACTTTTCTC